>Ga0335073_10003145_pt1 | contig 22873 bp, 21 predicted proteins | sample Lox_Sample_22_FD_207093 | JGI IMG/M metagenome (GOLD analysis project Ga0335073, IMG submission 207093) | Soil microbial communities from Loxahatchee National Wildlife Refuge, Florida, United States - Lox_Sample_2.2 | ecosystem: Environmental > Terrestrial > Soil > Wetlands | place: USA... | reverse complement strand
CGCGCCCAGCGCATAGCCCACCGCGCCCAGCCGGTCGAACCAGGCCCGCCGCTCGAAATCGAAGGCGCCGGGCATGTCGGGCGCGGGCGGCGGCATCAGAATCGCCTTGAGCTCGACCCATGCGCCGGGGATCGCCGCGTCGTCGCCATGGCGCAAGCGGACCCGGACGGTCGCCGGCAGTTGGTCGGCGGCGAGCCTGTCGATCCGCGTGGGCGCGATCACGAGCCGCGCTCCTTCAGGCAGCGGGTCGACCGCGACGAGCCGCCCTTCGACCATCACCGGGCCAAGGCGCCGCTCCAGCATCGGCGCGGCGGCGAGAAGCGACTGCATCTGCGCCGCGGCAAAGCCGAGCGCCACCGCGACAAGAGCCGCCGGAAGGACGAGACTGCGTCCGTCGCGCCAAGCCGAGACGCCGAATGCCGCGGCAACCGCCAGCAGCGCCGCGCCAAGCCATGATGGCGGCTCGCTCGCAAGGCCGAAATAAAGCGCGATGCCCGCCCCCATCAGCGCGGGCAGCCACAGCGGCCACCGCGCGCGCTCGGCGACAAAGCAGTCCGCAGGCCATCGCAGCAGCGCGCGGAGAGGCTCGGCGAACCCCTCCTGCCGCACCACTTCGGCTGCGAAGTCGGAATCGTCCGACGCCATGGGCTGAGTTTAGAGTAAAGGCCCCGGAGACCCAACGGTATCGCCGAGACGTACTGCTCGTGCCCGCGCATGTGCCCGCCCATATTGATGTCCCTGGCGAACCCTGCTAGCGTCTTGCGGTCAAAAGGGAACACCGAGTGGCCAAGCTGCGATCGCTGGAGATGCTTCGCGCGATCGCGGCGCTACTGGTTGTCCTATTCCACACGCAAATAATTTTCGACGCCCGTGCCGGGCATGTTCCGTTTGGCGGCCTATTCGGCTCCGGCAATCGCGGGGTGGATCTGTTCTTCGTGCTCAGCGGCTTCATCATCGCCTATGTCCATGGCGACGACATGGGAAGGCCAAGCCGCCTGACCAATTACCTCTTCAACCGAATCGCCCGCATCTACCCTGCCGTGTGGGTCATGACGGTACCGGCGATCGTAATTTACTCCTTGGGCTTCGGCGGTGCCGACAAGGCGGTCAAGCTCGTGCCGACCTCGATCGTCGCGAGCGCCTTGCTGCTTCCTCAGACCGGGGTCGCGCTGGTGAACGTGACCTGGACGTTGACGTACGAGATTTTCTTTTACGCGCTCTTTGCCATCACGATCGTGAATCTCCGGGCCGGACTGGTCCTGCTCCTGCTGTGGCAGACGGCAACTGCGGCGATCGCGCTGTCAGGCATCTATTCCGGCCTTCCCAACAGTTATGTCGGCCCGCTGTGTCTCGAGTTCGGCGTCGGCCTAGCATGCGCATGGTGGATAAGGCGATCGCAGGGCGCAAAGGGTCCATTCGCCTGGGCGGTACTGCTCGCGGCCGGGATCGTCGTTTTCGTGATCGGAATGTGGTTCGATGACGCCATCAGCTGGTCCGGCGCCCTTCCTGCACTCGGTGCCGGCATGGTCATTGTTGCCCTCGTGCGAATGGAGCAGGCCGGCCGGTTGCGCGTGCCGAATCTGCTGGTGACGCTCGGCGGTGCGTCCTACGCCATTTATCTGGTGCATTTTTCCATCATCACCCTATTCGCGGCGGCGCTGGTGCACTGGCGCGTGCCAGTAACGGACGTGCTCTGCGCGGCCGTCGCAGCGAGCGCCGTGATAGCCGGGCTTCTGTTCGATCGAATCGTCGACCAGCCGATCCAGCGGTGGTTGCGCCAGCGGAAGGTCGAAATGCTCGGTCGAAAGCTCCCGCAAACGTCCTAGAGCCGGATCGCTTCACGTGAATCCGTCTCTTGACAATAGATTAGACGGGTCGCCCGACCGCACCGGCCGTGCTACATCCCGATGCCATGAGCGTCGTCGTTCGATTCGCCCCTTCGCCGACCGGCTTCCTCCATATCGGCGGCGCGCGGACCGCGCTCTTCAACTGGCTCTTCGCGCGCCATCACGGCGGCACCTTCCGCCTCAGGATCGAGGACACCGACCGCGCGCGATCGACGCAAGCGGCGGTGCAGGCGATCCTCGACGGGCTTTCCTGGCTCGAACTCGCTTGGGACGGCGATGTCGTGATGCAGTCGGCACGGCAGGCGCGCCATGCCGAGGCCGTGGCGAGCTTGCTCGCGTCGGGCAATGCCTATCGCTGCTATTGCACGCCCCAAGAGCTCGAGGCGATGCGCGAACGGGCGCGCGCCGAAGGCCGTGCCGCGCTCTATGACGGCACGTGGCGCGATCGCGATCCGCGCGAGGCGCCGCCCGGCGCCGCGCCCGCCATCCGTCTCAAGGCGCCGCGCACCGGCGAGACGGTCATTCGCGACCATGTTCAAGGTCCGGTGACGGTCGCGAACCAGCAGCTCGACGATCTCATCCTGCTCAGGGCCGACGGGACCCCGACCTACAATTTGTCGGTCGTGGTGGACGATCACGACATGGCGGTGACGCACGTGATCCGCGGCGACGATCATTTCACCAACACGTTCCGTCAGACCCAGATCTACCGCGCGCTCGGCTGGGACGTGCCGCAATTCGCGCATGTGCCGCTGATCCACGGAGCCGATGGTGCCAAGCTGTCGAAGCGCCACGGCGCGCTCGGCGTCGACGCCTATCGCGACATGGGCTATTTGCCCGAGGCGCTTCGGAACTATCTGCTGCGGCTCGGCTGGAGCCACGGCGACGACGAGATCATCTCCACCGACGAGGCGATCAAGTGGTTCGATCTCGACGCGATCGGGCGCGCCCCTGCCCGCTTCGATTTCGCCAAGCTCGACAGCCTCAACGGCCATTACATCCGCGCGAGCTCGGACGAGCGGCTCGCGGACCTCATCGCGCCGATGCTGGAGAATGCTCTTGGCGGCGGCGCGATCGACCGCGACCGGCTGCGCCGCGCGATGCGCGGACTGAAGCCGCGGGCGAAGACGCTGCGCGAGCTGGCCGACCGCGCCCGCTTCTACGTGGCGCCGCGCCCCATCGTCCTCGACGCAAAGGCGAAAGCGCTGCTCGACGATGCGGCCCGCTCGCGGCTTGCGGCGCTTGCCGGCGCGCTGGCCGAGGCGCCCTGGACCGAAGCTGACCTCGAGGCCTTGGTGCGGCGCAGCAGCGAGACCCTGGGAATCCCGCTCGGCAACCTGGCGCAGCCGCTTCGCGCGGCGCTTTGCGGAACCACCGCATCGCCCGGCATTTTCGAGGTGATGGAGGTATTGGGCCGGGCCGAGACCTTGGGACGGCTCGCCGATATCGTTCCGATCGAGGAGCCGCGATAGCGCTTCTGCGGACCGGCTCATCCGTCCGAGCGGGAAGAATTTACAATCCGATCTCGCGGACCTATGTTTCTATTGCAGTGCAATAAAGCGGCGAAGGAGTTCGACCGATGGCCACCACCACAACCGACGCAAAGTCCGATACCAGGTCGAACGCCCCGCGCGAGACCGTGACCCTGACCGACAACTCCAACGGCAAGACCGTCGAGCTTCCGCTGCTGTCGGGGACGATCGGTCCCAAGGTCATGGATATCCGCCGCCTTTATGCCGATCTCGGCCACTTCACGTTCGACCCGGGATACACCGCAACCGGAAGCTGCGAGTCCAAGATCACCTATATCGATGGCGACGAAGGCATCCTGCTCTATCGCGGCTATCCGATCGAGCAGCTGGCCGATCACAGCGACTTCACCGAGGTATCCTACCTGCTCCTTTACGGCGAGCTGCCGACCGCCGAGCAGAAGAAGAAGTTTCAGCGCGACATCACGCTCCACACGATGGTGCACGAGCAGCTGTCGACCTTCTATCGCGGGTTCCGGCGCGACGCCCACCCGATGGCGGTCATGTGCGGCGTCGTCGGCGCGCTGTCCGCGTTCTATCACGATTCAACCGACATCTCCGACCCGCATCAGCGGATGGTCGCCTCCTATCGCCTCATCGCCAAGATGCCGACGATCGCCGCGATGGCGTACAAATACACGCTCGGCCAGCCCTTCATCTATCCGCAGAACGATCTCGGCTATGCCGAGAATTTCCTGCACATGACCTATGCCGTGCCGTGCGAGCCCTACAAGGTCAATCCGGTGCTCGCCAAGGCGATGGACAAGATCTTCATCCTGCATGCCGACCACGAGCAGAACGCGTCGACCTCGACGGTCAGGATCGCGGGCTCGTCGGGCGCCAATCCGTTCGCCTGCATCGCCGCCGGCATCGCCTCTCTCTGGGGCCCGGCGCATGGCGGTGCGAACGAGGCAGTGCTGAAGATGCTGACCCAGATCGGCAACAAGGACCGCATCCCCGAGTTCATCAAGCGCGCCAAGGATCCCAACGACAATTTCATGATCATGGGGTTCGGGCACCGGGTCTATAAGAACTATGACCCGCGCGCGCAGGTGCTGCGGCAATCGTGCCACGAGGTGCTGGACGAACTGGGCGTGCGGGACGAGCCGCTGCTCGACCTCGCGATGGAGTTGGAGCGGATCGCGCTCGAGGACGAATATTTCGTCAAGCGCAAGCTCTACCCCAACGTCGATTTCTATTCGGGCATCATCCTCAAGGCGATGGGCTTCCCGACCTCGATGTTCACGGTGCTGTTCGCGATCGCGCGCACCGTCGGCTGGGTGGCGCAGTGGAACGAGATGATCGAGGATCTGAAGATCGGGCGCCCGCGTCAGCTCTATACCGGCCCGACCCGCCGCGAATATGTGGCGATCGGGAAGCGGCGGTAAGAAAGGCCAAGCGAGCCCTCTCCCGTGCCGGGAGAGGGCTTGGACGCCTCAAGACCGCTGGATCAGCTCGATCTTGTAGCCGTCGGGGTCTTCGGCGAAGGCGATGTGGGTGGTGCCGAACTTCAACGGGCCGGGCGGGCGCGGAATCTTGACGCCTTCCTTGGCGAGCGCCGCGCACACGCCGTAAAGGTCGGCCATGCCGATCGCCAGATGGCCGAAGCCGGTGCCGATCGAATACGGTTCCTTCTGATCCCAGTTGTGGGTCAATTCGAGCACGGTGCCGGTGGCGTCGTCCTCGTAGCCCACGAAGCAGATCGTGTAGCGCCCCTCCGGCACGTCGCGGCGCCGAAGCAGCTTCATGCCCAAAAGACGCGTGTAGAAATCGATCGAGCGCTCGAGATCGAACACCCGGATCATCGTATGCAGGAACCGGAAGCCGCTCGTGTCGACCGCGGATTTCTGGGTCTCTGTCACCGTGTCCATGCTCACTCCTTCCGCTGCGGCGCGCGCGCCGCGATGATCGCCAACACCTCGTCGGCCGCCCGGAGGCTCGGCACAAGATCGCCCGCTCCGAGCTGTTCGAGCGCCGTCTCGCACGCCGATATCTGCGCCGCGCGGGCGGCGCCGTCCTCGAGGAGCCGCACGGCCGCCGCGGCAAGCGCTTCGGGCATGCATCGCTCCTGAAGCAATTCGGGCACCGCTTCCCGCTTCAGCACGAGGTTGACGAGGTGGGCGTGCTCGATCTTGACGATGCGCCGCACAAGGGCGTGGGTCAACGGGTTGATGCGATAGGCGATGAGGGTCGGCAGCCGCGCCATCGCCAGCTCGAGCGCCACCGTGCCCGATGCCGCGATCGCCACGTCGCCGGCGGCAAACGCGTCATATTTCTCGCCCTGCCCCCGCAGCACCATCACCGGCCGCGGCCACGACGCCACCGCGGCACTCACCTCGGCCTGCACCGTCTCGGTCGTCGGCAGCGCCACCGCGATGTCGGGATAGCGCGCCGCCAGCCGGTCGAGCGCCGCCTTGAAGATCGGCAGCAGGCGGCGGACCTCGCCATGCCGGCTGCCCGGCAGCAGCACCAGGAGCTTTGTCTCGGCCGCGATCCCGTGTCGGCGGCGGAACGCCGCGCCGTCGCCGCGGTCGGCGCCGCTTTCCACCACGGGATGGCCGACATAGCTGCAGGAAAGCCCTACCGCGGCGAAATAAGGCGGCTCGAACGGCAGTAACGTCATCAGGTGGTCGTACCAGCGCGCCATCCGCCGGGCGCGGCCGCCGCGCCACGCCCACACCATCGGCGCGACATAGTGGATGAGCGGCAGGCGCTGCCCGCGCCGGCGCAGCCCGTGCGCGATCCGCCAGGTGAAGCCCGAGCTGTCGATCGTGACGACCGCGTCGGGCTGCAAGCGCACGATGTCCGCGACGGTTGCGCGCACGTGGCCCAGGATCCGGCGCGCGCGGGGCAGGATTTCGGCGACCCCCATGACGGCAAGCTCGCCGAGCGGCACGCGGGACACGAGCCCTTGGGCCGCCATGGCCTCGCCGCCAATGCCGGCAAAGCGCACGGCGCCACCCGTGCGCTCCTTCAACGAGGCCATCAGCCGGCCGCCCAGGAAATCGCCCGACGGTTCGCCGGCGACGAGGTAGATGAGCGGCCCGTCCGTCACCGAGCGGCGACGCCGGCGACGAAGAGTCCTGCCCGGTCGGCGGCCGCGACGATGGCGGCACGATCGACGAGCAAGGTCGATCCCGCCGCGACGGCGATGCCGGACAGCCCCGCCTCCGCGCACGCCGAGACGGTGCGGGCGCCGATGGTCGGCAGGTCGGCGCGCCGGTCCTGTCCCGGCTTGGCGATCTTCACGAGAACGCCGCCGCCCCCTTCGCGCCGCAGCCGGCCGCATCGCGCGATGAGCGCGTCCGTGCCTTCGATCGCCTCGACGCCCAGGACCATTCCCTGCTGCACCACCACGGACTGGCCGACATCGAGCCGGCCCAGCGCCTGCGCCACGTCGAGGCCGCGCGCGATATCGGCCTCGGCCACCGCGTCAGGCGCCACGGCGCCAAGGACACCCACGGGCGCCAGCGCGTCGGCCAAAACATCCTCGAGGCTCAGGACGCGGAACCCTTCGCTCTCGAGCTCCTTCATGACGGCACGCAGCAAGCCGTCATCGCCCAAGGCCGCGAGGCCGACGCGGGCGAAGAACCGTGCCGTGCGCCAGTCGGGCCTCAGTGCCGCCAGCGACGGTCTTTCGATCGCGCCCGCCATGACGAGATCGCGGACGCCATTCTCGCGCAAGAGCCGCATCCCCTCGCCCGCGGCGCCAAGCCTGACCCAACCGTGGCTCGATCCGGCAAGGATCGCGGGATCGGCAAAGCCCTCGAACGCGAGCACGTAGACGGGACGGCCCTGCGCCCAGGCGGCCGCAATCACAAGGGCGGGCAATTCGCCGGAGCCGGCGAGGATGCCCAGCCTATCCGCCATTGGTTCTCGGCTGGGTCAGGCCGCGGGGAGAATCGACCTTGATGAAGTCGATCACCTCGCGCACCGTCTGGACCGAGCCAAAGCGGCTGGTGATTTCGGCGAGCCGTTCGGCGAACGTGCCCGCCTCGCTTTGGAACAGGATCTGATAGGCGGAGCGCAGCGCCTGAATCTCGTCGCGCGAGAAGCCGCGGCGCTGCATGCCGATGATGTTGAGGCCCGAGAGCCGCGCGCGGTCCCCCATGACCGAGCCGAACGGGATCACATCGCGTTCGACCCCGGTGACGCCGCCGACCATCGCATAGGGGCCGATGCGCACGAATTGATGCACGGCCGAAAGGCCGCCGAACACGGCGCAGTCGCCGATCACGACATGGCCCGCGAGCGTCGCGTTGTTCGCCATCACGACATTGTCGCCGATCCGGCAATCGTGGGCGACATGGACGCCGACCATGAACAGGCCGCCGTCGCCGATGCTCGTCACCATGCCGCCGCCCTCGGTGCCCGGATTTATGGTGACATGCTCGCGAATGACGTTGCGCCGGCCGATGACAAGGCGTGACGCTTCGCCGCGATATTTGAGGTCCTGCGGCTGATGACCGATCGAGGCGAAGGGAAAGATCCGCGTGCCTTCGCCGATCACCGTATTGCCCGCCACGGCGACGTGGGAGACAAGCTCGACCCCGTCCTCGAGCTCGACCGCGGGCCCGACATGGCAGAACGGGCCGACCTTGACCGAATCCGCAAGCCGCGCGCCCGGCTCGATCACCGCCGAAGGATGGATGTCAGGCATAATCGAGACTCAATCGTCCATGATCATGGCGGCAAAGGTCGCCTCGGCCACCAGCTTGTCCTCGACCAGCGCGGACCCATCGAACTTCCAGACATTGCCACGCTTTTGCTTCTTTACGACGCGAACCGCGAGCCTATCCCCCGGAAAGACCGGGCGCCGGAAACGGGCGCTGTCGAGGCTCATGAAATAGACGAGCTTGCCTTCGGATTCGGCGCCCAGCGTATGGACCACCAGCACGGCGGCGGTCTGGGCCATCGCCTCGATGATCAGGACGCCCGGCATCACCGGCCGCTGCGGGAAATGGCCCTGGAAGTAATACTCGTTGATCGAGACGTTCTTGATGCCGGTCGCCTCTTCGCCTGGCTGCACGCCGACGACGCGATCGATCATGAGAAACGGATAGCGATGCGGGATCAACTGCATGATGCGCTGGACGTCGATCTCGCCGGCGCTGTCCTGCGGTTTCGTCTCGTCCATGCTAGTCGCCCTTTTTCGCAGCCAGCCGACGCATCATCAGCACCTGACGATGGTGGTCGCGGATCGGCACGGCGGGCGAGCCCATCACGGTTTCCCCTGGTGCGATGTCGCGCATGATGCCGCTTTGCGCCGCGATGCGCGCGCCGGCGCCGATCGTCAGATGGCCGGTGAGTCCCCCTTGCCCTCCGATCATCACATAGTCCCCTAGCCGGGTGCTGCCGGAGATGCCGCATTGCGCCACCAGGACGCAACACCGCCCGATTTCGACGTTGTGACCGATCTGAACCAGGTTATCAATCATCGTACCGGCGCCGATCACGGTGTCGGGCCCGGCCCCGCGGTCGATCGTCGAGTTGGCGCCGACCTCGACATCGTCGCCGATCACGACCCGGCCAAGTTGCGGCACTTTCACGGGCACCGTGGCATCGGGGGCGAATCCGAACCCGTCCTGGCCGATGCGCGCGCCGGGATAGATCCTCACCCGCTCGCCAAGGATGCAGTGGCTGAGGCTGGCGTTGGCGCCGACGCGCACCTCATTGCCGAGGACACAGCCGGGACCGATCACCGCATTCGCGCCGACGAGGCAGTTGCGGCCGAGCTCGGCGCCGGCGCCGATCACGGCATTCGGCTCGATCGCGCAACCGGGACCGAGCCTCGCCGAGGGATCGACGACCGCGCCCGGTGCGATGCCGGGGACGGGCGGCGGGTCGGGATAAAAGGCCTGGGCCGCGAGCGCATAGGCGCGATAAGGGTTCCCCGTCAGCAGCACCGTCAACGAGGCGGGTGCGAGCGCGGCCTTGTCCCGATGCACGAACGCCGCGCCGGCCTTGGTCGCCTGGAGCGCCGGGGCATATTTGACATTGTCGAGGAAGCTCAGATGTTGCGGCCCGGCCGTCCCGAGCGGCGCCACGTCGACGAGAATCCGCGCCGCATCCGCCGCGCCCGCGATCTCGGCGCCGGTGCGGGCCGCGATTTCGGCGACCGTGAACGGACCCGCGAGCCGGAAGAAGCGGGGATCGGCCATTACTTCGCCGGCGCAGCCCCTTCGGGCTGCTGAGCGACCGTGTCAGGCGGTTTCTTCAGGTCGACCGTCATGGTCGGCAGCTTGGCGTCGAGCCGCTTCGTCACTTCGGCGGTCAGGTCGAGCCCGTCATTCATGTAAAGCAGCGCCGCCTTCGCCACCACCATGTCGGCCTTCCGCTCCTTCGCGAGCTGGGCGATGATCTGCAAAGCGCTGTTCTCGACCTTGGTCATCGCCTCGCTGTAGGTCTGCTGCATCTCCTGGCGCTTCGCTTGGACGTCGCGGTCGAGCGAGGCATATTGCTCCTGATATTCTTGCGAGCGCACGTTGAAGACATCGGGTGCCAGCGCCGTGCGCTGCCGCTCGAGGTCGTCGCGCATGGTCTTGAGCGCCGCTTCCTTTTGCGAGACCTGGTTGGAATAGGCGTTCATCTCGGTCTCGATCTGCGACTGGATGTCCTTGGCCGCCTTGGCGTCGCGCATGATCTGCGTCATGTCGACGACGATCACGGTCGGCGGCGTAAGCGGCGCTTGTGCGGCGGCGGGCGCGGCGGCAAGCGCAAACGAGAGCGCTGCTGCCATCCCGCGGCGCATCAGAACCTCGTACCGAAGCTGACATGCACCAATTCGGACCGGTCGAAGGACTTGCGCAGGATGGGCTCGCCCAGGTCGATCTTGATCGGCCCCAGCGGCGATTTCCACGAGACGCCGACGCCCGAGGACAGCCGCAACGAATGGGAATCGAAAATCCCGGGGCCCGGCGGATGGATGCCGAAGTTGCTGCCCACATCGGTGAAGACGCGTCCCGTCAGGCCGAATTCCTGCGGCAGTCCCAACGGATAGGACAAAGTGGCGGAGCCTACGTAATAGGTCTCGCCACCCAGCGCATCGTGCGTCGTCATGTCGCGCGGTCCAACACCGCCGTCCTGGAAGCCGCGCAGATTATCGCCACCGACGAAGAACCGGTCGAACACCTGCACGTTCTGGCCGACGCCGACGATATGGCCTTCGGCGCCCGTGAGCGCGAGGACATAGTCGGGGGTGAAAGGATAATAGTACCCGCCGCTGACCGAGGCGCGGAAATAGGAGACGGTGCCGCCAAGCCCCGCGAAATCGGTCGAGAGGCTGTAGAAGTAGCCGGACGTGGGGTCGAGCCGGTTGTCGCGCATGTCGTAGAGCAGCACCTGCCCGACCGCCGAGGTGTTGTGGGTTCCCTGCTCCTCGGCGATATAGATCGAGGCGATCGACTGGATGTTGTAGATCCGGTCCTGCTTCAGCGTGTAGGTCAGGGTCTGGCGCAGCTGATCGGTGATCTGATAGCCGGTGCGCAGCGTGCCGCCCAAGGTGAACTCGCTGAACCCCGATATCGCGGTGAGGTCGCGGTTGTCGGCGAAGAGATCGAACCCGGCCGCAAGGTTGCGTTCGAGGAAATAGGGCTCCGTGAAGCTCAGATCGATTTGCTCGTCGCGAACGGCAACGACCGTGTCGAGGCGGATATCCTGCCCCTTGCCGAGAAGGTTGGCTTCGTGGATGCCGATATCGGCAAGCGGACCGTCGGTCGTCGAAAATCCGACGCCGACCGAGAATTCGCCGGTCGATTTCTCCTGCACCTCGGCATTGATGATGGTCTTGTCGGGCGTGCTTCCGGGCACGTTCGTGATATTGACCTTGCTGAAGAAGTTCAGATTCTTGATCTGCTCCTCGGACCGGTGCAGCTTGGAGCTGCTGAACGCGTCGCCTTCGACCAGCTTGAATTCGCGCCGGATCACCGCATCGAGGGTGCGCAGATTGCCGGTGATGTCGATGCGCTCGACATAGACGCGCGGGCCTTCCCGGATCGTGTACTTGACGTCGATCGTGTGCGTGTCGGCATTGCGCCGCACCTGCGGCTGGACGTCGACGAATGCATAACCCAGATTGCCGAGCCCGTCCGTGATCGAGGAGATCGAGCTTTCGACCAGATCGGCATTGTACCAATCGCCCGTCTTGGTCTTGAGAAGCGACTTCAGAAAGTCAGTGTTGATCGCCGGCAGCTCGTTCGAGACGTCGACGGTGCCGAATTTATAGCGCTGCCCCTCGTCGAGCGTGAAGGTGATGAGGAAGCCATCGCGCGCGGGGGCGAGCTCGGCGACCGCCGACACCAGGCGGAAATCGGCATAGCCCTCGGAAAGGTAGAATTTGCGCAGGAGATCGCGGTCGTAGGTCAGCCGGTCGGGGTCGTACGTGTCGTCCGAAGACAGGAACCGGTACCAGCGCGATTCCTTGGTCTGGATCACCTCGCGCAACCGCGACGCGCTGAAATGGTCATTGCCGACGAAATTGATGCCGGATATCCCGGTCGACGGTCCCTCGTTGATCTCGAACACGAGGTCGACCCGGTTCTGTTCGAGCGGGATGACCTTGGGATCGACCGTGGCGGCAAAGTGGCCGTTATGCGCATAGAGATCGAGGATGCGCTTCACGTCGCTTTGCACCTTGTCGCGGGTGTAGACGGCGCGCGGCTTGAGCTGGACCTCGTCCGTCAGGTTCGAGTCCGAGAGCCGGTGGTTGCCTTCGAACGCGATGCGGTTGATGACGGGATTCTCGACCACGTGCACGATGAGCGCATCGCCCTCGCGCCGGAGCGTCACATCGGTGAAGAGGCCGGTCGCGAACAGCGCCTTCAGCGACCTGTCGATGCGGTCGGAATCGAACTGGTCGCCAGGCTGCACCAGGAGATAGGAGCGGACCGTCTCCGGCTCGACGCGCTGAGCGCCCTCGATCCGGATTTCCTGAATGGTGCCGCCCGAGGGGATCTGCGCCCTGATGGGCGTCAACGGCACGACGACGGATAGCAGGGCCAGTATCACAGCAATGCCGACCGCGAGGCGGACCAGAATGCGCAAAGTTCCCCCCAAATTACCGAACAAGGCCCCGCTTGAGACGAAGCTTCAGGTGATCAGCCCCTTGATGAACGCGACGATCCTAAGGTGGACGAGGTCGTTCCAGGTGGCAAAGACCATGAGCGTGACGACAAGCGCCAGTCCGACGCGGAATCCATATTCTTGGGCGCGCTGGCCGAGCGGGCGGCCACGAATGGCCTCGGCCGCATAAAACAAGAGATGCCCGCCATCCAACACCGGGATTGGGAAGAAATTGATGAGGCCGAGATTGACCGACAGCACGGCCATGAACCACAACAACGCAACGGCGCCTCCTTGCGCCACCTCGCCCGACATCTGCGCGATGCGCAGCGGGCCGCCAAGCTCGTCTGTGGTGCGCAGGCCGATGACCATCTGCCACACCGCCTGCAGCGTGCCGGTGGTCAGGTTCATGGTCTCCTGTCCGGCATACCAGATCGCGCTCACGGGATTGCGGCGGACATAGTCGACGCCGCTTCGTTCGATGCCAAGAAGTCCGATCTGGTGCTGATTGCCGAACCGGTCGGTGAGATTGGTGATGCGCGGCGAGACGTGAAGCGTCTCGGTCTGGCCGCCGCGTTTGATCTCGATCGTCATCGGCGAGCCGGTGTTGAGGCGGACCAGACGCTGCACATCCTCGAACCGGCTGATCGCCTGCCCGTCGATCGAGGTGATGACGTCGCCAGGCTTGATCCCTGCCTGCGCGGCGGCGCTGTCGGCCTGCACGGCGCCAACCTCGGCGGGCGTGAACGGCTGCCCCACCGAAGCGAAGAGAGCCGAGAGCACCACCAGCGCGAACACGAAATTGGCGATCGGCCCCGCCGCCACCACGGCGATGCGCTGACCAAGCCGCTTGTGGTGGAACGAGACGGCGCGCTCGGCATCGCTCATCGCCTCGAGCCGCACTCCGGGCATGGAGCTGGGATCGGCATCGCCGAACATCTTCACGTATCCGCCCAGCGGTATCGCGCTCACCTTCCACCGCGTGTCGGCGCGGTCGTTCCAGCCGAACAGCTCGGGCCCGAATCCGATCGAGAACACCTCGACCTTCACGCCGTTCCACCGCGCGATGAGGTAGTGGCCGAGCTCGTGGACGAACACCAGGACTGTCAGGACGATAAGGAACGGCACGATATACGTGATGCCGCCGGTGAACACTCCCATGGACCCTCATCCGTCGTAGCGTAGGGGCGCGCGCAGGATAGCAGGAAATCCAAGCCGCCATGGCTGAAAATTTGGTAATGCGCGGGCGATGGCCTAGGCCGGCCATTGGAGCGGACTGGCCCCGCACGCGAGCGTCAGAAGCCATTGCAGCGCCGCCGCCGTGAGCATTCCGTCGAGCCGGTCGAGCAGCCCGCCATGACCCGGAATAAGGTGCCCGGCATCCTTGACCCCGAACCGGCGCTTGGCCAGCGATTCCGCGAGGTCGCCGATTTGCGCGGCAACGCTCATCGCGAGCCCGGCCGGGATCACGGCGCCTGCCGCGGCGCCGGTGAGCCGCGCCGTTGCCCAGGCCACCAGCCCGGCGGCGCAGAGCCCACCCAGGAATCCTGACCAGGTCTTGTTGGGCGAGATTCGCGGCGCCAATCGCGGGCCGCCGATCGCGCGGCCTGCGGCATAAGCCCCGGTATCGGTCGCCCAGACTGTCGCGAAAAGCCACAGAATCGCCGCGCGTCCGGCGTCGCGGTCGGCCGAAAGGGCCAGCACCGCCGCGCACGGGAGCGCGATCCAGGCGACGCCCAGCCCCGCCCACAAGGCCGCCGGCCGATCGCCACGCCGCGCCGCGAGCCAGATCGCGGCCGCGGCAGCGATGACGAGCGCCATGGCAAGCCGAACGCCGGCAAGCGCCATCGCCAGCGTGGGGACCATTGCGGCAACGATGATCAGCGTGCCGAGCGCGCCCTCGGCACAGCCGGTGAGCCGCGCCCATTCCCAGCCCATACCGGCCGCGGCAACGAGGACCAAGAGCGCGAACGCCGTCCCGCCCAGCCACGCCGCACCCAGCGCGACCGGCGCGAGCACCAGCGCCGAAACGATCCGGAGCGCGAGCCCGTTCGGCTCAGCGCGAGCCAACGGAAGCGCCGTAGCGGCGTTCTCGGCCGTGAAAATCCTGCACCGCGCGCTCGAGATCGGCCTTGTCGAAATCGGGCCACAGCGTGTCGGTGAACACGAACTCCGAATAGGCGCTTTGCCACAGAAGGAAATTGCTGATCCGCTGCTCGCCGCTGGTGCGGATGAGAAGGTCGGGATCCGGAATGCCGTCGGTCAGCAGATAGCGGCCGACCGAAGCTTCGTCGATCGCGTCGAGGCCGATCCGCCCGGCGATCGCTTCCTCGGCGATCCGGCGCGCGGCCCCCGCGATGTCGGCGCGGCCGCCATAGGAGAGCGCGATGCAGAGGTCGAGCGTCCGGTTCTCCACCGTCAACGCCTCCGCGTTGTCGATGAGGGTCACGATGTCCACCGGCAGCCGCGTGCGCTCGCCGATCACCCGAAAGCGCACGCCCTTGCGATGAAGCTCGGCGATTTCGCCCCGCAAGTAATGGCGCAGAAGGCCCATGAGATCGAAAATCTCGGCCACCGGCCGCTTCCAGTTCTCCGACGAGAATCCGAAGAGCGTCAGATAGCGGATTCCGAGCTCGACCGAAGCCTCGACCGTGCGTCGCACGGCTTCCGCCCCGCGGCGGTGCCCCGCGATGCGCGGGAGTCCACGGGACTTCGCCCAGCGGCCGTTGCCGTCCATGATGATGGCGACATGGCGCGGCGGCGGCGGAGCGCCATCGGTCTGCGTCGTCGAGCGAACCATGGTCAGACCTGAAGGATCTCCTTGTCCTTTTGGGCAAGCATGTCGTCGATATGCTTGATCACCTGGTCAGTCAGGGTCTGAACGTCGTGCTGCAGCTTGCGGTGCTGATCCTGGGTGATGGTGCCGTCTTTTTCTTTCTTCTTAAGCGGGTCGAGCCCGTCCCGTCGCACGTTGCGCACGGAAATCCGCGCCGCCTCGGCGTACTTGGCGGCGACACGCGTCAACTCCTTGCGCCGTTCCTCGTTGAGGTCGGGGATCGGCACGCGGATGACCTGACCTTCGGTTTGCGGATTGAGACCGAGACCGGCCTCGCGGATCGCCTTGTCCACCGCTTTGACCACGCCGCGGTCCCAGACCTGAACGACGATCATGCGCGGCTCCGGGACGCTGATGGTGCCGACCTGATTGAGCGGCATCACATTACCATAGGCGTCGACCGTCACGGGCTCGAGCAGGCTTGCCGAGGCGCGCCCGGTGCGAAGGCCGGCAAATTCCTTGCGCAGCACATCGATAGCGCCATCCATGCGGCGATGCAGTTCGGCGACGAGTGGGTCCTCGCTCATGACGCCCTCTCCTCGGTGATCAGGGTGTACCGCCCGCGGCCAGCGACCACATCGGCGAAGCCGCCGTGAGTGTGCATCGAGAAGACAAGAATTGGAATCCGATTTTCGCGCGCGAGCGCGATCGCCGACGCGTCCATGACCTTGAGATCGCGCGCGAGCACCTCGAGATAGTCGAGCCGCTCGTAGCGCATCGCGGCGCTGTCGCGATTGGGATCGGCGCTATAGACGCCGTCGACCTTGGTGGCCTTGAGAATCGCCTCGCATTCCGTCTCGGACGCGCGCAGCGCCGCGGCGGTGTCGGTCGAGAAAAACGGGTTGCCGGTCCCGGCGGCGAAGATCACCGCGCGCCCCTTCTCCATATGGCGGATCGCGCGGCGTCGGATATAAGGCTCGCACACCGCCTGCATGTTGATGGCCGATTGGACCCGGGTCGGCACGCCGGCCTGCTCGAGCGCGTTCTGCAGCGCCAGCGCGTTCATCACGGTGGCCAGCATGCCCATATAGTCGGCGGTCGCGCGCTCCATGCCACCCGACGCGCCGGCGACGCCGCGGAAGATGTTGCCGCCGCCGATCACGATCGCGATCTGAACCCCCATCGCATGGACCGTGCCGATCTCGGCGCCGAGCCGGGCCACGATTTTCGGATCGAGCCCATAACCCAGATCGCCCATGAGCGCTTCGCCCGAGAGCTTCAGCAAGACCCGGCGATAAAGGACGGATGGAGGGGCAACGGTCATGGCATCAGAGTGGGCGGCGCGAGAGATCGCGCGCAAGCGTCATTTTATCGCAAGCGCGTGCCGCCGTCTTCTTTTCTCAACATCACGACGCCGCCGCAGCGAATGCTAGTGATTCGCGACATTGTCGCGGCCAAGTCCGACTCAAACGCGCATTGCGTTCGGCATTCGGGCAGGCACTCAGTGCTTGCTGAGCGCTTCGACCTCGGCCGCGAAGTCGGTGGTGCCGCGGTCGATCCCTTCGCCCAGCGCGAACCGGACGAAGGCGGTGACCTTGATCGGCGCCTTCATCTCCTTGGCGGCGGCGTCAATGACCTTTGCGACGCGAGTCTCGCCATCGACGACGAAGATCTGCTCCATCAGCACGACCTCCTCGTAGAACTTGCGGAGCCGGCCCTCGACCATCTTGTCGACGATGGCATCGCCCTTGCCCGAAGCGCGCGCCTGCTCGCGCAGCACCGAGCGCTCGCGATCGAGCGCCGCCGGATCGACCGAGGCGACGTCGAGATAATGCGGGTTGGCGGCCGCGACATGCATCGCGAGCTGGCGGCCCAGCGCGGCAAGGCGGGCGCCATCGCCCGTGGACTCGATCGCCACCAGAACGCCGATCTTGCCGAGATTGGGCGCCAGCGCGTTGTGCACATAGCCCGCGACCACGCCGGTCTTCACGGTCAGCCGGCGCGCACGGCGCAAGCTCATGTTCTCGCCGATCGTGGCGATGAGATGAGCGAGCTCGTCCGCGGTGCTGCGGCCGGTGCCGGGATAGGGCGCGGCCTTCAGCGCTTCGACATCATCGCCGCGCTCGCGGGCAAGGCCGGCGATGGCGCTCACCAGCGCCTGGAACTTGTCGTTCCGGGCGACAAAGTCGGTCTCGGCATTGACCTCCACGACGGCGCCGGCGCCATCGGCCAGCGACAGGCCGATCAATCCTTCGGCCGCGACCCGGCCGGCCTTCTTCGCCGCCGCGGCGAGCCCTTTGGTGCGCAGCCAATCGACGGCACCTTCGAGGTTCCCTTCGGTCTCGCTCAAGGCGCGCTTGCAATCCATCATGCCGGCGCCGGTCTTCTCGCGCAGCTCCTTGACCAGGCTCGCGGTGATCTCGGGCATACTGAGCTCCTGCTAGGCGGTGGGGCGATCTTCCGCGGCGCCGTCGGTGGCCGCCATCATCGGCTCGGGCGGCAGCTCGGCGCGGGCGCCCATATCGGCACCGGACGCCGCCAGCTCGGCCTGAAGCCCGTCGAGCACGGCGCCCGAGACGAGATCGCAATAGAGGTGGATGGCGCGCATCGCGTCGTCATTGCCGGGGATCGGATAGGTGATCCCGTCCGGCGAGGAATTGCTGTCGAGCACGGCGATCACCGGGATCTTGAGCTTGTTCGCCTCTTGGACCGCGATCGCCTCCTTGTTGGTGTCGATCACGAAGAGGATGTCCGGCAGCCCGCCCATATCCTTGATGCCGCCCAAGGCGCGCTCGAGCTTGTCGCGGTCGCGGGTCAGCTCCAGAAGCTCGCGCTTGGTCAAGCCGGCGGCCGGCTGGTTGACGCGATCGTCCACATCGCGCAGCCGCTTGATCGACTGCGAGATGGTCTTGAAGTTGGTGAGCATGCCGCCGAGCCAGCGGTGGTTCACGTAATACTGCCCGCAGCGCTTGGCCGCCTCGGCGACCGGCTCCTGCGCCTGGCGCTTGGTGCCGACGAAAAGGACGCGCCCGCCGCCCGCGGCGACATCGCGCACCACCTCGAGCGCCCGGTGCAGCAGCGGCACGGTCTGCTCGAGATCGATGATGTGGACGCCGTTGCGGACGCCGTAGATGTAGGGCTGCATCTGGGGGTTCCAGCGCCGCGTGTGGTGGCCGAAATGGACCCCGGCCTCCAGCAATTGGCGCATGGTGAAACTGGGCATGGTCATAGATCGAATCCTTTTCCGGTTCTGCCGCCGCGGGGGTCATCGATCGCTCGACACCGGAGCGAGCCGCATGCGCGGCCCGCGTTCCCCGCGTGAGGGTTGGGGCCGCTAGATAGGGCGCCCGTCCGGGCTTGGCAAGACCGGCCGGCCGCCGGCCGGAAACGCGACAATTGATAATCGTTGCGCCATCGCGCTCAGGGCATTTGCCCGTGAAATACGTATCACCAATATGCCCGATATAATCGATCTCAAACGCACATCATGCGAACCCTTGTACCCGCGTTTGCGTACGCTGTCAAGGGCGTGGCCGAGCCGCTATAGTCAGCCCTTCGATAAGAACGGGAGGAAGCGATGCGGTGGTCGAGGTTCTGGATACGGTTCGGGTTTCGGTTCGGGATTCTGGGCGGCGCGGCGCTTGCGCTCGCCGTCGGCACAGCGGACGCGGCCGAGCCTTACGACATCAACGTCATCGCGACCTTGACCGGGCCGAGCGCCTTCGTCGGCAAATACATGAAGCTCGACTTCGACGCGTTCGAAGAGATGGTGAACGATGCGGGCGGCATCGACGGCCGTCCGCTCCACTTCACCTACTCCGACAGCCAGAGTCAGCCGCAGGTCGCGGTGCAGCTTGCGACCGACATCATCGCGAACCACCCGGCCGTCATCATGGTGACCGGGCCGGTCGCGAATTGCGCGGCGGTGGCACCGCTCTTGAAGAACGGACCGGTAATGTGGTGCAACTCGCCGGCGCTGCGGCCCGCAGCGGGAAGCTATGGCTTCGCCTCGGGCCCGTCGGGCTTCGATGGGTTCGCGGCGCTGTTGCATTATTTCCGCGCCAACGGCTGGACCAAGATCGGGCTCCTCAACACCACCGATGTCACCGGTCAGGACGCCGATTTCTACATCGACAAGGATCTGGCGCTGCCCGAGAACAAGGGCGTGATGTCGCTTGTCGCGCGCGAGCATTTCAATCCCTCGGACCTCAGCGTCTCGGCGCAGATCGAGCGCATCAAGGCGTCGGGAGCGCAGGCGATGTTCGCCTGGACCACCGGATCGCCGGCGGCCACCGTGTTCAAAGGCATGATCCAGGCGGGGCTCGATATCCCGGTGGCCCCCACCGGCGGCAACGAAGTGTTCCAGCAACTGGAACAGTACAAATCCTTCCTGCCGCCGAAGATGCTGATCGCCTCGGCGATCTTCCCGCCGCACGACGGCGTGGTGCAGCTCGACCCGCGCATCGAGGCGGTGCAGCATCAGATGTATCAGGTCCTGGCAAAGCACGGGCTCAAGGCCGACAACAACACGTCCGACACGTGGGACGCGGCGCTCATCACCGTGGCCGGGCTGAAGGCGCTCGGCACCGACGTCGACGCGACGCGATTGCGCGACTGGATCCTGAAGCTCAAGGATTTTCCCGGCATCAACGGGTTCTATGACTTCACCACCGCACCCGACCGCGGGCTTGGGCACGACAGCTATACGGTCGTGCGCTACGACCCCGACGGACCCGATGGCCCGCGCTGGCAATGGCTGAGCCAGATCGGCGGCGAGCCGCTGAAGAAGCCGTAACACACTTCTTCTGCGGCAATTGCCGCGACCAGCGGCGCGGCACCGAGATGCCGCACGCCCCCCCGGTTTTGGAAACGAATTGTGGCCAAGCACGCGCACAGACATTTCAAAGTGCCTAACCAAGGAGGAGTCCTAGCAACCGAACAGATATCATCAGTGAACCAGCCGAAACCAATACAATAAACGGTACAAACGCAATTGCCGGACTGCCAGACGTCGTTCCGGCGATGCCAAGGCCGACAAATAGCCAGATGAATGCGCCTATTATAAAGATAATACCGACCCAAAGAACAGCGTTGGACCTCGCCAAATTAGGAACATACCGGCCGTCATTGATCGCGGTTTGTCCAAATTTCCCGCGCGCAATTAATACGCAAATACAAGCTAGAACTGAAACGCTTAGTCCAAATAGCGGATTTTTAGAGTATGGTTCCGGTATAAATTTAGCCGCCAGTGCAGCGGCGACGGCCAAGATAACCAGCGAGACGATCCAACCAACGTATTTGGGCACCATATTTATTCACCCTATCGTCATCGTTGCCGCTGAAAATAATTAATGATTCCGTTGAGCGTTAGATTCATCAGGTCAATTGCGGCCCCGACTGGCCAGCCGGACCTTCTCTCTCCTTCTCCGCCCTCGGGGGCGGAGAAGGTCGGGATGAGGTGGGGGATACTCATGGCGCTGCCCTGGAATCCCCCACCTCACCTAACCTCTCCGCCCCTTGGGGCGGAGAGGAACAAAGGGTTCAAAGATCGCCCTCACCCCGTCACGACGCGCGCGTGGAGGCGCTCGATCGCGGAGAGCGATGAAAGGATCGCGCCTTCCTGCCAGGCCGGGATGTAGGATGCGTGCTCGCCGGCCAGCAGAATGCGGCCGTCGATCGCGCACAGATCGGCATAGTGCGCCTTGCGCAGATCGTCGGTCCAGTTGGCGAAGCATCCAAGCGATGCGGGGTTGCGCTGCCACGCAACCGCCACGCCGTTCTCGAACTCGGTCCGGTATTGCGGATGGATCTGGGCGCCCCATTCGACCGCCTTCGCCACGCGCTGAGCCGGGTCGAGCGCGCCGAACTCCAATGCGAAGGTCTGGAAGATCGCATAGGTGCCGAGCAGAACGCCCTTTCCCTTGGTGCCGAAGCCGGAATTGGGATAGCCGATATTGCGGATGGGCAGATCGGTCACGGTGATGCCGCCATAGATCGCCTCGTCCTCCTCCCAGAAGCGGCGCTTCATCTGCAGCCCGACCTTGACCGAGGGCACATAAGGCACGGCGCCGATCGCCGTCGCCATCTTCGGGCCCACATTCATCTCGATCTGCCTCAGGATCGAAAGCGGGATGGTGCAGAGGCACCATTGCGCCGTCTCTTGCGCCGCCGCGTTCGTCTTCGTGTCGACATAGCGCACGGTGACGCCCTTCTCGTCCTGGCGGATCGCGGTGACCTTGGCGTTGAAGCGGACGAGCGCGCGGACCTCTTGCGTCAAGGCATGGGCGAGCCGGTCCATTCCGCCCACCGGCTGAAACATCGTGGTCTGGAACTCGTACCGGCCGGCCTGCGAAAGCCCTTGCCAGAGCCCCGATTTGAGGACGTCAGAAAGCGTCAGCGGCGTCGAGGGCGTTGGCGCGCCGTCGGGGCCGCCGCCCGCGTCCTTCTCGTAGCCGCGCCGGTCGCTCGCGTCGTCGGCCTTGTAGGCAAAGGACTTGTCGAGCGCGCCCCATTGGCGCAGCGCTTCGAGCAGCTTTTCCTTGTCCTCCTTGGTCACGGCGTCGTCGAGCTTGCCGGCATCGACCGCCTTGCCCAAGAGCTCGGCGACGCCGCCCGAGAAATCGGAGCTGATGTGGCGATAGCGCTGCGGCTTGCCGCCGAACGCGTCCTTCGAATGAAGATAGGCGTTGTAGTTGAGCTGCACGAACGCTTCGAGCGGCACGTTGAAGCGGCGGCAGTAATCGATGAACCCGCCGTGATGGTACGGGATGCGCCACGGCCCGGGATTGAGATAAAGGCCGCGATCGAAGCCGCATTCCTGCGTAGCGCCGCCCAGCTCGGTAACGCGGTCGCCGCCGCGGATCGACCAGGAGCGCCCGCCGGCGCGCGCGCCATATTCGAGCACCTTCACCTGATAGCCGGCCTTGCGCAGCTCATAAGCCGCAACGAGCCCAGCGAGCCCGGCACCCAGGATCAGGACCGACGCGCCCTTCACATTGCCGTCGAGCTTGATCGGGCCGCCATAGCCGGACTCCGCGGCATGACCAAGGCTGGTCATGGCCTGGTACATGACGGTCGACCCCGCCGCCGCGCCGATAAGGGCAAGAAGATCGCGGCGCTTCACGGCCGGTGCGTCCTTCGACGGCGCGCCTCCGGCGCTCTGCTCAGGATGAGGAAGGGTGGAGAACGGTCCTCATCCTGAGCGGAGCGAAGCGAAGTCGAAGGACCCACCGCCATCGCCGCCTCTCTATCCAGGATGAGGAAGGGTGGAGAACGGTCCTCATCCTGAGCGGAGCGAAGCGAAGTCGAAGGACGCACCGCCATCGCCGCCTCTCTATTCCGCCGCCGCACCGATAAGGGCAAGAAGATCGCGGCGCTTCATGGCCGGTGCGTCCTTCGACGGCGCGCCTCCGGCGCTCTGCTCAGGATGAGGAAGGGTGGAGAACGGTCCTCATCCTGAGCGGAGCGAAGCGAAGTCGAAGGACCCACCGCCATCGCCACCTCTCTATTCCGCCGCCGCGCCGATAAGGGCAAGAAGGTCGCGGCGCTTCGTCGCCGGTGCATCCTTCGACGGCGCGCCTTCGGCGCTCTGCTCAGGATGAGGAAGGGTGAAGAGCGATCCTCATCCTGAGCGGAGCGAAGCGAAGTCGAAGGACCCACCG
>Ga0335073_10003144_pt1 | contig 22874 bp, 24 predicted proteins | sample Lox_Sample_22_FD_207093 | JGI IMG/M metagenome (GOLD analysis project Ga0335073, IMG submission 207093) | Soil microbial communities from Loxahatchee National Wildlife Refuge, Florida, United States - Lox_Sample_2.2 | ecosystem: Environmental > Terrestrial > Soil > Wetlands | place: USA... | reverse complement strand
AAGCTGACACCATGGGCGGCGATGTTCGTCGCCCTCCTCGATACCTCGGTGCTATGGCCGAGCGTGCAGCGGGACTTCTTGCTTTCACTCGCGATCGAAGGGCTCTATCGACCGCTGTGGTCAACCGAAATCCTGGCCGAACTCGAATACCACGAGACACAGAAGCTGATGAATCGAGGAGAACAACCCGCTGCTGCGGCTGCGCGGGCCAGTCACCTTATTGATCAGATGACAACGGCTTTCGACGACGCAGTGGTCGAAAACTGGGAACCTTATGACGGAAGCTTCCACCTACCAGACCCGAACGATGAACACGTGGCCGCAGCAGCGCTGGTCGGTGGAGCGGGCGCCATCGTCACCGATAACCTCAAGGACTTCCCAGTGCGCCAGGCGGGATGGCCGAGATCTACCGAGCCCTCATTGCCGACGAAGCCCGCCTCGAGCAGATCATCGCCGACGTCCTCTCGGCTCATGCCGACAGCGCCAACATCCTCGTCCTCACCACATGGATTGATCACCTCAACGCCATCGCCGAACGACTCCGGAACGCCGAGAAGGATGTCGTCGTGCTGAGCGGCCAGATGAAGGCGCGCCAACGCCGCGAGATCTCTCAACAACTCGCCACCCACACCGCCGACGACGGCCCCTTGCTGATCGTCGGCACCAGCTCATTCATCGGCGAGGGATTCGACTGCCCGGCCCTGGACACGCTGTTTCTCGCCGCCCCAATCACCTTCAAGAACCGACTCGTCCAATACGTAGGGCGCGTCACCCGGCCCCACGCCGCCAAGACCGCCGCAACCGTGCACGGCTACCACGACGAACTCACCCCAGTACTCGCCTCTTCGCTGCGAAAGCGTGCGCCCGGCTACACAAAATTGGGCTTCCCCGATCCCCGAACACTGGTCCGATAGGAGTCGCCGACCAGTACGGTTAGCGGCTCACGCAACAGCGCGGGCGGCAAGTCGTTCTTCATGCTCGGCCAAGTGACATCCGTGTCCACAATGACCCTGCGTGCTCACCCCAGGTCGGCCCGCCCCATCGCGGCATGGTCGGCGAGGACTCCTTCAGCTCGCTGTCATCGAACAAGCCGTCATTGGCGAGGTCCTCGGCGGAATGCACCGGAGCCGACGTAGCAACCGTGCGCCGTCGGCCACAACTCAGCTATGTAGAGCGCTACCAGCAAGATTCGCGTGCGCTCAAGGAACGTCAGCAAAGGTCAACGTTCACAAATCCGTTCACAAACAGGCGTGAAAATGACCCCAGAGGTCGCACCTCTGGGGCCATTTCCGCTAGTAGCGGGGACAGGATTCGAACCTGCGACCTCTGGGTTATGAGCTACGGGCCAGGGGTTTTCGGGTGTCCGTAGAGTCTCAAATGTGCAGGTAAAGGCGGGTGGCACTTCTCACGTGTTGCGCCGTGACGCAGCGATTTGAGTCCGTTTCGCAGCGTTTTGTTCCCAAATTTGTTCCCAAAACGCCAGCGGACTAACAGGACCAACCCCTGTCGAAACCCTGTCCCGGACCAACGCCAGCTAGGCAGCGGTGGGAGATGCGTTGGTGTCTCGGAGTTCTTGGGCGCGGCGTTGGTTGAATTGCTCGCGTAGCTGGGTGTAGATGGCTGCGAGTTTGTGTGGGTAGTCGCCGGGCAGCATGATGCCGCCCCAGACTCCGTGGGTGGCGCCCACGGCGACCGCGTTGTAGCCGCAGCGGCCGCGGAATGGGCATGTTCCGCATTGGGCGATGGCTCGTCGGTAATCGTGTGCATCGAAAAACAGTTCCGGGTCGTCGGCACACGGGGTGGGCAGCTCGGTGTAATACAGGCGCACCTTGGCGCGGATGGCGATGGTTGTAAAGAGCCGCGCCTCGGCCCGGGCTGCCGCCGCGCGAACGTTCTGGTCGATTCCCACGGAATGGCTCATAGCGGTGCGCTCCTTTGGTAACGGACATGCGGTCAAGACTGTCTTGACCCTAGGTTGGCCATGTCGCAATGTCAAGGCAGTCTTGACTCGGTGTCGCGGTGGCGCGGGTTTGGAGCCGGTGTTCGTGATGGAATGGGCCTCGCAGCCCTTAGCGCGTGAGGTGGTTTGGCGTGGACGAGAGTGAGGCGTTGGCCGAGTTGGTGCGTGCGCATGCCGACTTGGAACGGCTCACCGATGAAGCCGCTGACGCGCGGGAGCGACGGCGCCAGGCAGCGCAGCGCCTGGTGGCGGCCGGACGCGGTACGACGTGGATTGCGGCCCAGCTAGGCGTAACAAAGCAGGCAGTCGACGGGTTCTTGAAATACAAGGAACGCAAGGGCCGGTAGCTCTTCGCAGGATTGGAAAACTGCTCTGGATGCGCCGATCCCCTTCCTCCCTCCGCGGGATATCGGCCTGATTCAAGGGAGAGTCCGAAGGAGTCAAGGGTTGAGATCGCCGTAGGCGACGCCCGGAGGCCGCCCTTGACGCCGTAGGCCGGTCCCGCACGATTGGGCCGCCGGGTGGAGGGAAACGTCGGAAGTTGAACCTGACGCAACCTTCCGCAGCCTTGCGCCGGGTGAGTTACCGACGACTGTGACAACATCGTGACAACGTCGCGGTTGCTAGTTCTAGCGTTGTTGTATGACTGAGCAACCACAGACGATCAGGGTGCAGATGTCGGCGTGGCTCGAATACCGGGTCGACAACCCCGCCGCCCCCAGCGACGCCAGCGCCTTCACGGCCGAGGAGCTAGACCCCGAAGGCAAGTCGCACCTGCGGAGCGTGCCAACCGAGGCGTACCGCGTACCGACAACCGCACTGATCATCGAACTCGCGAAACGTTCGGCCGCCGAGGGTTTGAGAATTCCGCACCCGGCAATCCCAGGCGCAACATTTCTGCAGGCCGGAAGTACGCAATTCAACATCGTCCCGCCGGACCAAACCGGCGTCACCCCGCCGCAATAGGGTTCGATGCGCGTCCGGACCGCTGTGGCCATCGTGTCGAGCTTCATCGCCGTCAAGGCGACTCTGACGTGGGTGGCGCTGAACACTTGGGTCTCATACCCAGAGCGGAGAATCACTCACCATTGGCATGTCGAACTTGGCCCGCTCGCGGAATGGCTGGCAGCAGCCGCGGCTGCCGGCGCAGCCATCATCGCACTCAACATCGCCGCGCGGGATCGCAAAGATCGCATCAAAGAGCGACGCGACCAGCAGAAAACCCACGCCCGGCTGGTGCAGCTATCCATTGAGCCGGACAGCAAAGGTGCTGTCAACGTGCAGGCGCGCAATTTCGGCCCGCTACCCGTCATTGACATAGACCTGGTCGATGCGGCGTGGAGCGAGCATCCCAACGCGCGCTGGGAGCCGCTGGGCAGCTATTGGGTGGGGCGGAACCGGCACGCGACCTCGACGCATCGCCCGATACTTATGCCGATCCAAGGCCTCGATGACACCTTTGACACGCTGGCGGACTTCGTAATCCGGTTTGTTAATCAAACAGATGGTCGACCGCTGGCCCCGATCGAACCGCGCACCGCGAACTATCAAGTACCGAGCTATGTCCCTACTGACGTGTCGAAAGTCGTCGTAAAGATCCGGTTCACAACCGCGGACGGCGTTCGATGGGAAACCCCAACCAAGGGCCACGGATCAGGAGAGCCTACGCGGCTTTGACACACTCCCACGCGCACCCGTAAAGGCCTGTTGGGCGCGACCATTCGGCACCCAAGCACCCCGTGCGGCATGGTCCAACGCGGTCCGAACGCGTGCAAGGCAAGAAGCGTGAACCGCCAAATTAGCGGTAAAATTGCCGGTCAACCGGGAATTATTGGGTGAGATCGGTTGCGGCGCAGCGTCACCGGGTGTGCATACGATTAGCAGATGATGATCCCGGACATCGGCGATGGTGATGGCGGCCGGCCCGCGGGCAGGGGCCGGGAGAGTCTCCTACAAGCTCACGATGAGGCAGACCACTGGAAGTGGCTCGTTCAGATGCTGATTCTCGATGTTGCCGGGCGACTCGATAGGCATGGCGGGCCGAGCGAGCGCTGGGCCGCGCACCTGGAGGCGGCGCGACTTGAGCTGAATTCGGTCTGGGATAGCGCCGAGATGGAAACGCTACGGGTGCCGGCGTTGCATTGGCTGAACTGTGCGATCGATGGCCTTGTTGACGGGTTAGTGCAGCGTGAGCGGCGGGCAGCGAAACAGCGGGCCGCGGATGCGCGTCTCCGGTGGCTGTCAGAAGAACAGACCTTTGAGCGCATCGCGGCAGACTCTGAGTGGGCGCACCTTCACGGAATCGATTGGGAGCATGAAAGTGAGTAGTTCGCCGTGGTCGAAAGACGCCCCGCCATCAGCGATGTTGCCGCCCGCTGGGGCCCCCGCGCCGTCGTGGCCGCCACCCGTTCCGGCGAGCGGCCCAGGCCGGGCTGGAGCTTCAGGGCCTCGTCGTCGGGGCTGGGTGGCGCCCGCGTTGCGGTTGTTGTTGACAGTCGGCGTATCGGCGGCCACAGCTGCGGCAGTCACGTACATCGCGATCCGTAGTGATCATGCTCAGGTGGCCCCACAACCATCGGTTGCGCCGGGCCCACAATTCACCACGGCCGAGGTTGCCGCGGCCAAAGACCATCTCTGCCAGGTCTTCGATCTGTCGGTTCGTGGCCAGGAAGGCAAAGGCGGCGTGCGCATTGAGGGAGGGGATGTGAACACCCCGATGGTTATGCGCGCAATGAATAGTGTTTCAGCGGTCGAGAATGCGCTCGCTCCTGCGGTGCCGTCGGAAGTTGTCTCGGCGGCGCGGAAATACATCTCCGCAACGCTGGACCAGACGACGGCCGCGATGGGCAGTACGCCTACGCGTGAAGTCAATCGGTTGACCGACGTGCGCAACGACACGATTTTCGCTCTGGTCGATGTGTGCGGTCTGCCAAGGTAATCGGAATGGCGGAGGTGACAACGCCTGGCGGCGAGGATATTTCGGGTTGGGCCGAACGGAACAACAAGCAGGCCGCGCAACTGCTAAACGTGTTGCGCTCCGCGTCGACCGCGGCGCCCAAGATGGTTGTGCCGCCGCCGTCGCTGCCGCCCGTGGCGGGAGATCGCCCACCGCCGGAGGGCGTGTTCGTCGGGTTCTTGTTTCGCCCCTATGAGTGGCCCATCGATTCGGAGACGGGGCTGATCGAGGATTCGGAAACGGCGCTACGCAACGGAAAGTTTGAAAACGACACAGGCGAAGAGGCCCACTACCACGTGAAGCAGGTGTTCGATGGCGGGCTGTGGCTGGGCGAGTCCGCGGCTGCGGCGGAAGCCGCCTATAAGAAGGTCATCGCGATGAAGTTCGATCTGGCCGATCTTTGGAAGGGCGCGGCGCCACTAATCGCGCGTGCGGCCGGTGATGTGGCGTACACGAAGCGCTCGATGGCCCAAGAAAGCGACGCCGCGCACCGCGAGATCGAGGCGTTCTTGCGTAGCGGGAGCGGCGAGTCGATCGCAGAAGTCGGGGCGATCCTGACCGCGCATCGCACGGAGATCCAGGCGCTCGGAGCCAAGCTGCACGCCAACATCGCCAACGACACCCTCCAGTTCACCAACAAATTTCCGCTCACCCCTGGCGGCGAGCCAGGAGCGAAACAAGCAGGGAACGGGTTGGCTTCGGATCAGTCACCTGATAGCGGGCCTCCTTCGCCTAATAATCCGGGTAGTCCGGCATCGAACGCTGTGCCGGGAGGGGTTGGAGTAGATCACTCTCCGGTGGGAGGCGGCCAGAATCCGCTGGCGTCGGGCGGTCGTACTGTCGGACATTCGCCCGACGGCAGTGCGGGGTTGGTTCCGGGGCCGCCGTCACCGCTGGGTTCGGGGGGTGGGTTTCCGGGTTTTTCGGGGTTTCCAGGGTTTTCGACGCCATCTAGTGGTGGTGTTCCGATGTCTGGGTTGCAGGGCATGTTCAGTGGTTTCAACGGGTTTCCCGGTGCCGGGATGGCGTCGCAGGCCGGTTTCGGCTCGCCGGCGATGCCGGCTCCGCCGGCGGCGTTGAGTACGGATTTCGGGCGCGGGTTGGCGGCCAGCGCAGCGGCGGCCGGCGGCAGTGTGGGGCCGATGCCGGCAGCACCGGTCACCCCGTTAGCCGCACCGATGGAAAGCGCACCGACCTCGGCGGCGGCTGCGGCGGCCCCGGTGTCAGCGCCGGTGCCGGCACCGGCGCCCGCACCGCAGGCACCTGCTGCGGGCATGCCGGCCGGCGGTATGGCGCCGTATGGGTCGGTGTTGCCGCCCGCGGCATCGTCGGGGTCCTCAGCGACGGGGTCGATGTCTGCGCCGGCGATGCCGGCAGGAGGTGGTGGGACAGTTCCCGCGGCAGCTGGGACGGGTGCGGGGTTCTTGCCGGTGGCCGGGCGGCGAGACGGTGCGCCGGTGCGCCGCGATCTGGCCGAGTCGGATTTGGAGCTGGCCAGAATGACGGTAGCTGAGTTGGCCGGTGCGGGAAGCGTGGTGGATGCGGGGTTGGATTGGGCGGTGGCTGTGGGCCGCAACCTGACAACAGGTCGTACGACATTGTGGGTCGCCACTAACGATGGGACCACCTACATTCCGCCCGGGGTGTATCTACGCAAGACCTGCCCGATCGCGGCGGGGTTCGACGACGACTTCGACGCGACGTGGTTTGGGTGGGTCAATCCTGCCGAGAAGGCGGTGCGCGCGGCGCGCACCCGTGGCGATGCAGTAGGCGCGGTCGCGACCACCTGGGGGTGGCCGTCTGACTTCCTCACCGACCCCGAAACCGGGGTGCACGAGGTGGCAATCGGTGTGCCCCAGACCGGGTCGGATAGCCCGGCCTCAGAGCTGTTGTCGTCGCGCTGTCATCGCTTGCAAACCGTCGACCCGGCACTGTATGCCGATTTGAAGGCGGCCGGCGCGTCTGGGCTGCGCGATTATTGCCGAGAGCTGGTGCGCCGGTTGGCGTTTAGCGGCATTGGTGATGAATTGTCGGCGGTCGCCCAGTCGGTGGCCAATGCGCTGGTGGCCGGGCAATGGCCGAAGGTACAAGAGTGGGCGGCCCTGGGCGCCGAATACGAAACGGCACTGTTGTTAATGGGTGCACAGCGGCCGGGCCTCAATGGTGTGTTGGACACCGACCAGACGGTGAGCTACGCGAGGCTGTTCATGAATTGTCGCCGGCTGGAAGCGTTGTTGTGCTGGGATCAGTTCGGCGGCGACCTCTTCAACGCGGTCTATGCGGGCTGGGCGGCCGGCGTGTGCGCGCCCATCAAAGAGGTGGGGTCGCGGTGACCGATCTGTCCGGCGTCCTCGATCACCTGCTGACTGAGGCGCCCTAATTCGCCGGTCGACCGGTCTTGGCTGTATTGGATCGCGCCTGCGGGCTGGTAATGGAAGTGAATCATGCTCAGGTGCTGGCGGGTTGGCAAGAACGACAATCCCGGCTGAGACGCTGGCAGGGAGAGTTGAGTGGAGGCGGGATCGGCCGGCGCCACCTGCGAAGCGCTGTGGGCCACGTTGAAGGCCTGCGCGAGTGCGGCAGGGCTCAATGGGAACAAATGAGCGCAGGCCTAAAGATGACCCGGCTGCCCAACGACTCGTCCTGTGTTGAGCAGATCGGGAGCAAACATGCTGTGCGACAGCATATTCTGAGGCATTTGATGCATAGGATTGATTATCGAGACTTCCTCCGCGGGCCTCCCTACGTCGGGATATTGTAAATCGCTTTTCTGCCTAACGCATTCGCCCAACCGCGCATCGAATAGGTTAGCTGGATAATCTAATATCCATGAATTTAGTTGGTGTGGACGCCTGTTTCCCACGACGCAAGTCTTAATGCCTCGCCGGGCAGCCCGGCGTGGGTCGGGCTCGTGCCGGGTTCGAACCGCGACCAACAGATTACCGGACGACTGATCCTGACCGTTCTGAATCCGCCGGGTCATCCCCTGTCGCCCAATGATTTTGGCTCCCTCAACACCCTGTTGCATCCGATCGATTCCGAGCGTTTCGCGGTCATTACCGGTGAATAAACGATGGGCACGGGGCTGACAAGATTTGAACCTGCGACCACTTGACCCCCAGTTACCGGCGCTGCATGTTTGGATACCCGCTGATACCCGTTGAGCTGCACGTTTCATCGTTGGCGCTGGTGGTCTCAGCGAGCTGGTTGGGGTAAGCCAACGCCGTCGGGGGCTTGGCACAACCGACACAACCTGCCGCCCGGTAGTGCACTACCGCATGCCGCGCACCTTCGCGTCATCGGCGTCGTCGACTGTCATTTGTACAGCTGACGCCGTTCTCGATGAAGACGAACCAAGATGCGAATCTCAATTCATTTGAAGCACCGCAACATGTTTCAGATAAGATGGTTGCTATTTCGACTGGTGGTCGACAATCTTGTCCTGCACGAGTTGGGTACTTGTTGCTTCAAGTTGGGACGCAATCTCGGCAAGTTGCAGAGCAAGATCGTGCTCTTTTTCCGAAGCAGTTTTCTCGGCACTGGCCGCCGCGGCCTCCGCCTCTAGCCGTTTGAGTTGATTTCGCAGCGCGGTCACCTGTTCCTCTGAGCGTTGTCGCTGCAGATCGGCTGCTTCTTGTGCTTCCTTTGCCCGAACGTTTCCGCGGAGTGTCAAAACCAGGGAAACGATAGCGGCAAGGGCGGCCAGCACGAGTGGGATCCACGTGAACTCCATCATTCCTCCTTGGCCCCCACAATAGTCGCCCCAAACGCGATGATCACGGCGAACGTGACTAGCGAGACGACGCCAGGTATCCACTTGCTGGTGTTGTCCGAGTTCATAGTTGAGACGATTGCGTAGAGCCATCCAGCGCAGATTGCCAGCACAAAGGTTATGCCAACACGTAACAGATCTCCCCCGGAAAGTCGGGTCGTCCTCCGCACCAGAAGATCTCCGACCGCGCCCACTGCCAGAACGAATCCGATAGTGATTAGGTCGCCTCCGGACACAACTTCCCAGCCGTGTGTTTGATGCGTAAACACCAGCTGGAGGAAAATCCAGAGGACCGGCACCAACGAGGCCAAAAGGCCAAATACCAGCCAACCCTGGAATCGCCGCTTACGGTCGGCATCAGTCTCGACCAAGGCCCTCCCTCGAACCGTCCACGCTCCGGTTACCGTCTGAAAAGCTCATCACGAACAGCTCTGGTTGGGAAGAGTTGCTTTGATGGACAGTCCGAACAGTCGACGGGCGAGTGCCGGCTGCGCCCGGCCCTGGAGGGGTGGTCGCTGCGGTGCCGTGCCTGCCGATCTGCTTAGCCACTCGTCCATCGCGGTGGACCGGCGACGTCTAGGTCGTAGCTCGCGCCTGGGTTACTGCACGCCGTTCTGCTCAGCCAGCCGAATAATCAACGCGCCGACCACGTGCACCATCATCCAGGCATCGCTCATGTTGATGTCGGGATCGCCCTTGTGCGCCTCGCCCTGGTTTCGCTTGGCTGCAACCCAGTCGACCGTCTTGCCGATTGCTTCGGTGAGCGGGGTGTCGTTCCCCTTCACCAGTCCTTTGTTCTTCGCTGACTTGAGGAGGTCACCGAGCGCGCCACCTGTGCAGCCCAGCGCCGTTAAAGCCTCCTGCAATGCCGTGGCGGCGTCTGTGACCGCGTCGCCTGGGTCTCGTCTGCGGATCTCGGCTAGGGCGTTCTGATACGCGGTCTCGGCTGCTGCGAATCGAGGCTGACTGTGCAACAGATACAACGTCGGTGCAACTACCGCGTCGTGCATCTCGTGCGATTCCACTTCCACCAACCGACTGTTGTCATGCAGGTAGAAGGCCACGATGTGTGCTTCCAGAACTTGGTTGACCTGGCTTCGGAAATCTTCCGGCGCGGTAAGAGGCTTCTGTACCCATGGTGGTTGCGCGCCGGGATACGGCGGAGCCGCCGCCGCTTGGGCGGAAACCTCTTTCAAAGCTTCGTGCTCTACTTCAAGGAGCGAAAGCAATTGTTCGTTGGTGACTCCCCTTGTCCCTGGTTCCATATCGCTGGGCCGAACAGTGACTCCGATAGATCGCAGCGTTCGATGGGCGATGTACTCGTCGAGTTGATCCCAGTATGTGCGGAACGCAACGTGTTCGATTAAGTCGTTCCACGCGAGATTCAGCTTGATACGGACGCCGTCGTTGAGCTTGTCCGTCCATTGCGTTGTGCCCGCGGCTAGCCTGGCATCCTGGGTCGTGCGCCGCAGGCGCTCGGCGTACAGCTCTTCCTCGTATTGCACGCCCGCGATCATATTTGCCACCCGTTGCATGCCGTCGGATCACCGGGCGTCGCCGTGTCGACTCGGCGTGACGACTCGCTTGCCTGTCGACCGATAGTCGCGGTGAATCGACCAATCGGAGCCGCAACCCTCGATTAGCATCCCCGCCGTGGGGGCATTCAGCGATCTATTCGCCCGCCTCGACCCAGACCCAAGGGTCCGAGGCAAGCAGTTCGAGCATGTCTGTAAGTGGTTCCTCACCAACGATCCGGTCTACAAACACGAACTTCGCCGCGTCTGGCTGTGGGACGAGTGGACGGGCCGATGGGGCGGCGACGCCGGTATCGACTTGGTTGCGGAAGACCGCACAGGAAACTTGTGGGCGATCCAGGCCAAGGCGTACGACCCCACCTATCGAGTCACCAAGCGCGACGTGAACAAGTTCCTCGCCGAATCAGGGCGAGCGATGTTCACCTACCGAATGTTGATTGCCACCACCAACCTCATCGACCGCATCGGCGAGCGCACGGTCCAAGACCAGGAGAAGAAGGTCACCTTCTTCCGGCTCAAAAACCTCCAGACCGCCGACGTGGACTGGCCCGCGTCACCGACGGCCCTGCGCCCCATGCGTCCACGCAAACCGGCCCGCCCGCACGACTACCAGCGCGAGGCGATCAGGAAGGTAATCAAGGGTTTCGCATCTACGGAGCGCGGGCAGTTGATCATGGCCTGCGGAACCGGCAAGACGCTCACGGCGCTGTTCATTCGTGAGAAGCTGGCCGCAGAACGGACCTTGGTTCTGGTTCCGTCGCTGTCGCTGTTGAAGCAGACGCTGAATGTGTGGCGAGCCAATTGCACCGCCGAGTTCGTCTCGCTGCCAGTCTGTTCCGACGATACCGTCGCTCGGGGCGATGATGTGGCGCTGGAGCACACCAGCGACATCGGTGTACCTGTCACCACCGATCCTTCCGAGATAGCGGCGTTCCTGCGACGGCGGTCCGGTCCCCAGGTGGTGTTTGCCACCTACCAGTCCTCGCCGCAGATCGCCAAAGCGTTCACGTCGGGAAGGGTGCCGGGATTCGACTTGATCGTCGCGGACGAGGCGCATCGCTGCGCGGGACCGGTGTCGTCGGACTTTGCCACGGTCCTCGACACGACAAAGATGAAGGCAAAGCAGCGCCTGTTCATGACCGCGACCCCGCGCTACTTCACCGGTCGTGTGTTGAGAGCCGCCGAGGACGCGGAGTTCGAGTACGCCTCAATGGACGACGAAGCCAAGTTCGGCAGGGTGTTTCACCACCTGGGGTTCGGAGAAGCCATCGAGCGTGACCTTCTGACGGACTACCAGGTCGCCATCGTCGGAGTGGACGACGCGACTTATCTACAATGGGCGAAAACGGGGGTGCTCGTAAGTCGCGACGGCGTGAAGATCACCGACGCCGCCTCTTTGGCGGGACAGATCGGGTTGGCGAAAGCAATGCGGAAGTACGACCTGGAGCGGGTTATCTCGTTCCACTCACGGGTCAAGCGTGCGCGGGAGTTCGCTGCTTCCATGCCGGATGTGCTCGCGTGGATGCCGGGACGGCAGCGGCCGAAGGGTGAACTCTGGTCTCGCTATGCCTCTGGTGAAATGCCTGCTGGTGACCGCTACGTGTTACTCCAGCAACTTGGCCGCCTCGACAACGCCGACCGCGGTCTCCTCGCCAATGCCCGCTGTCTGGCGGAAGGCGTGGACGTGCCGACGCTGGACGGCGTGGCCTTCATCGACCCACGTCGATCTGAGGTGGACATCGTCCAGGCGGTTGGGCGTGCAATCCGCAAGTCTGAGGACAAGACCGTCGGCACCATCGTGATCCCGGTGTTCATCGACACCGACGCGAATCCCGAACTCGCATTGGTTAGTTCGGCATTTAAGCCGGTATGGGATGTAATTCGCGCATTGCGGTCGCACGACGACGAGTTGGGCCGGCAACTCGATGAGTTACGACGGGAACTGGGTCGCCGTAGGGCGAAACCACGCCTGCCCGACAAGATTCACATCGACATTCCCAGGAAGGTCGATGCCGCCTTCGCTGAGGCGTTTGACGTGCGCCTCGTTGAACAAACGACTGCGTCTTGGGAGTTCTGGTTCGGGCTTCTGCGGAGATGTGTTGACGAGGTGGGCAGCGCGGCCGTCCCATCGGACTGCGTGGTTGACGGACACAAACTTGGCAAGTGGATCAATGTGCAGCGGACCCAGTATTCCCGAGGTGTCCTCGATCTAGAGAGGCAGCGCCGTCTCGAAGAACTCCCCGGCTGGACTTGGAACACACTGAAGGCTGCTTGGGAGCGGGGTTTCGAGTACCTGGTGGAGTTCGTCCGACGAAACGGGCACGCCGGTGTGGCATTTAACGGTGATCTCAACGGCTTTCCGTTAGGCCAATGGGTCGCTCTTCAGCGCGCAAATTTCGCAACGGGCAAGCTGGGGGATGAACGACGCGCGCGCTTAGAGACGTTGGCGGGATGGACGTGGAATCTAAGACAAACGAAGTGGGAGAAGGGCTTTCAGCGTCTCGTTGAGTACGTGGCTCAGCACGGGAGCGCTTCTGTTCCGAAGGAGTACGTGGTTGACGGGTACAGGCTCGGGAGCTGGATTACCAGCCAAAGAGGTAAGAGAGACACGTTAACTCCCGACCGACGGGAACGCCTCGAAGCACTACCCGGCTGGAGCTGGCACACCCTAGATACGCGATGGGAGGAGGGTTTCCGGCAGCTACAAGGGTACGTCGACCGACACGGCGACGCCCTCGTCCCTGCTAGCTATCGGTCGGGTGATTTTCGTCTCGGCGGCTGGGTGAACGAGCAGCGCACCCGGTATGCGCGGGACTTAATTGATCGGCAACGCCAAGAGCGACTCGAGGCTCTGCCGAAATGGGTTTGGAACAAACGCGACGCGGTTTGGGAGGAGGGGTTTACGCGGCTCACCAGCTATGCCGAAATCCATGGCACCGCGCATGTTCCTGTTTCGACAAAGCCCGATGGATTCCCTCTGGGTAAGTGGGTCATCGCTCAACGGGCGCGTCGAGCGAGCGGAACTTTAAGTGTCGAACGACAGGAGCGGCTTGAGCAACTGCCCGGCTGGACCTGGAACAGACTCGACTCTCAGTGGGAGGCGGGATACCAACAACTCCTGGAGTATGTCGATTCTCACGGTGAAGCGGCAGTCCCTTTCTCGTACAAGGTAAACGGCTTCAACCTCGGCGGCTGGGCCAACAAACAACGCGACAGCTACAGAAGCGGCAAGCTGACCTCCGAGCGAACAGAACGTCTGCAGCGCCTCCCCGGCTGGTTATGGGATCCGTTGGGTGATGCGTGGGAGGAAGCTTTCTGCCGCCTGCTCCGTAACGTTGAAACTCACGGCACCGCACAGGTTTCCCAATCCCACGAAGTCGATGGGTTCAATCTCTCCGCTTGGTGCATGAAGCAACGGTCGAAGTACCGTGACGGCACGCTCGGCCCTGACCGACAGGAAAGGCTCGAAGCATTACCGGGCTGGTCATGGGACCCGTACACCGAGCGGTGGGAGACGGTATTCGGGCTGATGCTGGAGTATGTCGCAGCAAATGGCGACGCCCGAGTCCCGACCAACCACGAGGTCGGCGGAATCAAGTTGGACGGCTGGGTGCGCGAGCAGCGCACCAGGTACTCCCAAGGCCGGCTCGAGTCCGAGCGTCAAGAACGCCTTGAAGCGTTAGCGGGCTGGTCGTGGAATCCGCACGCCGACAAGTGGGAGGAGGGCTTTCGTCATCTGGTCGAGTTCACCAAGCAGCGCGGCAATGCGCGTGTTCCGACCTCATACGTAAGTGACGGCTACTCGCTTGGCATGTGGGCAGTGACGCAGCGATCCAATTACAGACAGGGCGTTCTCGCTAGGGAGCGCCAGGAGCGCCTCGAAAGCTTGCCGGGATGGGAGTGGACCTACAAATAGGCGTATCGGCGTTGCCGACCCTTTGTGCGTCCCGTTCCGAAGTTTTGACCTCAGTTTCACAACTTTGGTTGCGAGACAGGCACGGCGAGTAGCCATGGAGAAGTTGACAGCCCACGTCGGCCGGTCGCAAAAGTCGCCTTAAAAGATCTGTCGCGGTACTGGTGGTTTTGAGACTCCTGATGTCAGCTCGGCTACGCTCCCGTTAGCACCGGCCATCACACTTCCGGCGCAAAACGGCTGTACGACAAGCGGGCGCGCCTGCCGAGCAGTTCTGAGACGCAAACATGCTGTGCACCAGCATATTCCGAATCCATTTCTTATGGATAATTGCTATTATCCATGAAAAATTGCCGCATATTTCATCAGATGAATCAATCTTGCATCTCGCGGCACGGCTGGTTGAGCGAATCTTCTCGCATGAAAATTGGTTTTGAACTGGCGATTTGACGCCACCGCGATCGTGCCTGCGGTGGTTGTTGTGGGCGATGCCGCTGAAACACGCCAAACGAACCGCTTACGGGTGCTGTACGGACCTGCACCGATGTGGTATTGATTCATTGGGTGATTCAATGATTCATCCAATGAGACCACCGTGGAGGTCGTGTTGGGCGTCGACAAGAGTGGCCGTGTGTGCGTCGTGGGTTCCGTTCCGCTGCTGCATCCGGAGGCCCAGACTGTCCGGGAAATGCTGGCGGGCTGGCGTAACCAGCAACTGTGTCGCAACCTGGCACACGAGACCATCGAGGATCGGATCCGGCTGGTGGAGCGGTTCCTGGCCTACACCAATGAGTTTCCGTGGACGTGGACGCCGGTGCTGGTTGAGGAGTTCTTCAGCGATCTGCGCTCGGTGAAGAGACGTGCACAGTCGACGATCCGTGGCTATCAGAACGCATTGCGGCTGTTTTGTTCCTATGTCAGCGATCCCGACTATGGCTGGGATCGGGTGTGCGAACAGCGTTTCGGTACCCATCCCGCTCAGGTGTTCTTTGAGTGGAACACCGCCGCGCATGTGCAGGACAACGAGCAGTCCCCGACCAAGCGGGCGTTCACCAAGCGCGAGCTGCAAGATTTCTTCGACCACGCCGACGACCAGGTCGCGCTGATCGCGGCCTCCGCCCGTAAGGGCTGGCTGCCGGCCTACCGCGATTCGGTGATGTTCAAGCTCGCCTACTCCTATGGTCTGCGGTTTAACGAGCTGCGCCATCTGCAGACGGTGGACTTCGCCCGCAATCCCCACGCCCGCGAGTTCGGCCGCTACGGGCTGGTCCACGTGCGCTACGGCAAGGCCAAGAAAGGCTCGTCGCACAAGCGGCGCAGTGTGCTGACCGTCTTCGACTGGACACCGGAGGTCATCGGCGACTGGCTGGCCTACGGGCAGCCGCATATGGACGACGGGATCGATCTATTCCCCAGCGAGCGAGGGGTGCTGGTCTCTGAAGACACTCTGCTGCGCCGGTTCCGGCGTTACTGCACCGATCTGGAACTGCCGGCAGGACTGGATCTGCATTCGCTGCGCCGCTCCTATGCCACCCATCTCATCGAAGACGGCTGGGACGCGATGTTCGTACAGCACCAAATGGGCCACGAATACGCCAGCACCACCGCGCTCTACACCTGTGTGTCTAGCGACTTTCGCACCCGCACCCTGCGCCGCGTCCTGGATACCACCATCGCAGAAGCTCTTTCGTTGAGCGAGGGGACCTCATGAAGCGACAAGTCGACTATTCCTGGCGGCTAGCCGAAATCATGGCCGCCCACGGCATGCACAACAGCACCGAGCTGATCCCTCGCCTCGCCGAACGCGGCATCCAACTGTCGCGGCCGCAGGTATATCGGGTCGTTCACCAACGACCAGAACGGGTTTCACTGCAAATGATGGCCGCCTTGTGCGACATCTTCGGCTGCGGGATCAACGATCTGGTCACTGTCACCGCCACCGAAGTGCGCCGCAAGAAAGCCGCCTCAACGGCCACCGGGCCCACCAATGTTGTTGACCTCAACAAATCGGTCCGTCCCCGCCGAGCTCGGGTGATCCGTGATGACGAGTAACCCCAACCGCTTATCCAGAAGACGCGGACGACCAACAGTCACCGGAGATATCCGATGCACCCGATGCGGCCGGATGTCGACCCAAAACCGCACCCCTTCCTGGCCCGGCGAACAGCTTTGCAACAGCTGCTTTTACACCGCCATGCGAACCCACGGCATCTGCCCGATCTGCGGACACGACGGCCTGCTGCCCGGTCGCGCCGACCGCTCCGATCCCCGGCCGGTCTGCCTGGGCTGCGCCGGTGTAGCCGAGGACTACCGATGCCGGACCTGCCATACCCAAGGCCAGATTTACCGCGGCGGCCAATGCGCGCGCTGCGCCCTGCGTGACGACCTGACGGCCTTGATCGTGGACGGTGCCGCAGATCCGGCCACGATGAGCGCGATCGTGGAAATCCTGTGTGGGGTTGAGCGCCCCGAGAGCATCCTCACCTGGAAACGCTCCCGCATAGTGCAGGCTCTGCTGTCCGGGCTTTCGAGCGGCGAAATCCCCCTGAGCCACGACGGCCTCGACGCCGTCAATCAACGCGAACGCGCTCAGGAGGTTTCGCATCTACGCAGCCTGCTTGAGCACCATGGTCTGCTCCCTCACCGCGATGAATACCTCGCGCGTTTCGAAATCTGGCTTGCCGCCAAACTCGACGCCGTCGCCGAACCGGCCGTCCGAGCTCCCGTCGATCAGTTCGCCACGTGGCACCATCTGCGAAGGCTGCGCGGCAACTCCACACCAGGGCAAGCCTCTGAAAGATCTGTGCTATCGGCCAAGCAACAAGTGACCGAGACGATCAAATTCCTCACCTGGTTGCATGACACCCACCAAAGGAGCGCAGCTGAGTGCCGCCAGCAGGATCTCGACGAATGGCTCGCCAGCGGACCCACTACACGCCACAAAACCCGCGCATTCTTCGCCTGGGCCAAGAGGAGCAAGATCAACACATCGGTGCGATTCGAAAACCAACAGCCCAAGCACATTCCCGTGCTCACCCAGGACCAGCGGTTGACCTGGATTAAGGCGCTTCTCACCGGCAACGCGGAATCCCTGCACTACCGCGTCGCCGGCCTCCTCCTGCTGCTCTATGCACAACCCCTGATCAGAGTCGCTGCACTGCCAACCACCGCCGTCGTCGTAACCCCGCATGAAGTGCGGATATCCCTGGGGGCTGAGCCCGCCCCTGTGCCAGAGCCCTTCGCCAACATGCTCAGTGGGCTCCTACACCGCAGACCCAACCTCAGAACCGTTGGCGGTAGGGTGGCCAACCCGTGGCTATTCCCAGCCCGTCGGCCCGGGAAGCACCTGGACGCAATCACTTTGGTGCACGACCTCAGCCGCGCGGGCGTCAACGTCCTCGCTGCACGCAACTCGGCGCTGCGCAGCCTCGTCGCTGAGATGCCCCCTCCGGTCGTGGCCAAGCTTCTAGGCTTCAGCGACAACTGCACCCAGCGCCACGCCCAATTGGCGGCTCAACCCTGGTCGCGATACGTCACGCGCTGATCGCGGTCACCCAGCAGCCACTTGCCGCTGCCACGACCGTCATTGCCGGCAGCGCGGACATTCGACGCACCAGCAAACCCGGCGGTGTCTCTATCGAGTGATCGCATCGACGCTAACCGGGCACCGAACCATGACGATCGGGCATCGGGCACTTTGCGATTTTGGAGCCCATGGCATCCGCCCAACACGATCGAATACGGCGAGATCGAATATGCGGGGTTACCGGTACACCGGCCACAGAAGCGGCCCTCAGGCCAGCCAACAGGGAAGTGAAGATCGCGCGATCGCGCTCAGGCCAGTCGTTGCGGCGCGTTGGTCGGCGTCGATGGCGGCAACCAATTCTGCGACGGTTTCGGTGCGATCGCTTTTCGGAAGGGATTTAGGCACTTTCGGGCGACCGATAACCGGCATGGGATTGGCGCCGAGGAGTTCTCGTTTGATGGACGCGGCCGGGCCCGATCCGCTCACCTAGTAGGGTGTCGCCTGCATGAGTAATCCACCGGACCCCATCGAGAACACCCCTTCCGCGCCGGAGACTCAATCGGGTCACCTGCGGCCGAGACGGTCCCGTCGGCGGTTCTCACCAGCGCTGAAGTTTGTGTTGATGGTTGGCGCGATGAGCTTCTTCGCCGACTTCACTTACGAAGCGTCCCGGAGCATCATCGGCCAATTCTTGGGCCTGCTCGGCGCCGGGGCGCTGGCGATCGCAATGGTCACCGGATTTGGTGAGCTGCTCGGCTATGGGCTGCGCCTGTTTTCGGGACGCGGCGCAGACCGCACCGGACTGTACTGGCCGATCACCATCGGCGGTTACATCCTGCAGATGTCGGTGGTGCCGCTGCTGGCGCTGGCCAGCAGTTGGCAAATCGCTGCCGTGCTGGTGATCGCCGAACGGGTCGGCAAGGCCATCCGCAATCCTCCCCGGGACGCGATGCTCTCCCACGCCGCCAAACAGATGGGTTACGGGTGGGGCTTCGGTGTGCACGAGGCGCTCGACCAGTTCGGCGCGTTGTTCGGCCCATTGCTGGTCGCGTTCGTGGTGGCCAGCACCCACGACAACTACCGCCTCGCGTTTGCCGTGCTTGCCGTACCGGCCGTGATCATGCTCTCGCTCCTCGCGGTGGCCCGGCTGCTCTATCCGCGGCCGCAGGACCTCGAACCGGTCACCACGCCGATGCAGACGCACGGGCTGCCCCGGGTGTTCTGGATCTATCTCTTCGCCGCGGCGCTGGTGGCCGCCGGCTTCGCCGACTTCCCGATCATGGCCTTCCACTTCGAGCAAGCCGGATCCGTTTCGGCCACCTACGTCCCCATCTTTTACGCCGCTGCGATGGCGGTGTCGGGCACCGGGTCTCTGGTATTCGGGCGACTGTTCGACCGGTTCGGGATCGGTTTGCTGGTGCCGGTGACGGTGGTCGCCGCCGCGTATGCGCCGCTGGTCTTCCTCGGTGGTTTCTGGCCCGCGCTGATCGGCAGTTGCTTGTGGGGACTGGGTATGGGCGTGCACGAGTCGATCATCCCGGCAGCGGTCGCCCCGATGGTATCCCCGGCCCGCCGCGCCTCCGCCTACGGCTTCTTCACCGGCATCTATGGCGTTGCCTGGTTCGCCGGCAGCACCGCGATCGGTGCGCTATTCGGCGTATCCCTCGGGATCGTCGTCATATTCGCGGTCGTCGCCGAACTCGCCGCGGTCCCGCTGGTGCTGCTCGTCCGGCGGCACACAAGGGCGACCACCGCAACCGCTGATAACTGACATCTCCCTCTAAAACGCTGGTTAGAGCGCCCGTATCCGACTAGCAGTGCTGCAACGTGTTTGAGCTGTATCCGTTCCGGATTCAGTTGGCACTTTCCGCGCTGCGCTGTGTCTCACGTGCGCCGCTAGCCGTGGACTCCGCTGCTGCTCGGGAGCGCCCCGGTGGCCAGGAAGATCACCCGTTTGGCGATTTCGACAGCGTGATCGGCGAAACGCTCATAGAACCTGCCCAGCAGGGTCACGTCCACCGCGGCGGCCACACCGTATTTCCAATCCCGGTCCATCAGCTCGACAAACAACCGGCGATGCAACTCGTCCATATCGTCGTCTTCGTCGTCGATGAGGCGGGCTTTGTCGGGGTCGCCCGTACGCAGGACCTCCTGGGCTGCGTCGCCTAATTCGACCGCAACACGGCCCATCTCGGCGAAGTAGCCGTTGACCTGTTCGGGCAGAACGTGTTCGGGGTGGCGGCGGCGAACGATTTTGGCGACATGCACCGCCAGACCGCCCATGCGTTCAGCATCGGCGGACACCCGGATCGCGGCAACCACGCCTCGCAGGTCGCTGGCCACCGGGGCCTGCAGTGCCAGCAGCACGAACGCGGCGTCTTCGGCCGCACCGCTCATCTGCGCTAGCTCGCCCTGATCGGCGATGACCTGTTCGGCCCGCTCCAGGTCGGCCAGCAGCAAGGCCTCGGTGGCCTTCTGCATCGCCGCACCAGCCTTCCCGCACATGTCGCCGAGCTGCTCACGCAGGGCGGCTAACTGCTCGTGATAGGTCGTGCGCACCGCCCCACACTACTTCCGAGCAGGTCAAGACGCCTATCCGGGATTCAAACCGGCCTATCTCGGCCTAGCTCGTCGAGGAAACCGGCGATCTCAGACACGGGCGCACCGAGGACGACCGCTGAAATATGTGCTTGGGCTACAGTCTCGACATCCTCGTAGGTCCGGATTTACATGGCTTGAGGAATTGGACGGGCGGCGTGATCGTTCAGCCGAGACGTTTCCAGAACCGCCGACTGCGGTCGCAGATGTCGGTATAGCCGCTGCGCTGGTAAAAGGCGCAGGCATCGGTACGGTGCCGCGAGCTGGTGACTTCGACGGCCACACAACCCCAGCGCTTAGCGAGGGCTTCGGCGGCGTTCAACAAAGCCTTGCCTACGCCCCTGCCGCGCAGGGCCTCGTCGACCACCAGGCTTTCAATGCGTGCCCAACGGCGCGGCGTCCACCAGCTCTAGGCCGATGGTCGCCGCGCCCTCGCAAGTCTCGATGTCCAAGCTGTCTTCGACCAGCCGTATGCCCTCGTAGCGTGCGACCGCAGATGCCCGCTCGCGCGCCATGCCGAAGTCGCCGTCCACCAGCTCTAACTTCGCCTCCAGTGCGCGGATGCGATCGAGCTTGACCGCGGGCGAAAATCGTGAGGCCACAACGGTCACGTCGAGCCCCCGGCCGCGACCAGACCAAGCCAGGGCTTGACCGAGGTTGCCGGCGCTGGCGCAAACCACGGCACGCGAGCCATTGTCGGAAAGCAGGCTTGCGACTACCTCGGTCCCGCCGGCCTTGAAGCTGGCGACCGGATTGGCCGTTTCAAGCTTGATGCTCACCGCACACCCAAGGTCGGGCTCCAGCGCCTCGCAGCGATACAGCGGCGTGTCGAGAAAAATCGGGTCGATTACCCGGCGAGCCGCCCGGATCCGCGCCATGTCCAGGCGGGTCCCTTGCATAACACAGCAGCGTAGCGACGCCCCGGTTCCCCAGGCACGGTTCCCGCGGCCGGGCTCATCACCAGCCCCAAAAGCCGCCCGGCACCCGACGATGAGTCGAATACGACGGAATCAAATATGCGGCTTTACCGGTAAACCACTCACTATTTCTAAATCCATTGTGCTGCACCAGAATTAAGACGGGCCAAATCTACCGATAACCAATGCGCAGTCCGTATTGCTCGCGTGCGCAGCCGAAGTTATCCTGACAGGCCGCGATTTGTGATGTACCCATTTGATTCGCCAGATGAATCAAGACACTCTCTGCCAGCCGCCGCTCCCCCGGCGGGGGAGATTCCGGAGGGCAAATTACTGGCTAACCGAATTTTCCCGCTCGCGACTCTCTCGTCGGGACCCCCTCGCTGGACCCACTTAGAACCAGCGGAGGTCTTTGTCTCACCTGAACCGGTCGTCAAGCCTTGGGCGTCCGCGTCCGGTCAGGTCGGCCAGAGCGACGCGGCGCCCAGATGCGGCAAGGAGCAGTGAGACTGCCGGTCCTTTGACCTGATCACCCTCTCCAACAACAGCGTTCGTTTCGGTCGCGAGCAGGCTGAGCCCCGCGAGGCGCGGCTTTCCCGCCAAAACGGCGGTCGCTCGCGAGGTAATACAGCGCTTCGGCGATATAGGTGGTCGAGTAATTGTGGTGGATCTTTAGAGGTCGTCGGATGTCCTCCCCGTGGACGATGATCTCAATGAGCCTGGTGATGGTCGGCTGTGGCGGGGACGCCGTTTGGTCGATCGCAGATCGTAAGGCGGACAAAGATTCCGCGGGTCTACGCAAGCGTCCCGCTCTGACTTGCTCGTCAACGATGCGGCTGGGGCTTCCTCGCGGTGGTCCTCTAGTGACGACGACGGTGACCAACGAGGGGCATTAATACACCGTTCGCAAGCTCACTAAACCAGACGTCGAGAACAGGTCACGCAAGCGTGTAAAGGTGCGCGGTGCCTGCGCAAACACACTGTTCGACTGATATGCGGCATTCGACGTGGGCCCGCACGACAACAACCGCGATCAACGACGAGGGCCCTGCGGTTGCAGCCGCAACTGATCGTCTGCGGGCGTCTCGGGATGCAGCCGCTGGCGGATGCGCGACGGCGCGAATTCCTGTTCCCGCTCGACCTGCAAAGCCGCGCCCCCCGCCTGGCCGCACCCGCCCGGCCGAGGTGAACGTGCTCAGCGCAGCCACCGGCGGCGCCCTGCCCTCATGGTGTGGTTTGTGTTGTGCCCCAACACCGTTCAAGCAGGCCGATGACACGTAATACAATTGCGCTGCATAGCGTTTCGACTTCGTTTCGCTGGCCGGCATGTTTCGGTTTTTGTCGGATCTTGCCGCTAGCCTACGGCGCGATGGCACTTGATTGAGCCGGTACGAGTTGTTTCTCCACTTGGAGGACCTGGCGGGTGGTCTTGATCACCGTGTCGGGGTTGAGGCTCATCGACTCGATGCCGATCCGGACCAAGAACTCGGCCATGTCCGGGTAGTCCGACGGTGCTTGTCCACACAGCCCCGAGTGGATTTCGTTGCGGCGGCAGCCCTCGACGGCCAGGCGAATCATCTCCTTGACACCCTCGTCGCGTTCGTCGTAGTCGAAGGCCACGATCTCGCTGTCACGATCGACACCGAGGGTGAGCTGAGTCAGGTCGTTGGAGCCGATGGAGAAGCCGTCGAAGCGCT
>Ga0335073_10003142_pt1 | contig 22880 bp, 15 predicted proteins | sample Lox_Sample_22_FD_207093 | JGI IMG/M metagenome (GOLD analysis project Ga0335073, IMG submission 207093) | Soil microbial communities from Loxahatchee National Wildlife Refuge, Florida, United States - Lox_Sample_2.2 | ecosystem: Environmental > Terrestrial > Soil > Wetlands | place: USA... | reverse complement strand
ACCTCGAGCTCGAAGGCGTCCGGCAGCTCTGCACGCTGGTCAGCAAGCCCGCGCAGGAAATGCCCTTCGGCGATGGCAGCTTCGATGTCGTGGTCTCGAATCTCTGCCTGCACAACATCTACGATCGCGGCACGCGCCGGCGGGCGGTGGAGCAGATCGCGCGTGTTCTCCGGCCGGGCGGAGTCGCGCTCATTTCCGACTACAAGCTGACGCGTGAATACGCGCAACAGCTGCAGGAGCTCGGACTATCGGTCAGCAGGCGCCGCGGCAGCTTCTTCACCACCTTTCCGCCGCTGACCGTGATCGATGCGCGCAAGCCGGAGCGGCCGCGCTAATTTGCGGGTCGCCGCTCGCCGACTCCCGGCAGCGCCGGCATCAGGGAGTTGACGTTGAGAATGTGGCTCCGCCAGATTTCCCAGCACTTCAGCACTTCGTCACGGGATGTCGTTCTCTGACGATACACGTCTATGGTCAGCGGGATGTAATGCGCGCCATCGGTGCTGGCCAACGTGAGGTCTCCGGCTTCCAGGTTGGTTCTTATCAGGCTGTAGGGCAGCCATGCGACGCCCAGACCGGTGAGCACCCCGGCCCGCAATGTCTCCGCATAGGCGCTCTTGGCGTGCGCCACCAATCTCTCGGCAAGATGCGCGAACGCCGGATGGTTCTGCAGTACCTTGCCCAGATGTGACTCTTCCGTATAGCCGAGATAAGGCAGCGGCCGCTCGGAGGTGCGCGTGATCGCGTAGTAAGGCTTGCTGCTCTGCTTGGCAGGTACGCTGACGGGCACCAGGTAGTCGGTTCCCAGCGTCAGTTTGGAATGCTCGTCGTGATCGAGGTCGATGCTATGAACCGGACTGTCATAGCAGAGGAAGTAATCGCATTCGGCGCGTTCGTACCGCGACAGTGCTTCCCTGAAGTTGTTCGCGGTGACGTGCAGGCATATCGTCTGGTTGGAAAGCTCTTCGTACAGTATCTTCGACAGCATCGGCACGAAGGTCGCGGACAGCGTGTGAGTCGACGAAACATAGATGTTTTTCGTCACTATCTTGCTGTTCGTGGCGGCCCGGCGCGCGGAATTCAACAGTGTGACGATTTGAGACGCCGTCTCCCTGAATTCCAGTCCCGCGCCGGTGATCCCCACCGGATTGGTGGAGCGGTCGAGCAGCGTGCCGGCGCCCAGCCAGATCTCCAGCGCCTGCATGTGCTTGCTGAGCGCGGATTGTGTCAAGAAGCGGGTGCGGGCAGCCTCGGTAAAGCTGCGCGTTTCACATACGGCGAGGAAGTCTTCTAACCATCTCAGGTTCATAGGCCTGGAACGGGAGACCTGCGTCAGTAAGAGGGTGGTCTCGAAAGTAATGCATCGGCACGGGCGTCGTCAATGTATCAGATGCGCCACGAGTGCTTTCTGCGCCAGCGTCGCATGGCGTTCGCGATGTCGTACCAGCGCGAATTCGCGCTGCGGCAATGCGATCGGGATCTCCACCAGGGTCCCGGCCGCTATGGCTGAAGCCACGACGTGGCGCGAGATGATGGTTGCGCCCGCGCCTGCTTCGACCGCTTCGCGCACCGCCTCGTTGCCGGGCAATACCAGGAAGATGTTGAGATCATCGAGCGACAGATCCTGCCGGGCCGCCAGGTCCTCGAGGCCGCGGCGGGTGCCCGACCCCGGCTCGCGGATCACCCAGTTGAGCCCGCGAAGATCGATTTTTCCCGATGGCTCGATCGGCAGCGGGGCGCGACCCGCTGCGACGACGAGCACCATCTGATCGTAGTCGAGGCGCGTGCGCAGAAGCGCAGGGTGCTGCGTCGGCCCCTCGACCAGCCCGATGCTCACCTCACCGTCGGCGACCGCAGTCTCGACCTCACGCGTGTTGCGGATCATCACATTGAATCGCACGCGGGGGTTCGCGGTATGGAAGGCGGCGAGGCGGCGGGGCAGCCAGTAGGTCGCAATGGTGTGGCTGGCCGCGAGAGCGATCGGACTGGATGGGCTGCCTGCGAGATCCTGCAGTACGGACCGGGCCATGGAAGCGCGATCGAGCACGGCGCGCGCTTCACGCAGGAACACCCGACCGGGCTCCGTCAACTGGATGCCGCGCCCGACGCGATCGAACAGCTTGATCTGGTAGTGGTCCTCCAAAGCGGCAATGGCCACGGAAGCAGCGGATTGACTCATCCGCAGGGCCTCGGCGGCGCGGGTGACGTGTCCCCGCTCGGCAACCTCGACGAATACGCGCAGCTGATCCAGCGTCATTATCAATCATAATAGCATATTGAATATATTAGTTTTATTCATTAAACCGATCATTGCGGAGGATCGCTGCCGGGGATAGAGTCCTGTGACTCGCCAGGGGGGACGTTCATGCACAACCCGTTCGCCGCGCTTCCCGCAGCCATACCGCCGCTCGCGATGCAGATTTATGTGGTGGTCATGTTTCTGCTGGTCGTGTTCGGCACGCTGATCGACCTCGCGCACAAGGGCAGCGCGAAGTACTTCTTCAAACATCGCCGCAACGCGAGCTTCGGCGCGACACGCGCGGTGGGCGCCGGTGAAGTGGCGGGGATCGCCGCGCGAACCATCGTGGTCACGGTACTGGCCGCCGGCGAGTTCTGCGGCGCGCTGCGCCGGCTCACCCATCTCCTGACGATGTACGGCTTCATCCTTTACGTCATCACCACGGCCATCATGGTCTTCGCCTACCCGACGGCCGCGGCACCGGGACCGGCCATGGTGCCCGACCTCTGGTACCTGGGAGCTGCGTTGGTCTGCGTCGGCGGCTACTGGTATTGGTTCCTGCAGCGGGTGGACGTCGCAGCGGAGGGCAAGTCGCCCCTGCGGCTGGTGCGCGCCGATCTATTCATTCTGTCGCTGGTCGCGACCACGACCTTCGCTCTCGTATGGGCGCACCTGCAGGCAGGCGGCGATGAGGTCTGGGCAAACGTCTTCTTCGGCCTTTACCTGCTCGCCAACACCGTGCTCTTTGCCTCGGTGCCGTGGTCCAAGTTCGCCCACATGTTCTACAAGCCGGCGGCGGCGTTCCAGAAGGGCATCGAGCAGGCGAACGGCTACCGCCGCAACCTGCCCGCTCCGGCCGACCAACCGGCGACATTGGGCAGCGCCCGGCGTCAGCCGAACAACTACTGAGGAGCATCATCGATGCCTACCTTTGTCTACATGACGAGCTGTGACGGCTGTGGCTACTGCGTCGACATCTGCCCGTCCGACATCATGCACATCGACCCCACGTACCGCCGTGCATACAACATAGAACCCAACATGTGCTGGGAATGCTACTCGTGCGTGAAGGCATGCCCGCAGCACGCCATCGACTGCCGCGGCTATGCCGATTTCGCTCCCCTCGGCCACAGCGTGCGGGTGCTGCGCGAGGAAGAGAAGGGCACGGTCTCGTGGCGGCTCAAATTCCGCGACGGGCGCGAGAAGAATTTCGTCTCACCCATCCGCACGACGCCCTGGGGATCGATCAAGGGCCCGACGGACTATGCGCCGCCGAGCGCGGCGGCGCTCGCCTCGCAGGAGCTGGCGCACGAGCCTGAAGCGCTCAAAGTGGCCACCCTGCCGGCGCTGACGCCGGACCGGCTGAAGAAAGGACTGGTCTGATGAGCCGCAAAACCGTATTCGTCGATTCCGACATCCTCGTCATCGGTGGCGGCATGGGCGGCTGCGGCGCCACTTACGAGTCCCGGTACTGGGGACGCGACCTCAAGATCGTCTGCGTCGAGAAGGCGAACATCGAGCGCAGCGGCGCGGTGGCGCAGGGCCTCTACGCCATCAATTGCTACATGGGCATGCACTGGAACGAGAATCAGCCGGAGGACCACGTGCGTTATGCGCGCAACGACCTCATGGGCCTCGTGCGGGAGGATCTGGGCTACGACATCGCCCGGCACGTCGATGCCACCGTGCACAAGTTCGAGGAGTGGGGCCTGCCGATCATGAAGGACCCCAAGACCGGCAGATATCAGCGCGAAGGCAAGTGGCAGATCATGATCCACGGCGAGAGCTACAAGCCGCTCGTCGCCGAAGCCGCGCGCAAGGCGGCGAGTGAGGTCTACAACCGCATCATGGTCACCCACCTGCTCATGGACAGCAAGCGGCCCAACCGGGTCGCGGGCGCCGTGGGATTCAACGTCCGCAACGGCGATTTTTGCGTCTTCCGCGCCAAGGCGGTCATCGTGGCCGCGGGCGGCGCATCCCATATCTTCAAGCCGCGCGCGGTCGGCGAAGGCATGGGCCGCACCTGGTATGCGCCCTGGAGCAGCGCCTCCGCCTACGCCCTGCCGATCCTGGCGGGGGCGAAGATGACGCAGATGGAAAACCGCATCGTCCTCACCCGGTTCAAGGACGGCTACGGTCCGGTCGGCGCCTACTTCCTGCATCTCAAGACCTATACCCAGAACGCCTATGGACAGGATTACGAGGCATTCTGGCGCGACTCGATCGAGCGGATGGTCGGCGATTACGTCAACCACCATCCCGTGCCCACCTGTCTGCGCAATCATGCGCTGCTCGAGGAGGTCAAGGCCGGCCGCGGGCCCATCCGCATGGTGACCAAGGAGGCGTTCAAGGATCCTCACAAGGAGACCGTGGGTTGGGAGAACTTCCTCGGCATGACCATTGGCCAGGCGGTCGTATGGGCGTCGCAGAACATCGACCCGAAGGAGATCAACCCGGAGCTGACGACATCCGAGCCCTACGTCATGGGGTCACACGCGACGTGCTCAGGCGCCTGGGCGAGCGGACCCGAGGATTACGCGCCATCCGAATACCAATGGGGATACAACAGGATGATGACCGTGGAGGGCCTGTTCGGTGCCGGCGATACCATCGGCGGCACCGCTCACAAGTTCTCCTCCGGCTCCTTCACCGAGGGCCGCATTGCCGCCAAAGCGGCCGTCAAGTACGTGATGGAGCGCGGCAAGGACCTGCCCGAAATCAGCGAGACGGAATACACGCGCCTCAAGCAGGTCATCTACCAGCCCCTGGAAAACTACCGCATCGGCCGTAACGAGATCGTGGCCGGCACGGTGTCCCCGAGCTACCTGCTGCCGCTTCACGGCCTGCAGCGGCTGGAGAAGATCATGGACGAGTACGTGGGCGGCATCAGCTCCCACTACACGACCAACGAGCCCCTGCTGACCCGCGGACTCGAGCTGCTCGCCATGCTGAAGGAAGACCTCGCCTGCCTCGGGGCGGAGGACCTGCATCAGCTGCAGCGCGCCTGGGAGCTGCAGCACCGCGTGCTGGCCTCGGAGTGCGTGACTCAGCACACGCTCTTCCGGCAGGAAACACGCTGGCCCGGCTACTACTACCGCGCCGACCATCCGAAGCTCGACGACAAGGACTGGCACTGCTTCACCCTCTCGCGCTACGACCGCGAAAGCGGCCGCTGGGACATGGAGAAGGCGCCCGTGTACCACATCATCGACTGAGTGGGCGGCGCGTCATGTCCCAACTCGTAACACCGCACGGCTCGGATGCAGTCCGGCCGCTGCTGGCGACGCCCGCGGCGCGGGCCGAGGGGCTCGCGCGGGCCAAGGGCATGAGGAAGATCGCGCTCGACTCCCGCGCGGTGTCGGATGTGCTCATGCTGGGGATGGGCGCGTACACGCCTCTCGACGGGTTCATGGGCCGGGACGACTGGCACGGGACCTGCGTCGACATGAGGCTGTCGAGCGGCCTCTTCTGGCCCATTCCGATCACCCTGTCGGTCGCGCAGGATGTCGCGGGCCCGATCCGGGCGCGGGAGGAGGTGGCCCTCACCGACGGTCAGAGCGGTGAGCTGCTGGCGATCATGGAAGTTGGCGAGAAGTACGGGATCGACAAGGCAGTCGAGGCCAGGAATGTCTACGGCACCACGGATGCACAGCATCCCGGAGTCGCCAAGGTCATGAGCCAGGGAGAGGTCAACCTGGCCGGCCGGGTGTTGGTCCTGAGCGAAGGCGAGTATGCGCGCCGCTATCCCGCGCTCTACGTGCGGCCGCTCGAGGCCCGGGCCATGTTCCGCGACCGGGGGTGGTCGCGCATCGCCGCGTTCCAGACGCGCAATCCCATGCACCGCAGCCACGAATACCTGGTGAAGATCGCGCTGGAGCTGCTGGACGGCGCTTTCATTCACCAGGTGCTCGGCAAGCTCAAGCCCGGCGACATTCCCGCCGAGGTGCGCACGCGGGCGGTCGAGGCGATGGTCGACAACTATTTCCGGCCGGCGTCGGTGATCCAGGCGGGCTATCCCATCGAGATGCGTTATGCAGGCCCGCGCGAGGCATTGCTGCATGCCCTCATCCGTCAGAACTTCGGCTGCTCGCACCTCATCGTGGGGCGTGATCATGCCGGCGTCGGCGATTACTACGGCCCGTACGATTCGCAGCGCATTTTCGATCAGCTGTGGGACGGTGCCCTGCAGACGCAGGCGCTGAAGCTCGATGTCACCTTCTACTGCCGCAAATGCGCCACGATGGCCACGGCACGCACCTGTCCTCATGAGCCGCAGTTTCAGATCGCCATCTCGGGCACCCGGCTGCGGCAGATGCTGTCCACCGGAGTGGAGGTACCGCCCGAGTTCAGCCGGCCCGAGGTCGTCGCGATCCTCAGGGAGTACTATGGACGAGCAGGAGAGTCCGGCACCGCGGCATGATCATTGCGCAGATAACCGACACGCACATTGCGCTCGGCGCACCCGACGCGGACCGCAGGGCCGCCGATCTCGAGCGCACTCTTGCGGACATCAACTCTCTCCGTCCGGCCGCCGATGTGATCATTCATACCGGTGACGTCGTTCATGGTGGCCGCCGCGAGGACTATGCTGCAGCCGCCGCTCTGTTCGCGACCGCGCGTGCTCCTGTCTACGTCGCGCCCGGGAACCGGGATGACAGGGAAAACCTGCGCCGCTCGCTGTCGCGATGGGTGCCCGCCGCCGGCGCCGGCGTCCTCGATTATGCCGTCGAGGAGTTTCCGGTGCGGCTGGTCGCCGTCGACACCACGACTAGGGCCAGCAACAAGGGCGACTTCCCCGACGAGCACGCCCGGGACCTTGCGGCGCTGCTCGCGACCGAGGGGCAGAGGCCGACCGCAATCTTCATGCACCATCCGCCGGTCACGATCGCCGTGGGCCCGGATCCCCTCAACTTCGTCACCGCCGAGGCGATGGCGAGTCTCCAGGGGACCCTGGAGCGCTCCGGGCGGGTGGTCGCCGTTTTCTGCGGTCACGTGCACCGCTCGACCTGGGGCCGGATCGGTCACATTCCGGTCATGGTCGCACCCTGCACGGCCACTACGCTGCGCAAGGGCGATTTTCCGCCGCTCATGCAGAGCCGGCCGGTCTATCATCTGCACCGGCTGAATTCGGCATGTGAGCTCGTCACCGAGGTGAGGATCGTTCCTGAGCGTCCTTAACTGTCCGCTCTCGAGGGCTTCTCGATCTCCGCAAGCGTGCGTTGTGCGAGCAGGTCGAGTGCGTCCACGACTGCGCATCCCTCGAGAGGCATGGGGCTGAGAACGCTCAGATCGGTACAGCCGAGAAGCAACGTGTGCGCGCCACGGGCGACGAGAGATTCGGCGACCGCGAGGACGCTGGGGCTCGGATCCAGTCCCTTCTTGATGGAGTAGATCGCATCCATGAGCTCCTTCTGGCCGCTTTCTCCCGGCACGATGAGCGGGCTGTTGCGTGCCGCGAAGGCCTTCTGGAAGAGTTTCATCTCGAGCGTGGTGGTGGTCGCGAGAAGGCCGACCGGGCCGTTGGCGCCGGCACCGGTTCCCAATGCCTCGGCGACGACGTCCGGCATGCGTATGAGCGGAATGCCGACATCCTCTTCAAAGGACTCCACGAAACCGTGCGCGGTGACACAGGCCATAACGCAGAAATCGGCGCCGGCCTGCTTCAGGCTCCGCCCCATCTGCGCGAGCGCCGCCGCGGGACTGATGCCGGCGCCGCGCCAGGCCTCATTACGGTCCGGTACCTCGGGGTCGATATCAACCAGCAGGGGCGGGCGCTTCTGCTCCCGCCGCCCGCGTGTGAGCGAGTAGAACTTCTCCAGGAAGACGAGAGTGGCCTCGGGACCCATGCCCCCGAGCACGCCGCAGCGGGACATTTTCGCGCGCGATCCTTTCATGCAGGGGCGTGAGCCTGAAGCTTCTCGCCATAAGCGAACAAGGCCGGCCACCCGCCGGTGTGCCAGAACAACACCCTGCCGCCCTTGGCGAGATCTCCGCGCCGGATCATGCCGATGAGCCCAGCCGCCGCCTTGCCGGTGTAGACCGGATCCAGAAGGATACCTTCTTTGTCCGCGAAGAGGCGGATGGCTTCGATGGTGCGGTCATCGGGTATCGAATACCCCGGCCCGACCCAGTCATCGGCAACCTGTACCCAGTCCGCGGGGAGCGGCGCCTTGCTTTCCAGGAACACGAGCGTCTCGCGCGCCAGCGCCTCGATGTGCGCCTTCTGCGCCGCTTTGGGATGACGCGTGCTGACACCCAGTATCGTTCCGGGAAAGCCGAACAACGCCTTGCCCGCCACCAGCCCGCCATGAGTGCCGCCGCTGCCGCTTCCCACCACGAGATGGTCGAAGCTCAGATGCTCCCGGGCGCATTGTCCCAGCAGCTCCAGCATGGCCGCCGCATAGCCCGTTGCTCCGAGCGGCGTCGAGGCGCCGCCGGGAATGAAATAGGGATCGACTCCGGTCTCACGTTTGACGGTTTCGCGCGCCTGGCTCACCGCGGCCTTGATGTCCCCGCCAAAGGGCGACACGAAAATGCGCTTTACGCCGAGCAGGTGAAACAACATGTTGTTACCGCTGGCCTGGGGCGAATAACTGTCCTTGACCCGCTCTTCGATCACCAGGTAACAGGCCAGGCCCTCGCGTTTCGCGGCTGCGAGAGTCAGACGGCAGTGGTTCGACTGCACGGCCCCCACGGTCATGACCGCCTTCGCGCCCTCGGCAAGCGCGGCCGCCATGACGTATTCCAGCTTGCGCGTCTTGTTGCCGCCGCCGGCGAGCCCGAGCTGGTCGTCGCGCTTGATCCAGATTTCCGGACCGCCGAGAGCCCTGCTCAGGCGCGGCAACGGCTCCACCGGGGTGGCGTATTCCGTGTAAATCCTTTTGGGCAGATCGAATAGCTTCATGTTGTTCTCCCGATACTCTTGCTACTGCGGCGGTGCAGTCCGGAAACGTGCATAAAAGTCGGCGCCCTGGGAGCTCGCGCGTCTGTGGGCCCTGAAGGCAAGGGTGATCGCGACCAGAACGCCCACGGCCAGTTGGAACCAGGGCTGCAGGTACCAGGCGGTGCCGGGCTCGTTGATCACGGATACGGCGAGAATCGCGCCGATCAGAACCGCGCACACGGCCATTGCCTTCACGATCGGCCCGCGCGTGCATTCCGGCGCGAAGTCGCGCGCCCCACGCCAGCTTCGCCACCACGCGAGCAACATCGTGCCGAGTCCGAGCCCGCCGAACACCAGGGCGATGCTGATCGCGCGCAACGCGACGCCGATCTGCCAGCCCCCGAAGGTCGCGTCGAGGAGAAAAATACTGCCGATGGCCGCGGAGAGGACTACCGCGGCAGCGGGCGCATGGGCCGTATTGGTGCCAGCCAGCTCTTCCGGTATGAATCCGTCCTGAGCCCAGGAGAAGAGGAAGCGGCTGGCATCGAGCAATTGCGGCGCGATGGTCTTGACCACCACTACTGCGACCAGCGCGTTGAGGAATACGTCCAGCGCCCGGGGCGTGAGCATCCCCACCAGCGCCGGCGTGGTGAGCAGGTCGCCGTGGCCGGACTCCACGATCGGCAACGCGGTCCACCACGGTATCGCGTGAAAGAGAGCGTACGAAACCAGGGTGTAGAGCACGAGGGCAATCGCCCAGCCCGCGACGATTCCGCGGGGCATGTTCCGGCGCGCGTCCGCCACTTCGCCCGCGAGGGAAGTCGAGGCATCCAGGCCGCCGTAGGCAAACATGAGCAGCCCGATCACCGAGATGAAGGCGGCAACCGACGGATGCGACTGCCGCGGTCCGACGTGAATCCCGGCTTCGGCGCTGATTTTCGCGACCGCGTCGGCGGGCGACGCCGCGAATCCTGCCGTTATCACGATCGCGGCTGCGACGAACACGAGCACCCCGGCTGCGTAGATCAGATAGCCGTAGTTCCTGACTCCACTCACATGCAGCGCAGTGAGCAGCCAGATCGCGGCCAGACCTGTTGCGAGATGCCCGGTGCGGGTAGTGAACCATTGCGTCGCGAAGCCGCCCGCGTGCGCGGCATCCCCGAGGAATGTGCCGGTCGCGAACGCCAGAAATCCAATCGCGCCGCAAATGCCCACGAACCAGAGGAAGGCCAGGGCAAACCCGGCGTACGGGCCGAGTCCGCGCGTGAGCCAGACGTACGTGGCGCCCGCGCGCGGCATGACGATCGAGTAGCGCGCGAACAGCACGACCTGCGGGATCAGCACGACGCCGGCGACGAGCATCGCCAGCGGCACCAGCCCTTCCGCGGCGGGATAGCTCTCGAGGCTATGGGGCATCACGAAGTTGATCCCGCTGCCATACTCCTGGGCAACGGCGGACAAGGCCACTACGACGACCCCGACGGCGCGAACCAACCCGCCGCCGGCAGGAGCCAATGGCTTCTGCATCTGAGGTTGAGTCCCGTTAGCGTGCATTACCGTCGACATCGGCGGTCCGCGGTCTACCATGCGTCTCACGCGCCAGAAATCTGTCCATGCGCGCCATGCAGCCGAAGAGCCCGACGTTGCCTCCCGTGTGCAGGAATAGGATGTTTTCGCCCCTTCTGAACTGCTGTTTATTGACGATGAGATCTATCAGGCAATGCATCGCCTTGCCCGTGTAGACCGGGTCCAGCAATATACTCTCGTATCGCGCCACAGTCGTTACGGCAGTCAGCGTACTCGTGGAGGCGCTGCCGTAGACATCGTCGACATAGTCGGCATTCACGCTGACATCGCTTCGCGATGGCGCCTGTTGTAGCCCGAGATGCTCCGAGGTTCGCCGGACCAGGTCGTATACCTTCTGCTCCTGCGCCGCCTTGGGCAGCCACATGCTGACGCCGAGCACCGGAATCCTGATGTCCGCCAGTTGAAAGCCGACGATCAACCCCGCCTGCGTGCCGCCGCTGCCGGTGGCGTGCACCAGCCGATCGATCCGTAACCCCTGCTCGCGCAGCTGAGTCGCGATCTCGAAGGCGCAATTCACATAACCGAGCGCGCCTACCGGGTTGGACCCGCCTGGCGGCATGATGTAGCAGCGCTTGCCCAATCCTTCGTACCGCTTCGCGAGGCCGAGCGTGGCCGATTCCATGTCGAATCCCGCCGGGAAGCGATGGATGTCGGCGCCGTACAGCCGATCGAGCAGAACGTTGGCGGATCCCGAGTAGAAGTCATCATCGCCGTCGGTGCTGTTCTCCAGCGCCAGGGCGCATTGCATGCTCAGTTTGCTCGCGATCGCCGCCGTCTGGCGCGCGTGATTGGACTGCAGCGGGCCATGTGTGATGACCACGTCCGCGCCGGCGGCAATGGCGTCCGCCATCAGGAATTCGAGCTTCCTGGTGCTGTTTCCCCCGGTTGCGAGCCCCGTGCAGTCGTCTCGCTTGATGAACAGGTGCGGGCCGCCCAGGTAGCGCCCCAATCGGTCCATCGGCTCCAGCGGCGTCGGCAGATGAGAGAAGTGCAGCCGGTCATGTTCACCGGTCGGATTCACGCATTTTTCCTCCTGGTCACCATATAACCGCGCTGTCACCCCGGTGGCCGCTGCGAGCGATACTAGACTGCGACGGATGTGCGGTGGTTTCCAATCCGGAATTTCTTCATTCCAGCTTCGACTGAGCCTTCGATGCGGATTTGTGCAATCCTGAATACGTTCCCGCAGCGATGACGATTCAGGGGCAGGAGACGGGTGGGCCACGTTGCCCTCCCAGCAGGGCGGGAGCCAAACGTGGGTGTTGGAATATCCCTTGGGCCATCCTCGAGGATAGGAAGCTTCATCCGTGATCAAGAACTTCAGGAGCTTCGTCCGTGAATAAAACTGTTCATCGCGGTGTTCGGTGCGTGTTGATGAGCTGCGCCCTGTCGGCTCTGGCGATTGCGGCAGTGTCCGCTCGGGCAGCCGCGGGCGCGAGCGTCGGCAATCAGTCGTCCGCCACCGCCACATCGGTAAAGACGGCGCCGGTCAAGAGCCCCGCCCGGAAGAAGTCGACCGGCATCCGGCTCGCGCAGGACACCCCGGGTCCCGCCGACAGCGCGCCGCAGGCGCCGCCGCCGCTGCTGCAGCAGCTGTCCACGGTCGAGATCACCGGAACGCACATTCTGCAATCGAGCGCCGGAGCCGCCCAGCCCATTCAGAGCATCTCCTCGGAGGCGATCGCGAAGTCCGGCTTCACGACCATCTCGTCGGTGCTGCAGAACATGCCGCAGGCGGGCGCCTCTCTCACGTCGGAGGCCCAGTCCGACAGCAGCAACGGCGATGCGACCGAAATCGACCTGCGCTATCTGGGAGCCAGCCGCACATTGGTGTTGGTCAACGGTCAACGATGGACCCCCCAATTGGACGGCACCGTGAATCTGAACGCGATTCCGGCGTCCATGATCGAGCACGTCGATGTGCTTCAGGATGGCGCGTCCGCGGTATATGGCTCCGATGCCATCGCGGGCGTGGTGAACATCATCATGAAGAGCGACTTCGACGGTGCCGAAGCACATGCCTACACGGGCGCGTACGATCAGCCCGGTGAGGCCCTGGACGGCAAGACCGATGAGTACGATTTCTCGATCGGCAAGAGCAGCGAGCAGTCCGGAATCATGTTGAGCGGCGAGTTCCAGTCGACCATGCCCGTTTATGCGCAGAACCGGTACGAGAGCGCCCCGGGACCTTTCACTCAAACCTCCTACCTGCCGGGCTTCGACCCGCCGACTCTGACCATCCAGAGCCCGGCGCTCGCGAATCAGATGATCGGCACCGGTGCCTGCAGCAGCAAGGGCGTCTGTGAGCTGCAGCCCGGAGGAGGGCCGAATTTCTCGCCGACACCGGGTAACTTCACCAATGAGAGGTTCAACGCCACCTATTATCCCAGTCAGTTCATGCTCACCAAGCAGGACCAGAACGAGTCTCTGTACCTCAACGCGCATTACAAGCTCGCGCGGAACGTGAACTTCACCGCGCTCGCGGCGTACAACGACGATGACTCGATGGGCCAGATCGGCTCGGCCTGGGGCGCGGGCGTGGGAGGCGCGTACCAGGTGAATGGCGCGGCCTACGGCATCGGCGCGAACAATCCATACAATCCGTTCGGCGTGGACCTGGTGGGAAATTCGGCGCAGTACTGCCCGAACGGCAAGACGCTGGGCGGCGTCGCCGTGGCCTCATGCACTCCGAACTATCTGCTCAGCCAGTTCAACGAGACCATACCGGCGGCTTACGACCGGATCTCGCGCGACAACATCGACACCGACACTCTGCGCCTGGGACTGAACGGCGACTTCCATGCGATCGGCAGCGACTGGCGCTGGGAAGGCCTATACAATTACGGCCGCACCTACGACACGGCGCAGGACACGGGCTTCACCAACATAGAAAGGCTATCGGAGCAGTTGGACTCGCCCGGCGGACCGCAGTGCAACGGTCCCGGGCAGTCCGCTCCCGGAACCAGTGGTACCTGGGACAACATCAACGGCAAGTATTATCAGATCCTGATCCCGGGTTGCGTACCCATCAATCCCTTCGGCGGCTTCAATTCGGTCACCGGGCAAACCGCCATCACGCCGTCGATGGCCGCCTGGAACCAGGCGTCCAACATCTTCGTGACGACAGTGACGATGCGTGATTTCTCGGGAGACATCACCGGGAAGCTGGTGAATCTGCCGGCGGGTCCGTTGGGCGTCGCGGCCGGGGTGGAGTCTTTGAATGAGATGGGATCGGAAATACCCGACACCCTCATCGAGGAATGCCTCACATCGCTGCGCTGCATCCAGCCCACCTTCGGCAGAACGTGGACCTATGCCGAGTACCTCGAAGCCAACATCCCGATATTGAAGGACATGCCATTCGCCAAGTCACTCAGCATCGACCTGGCGAACCGGTGGTCGCAGTTCAGGTGGCAGGGCGGCGTCTCCGGCACGCCGGATGCCGGCGAGATGAAAGGCACCTCGGCGAGCACCGGGCGAGTCCAGGTCCGGTGGCAGCCGATCCAGGACCTGGTGCTGCGGGGAAGCTGGGCTCAGGGATTCCGTGCTCCCAGCGTTTCCGACCTCTACAACGCCGGTGGCGCGAGTTACAACATCAATCAGGATCCCTGCGCGCCCGCATCGGAGGACGGCGGCTGGGTTTCGGGGACGCCGCTGCCCGCAGGTTGCGGCGGCGTCGTGCACACCCAGGGCTCGACGCGCATCGAGGCGCAGACCGGCGGTAATCCGCTGCTGACGCCGGAGAAGGCAATTTCCCGCACCATCGGCTTCGAGTACAGCCCGCACTGGGTTTCCGACCTGACCGTCGGCGCGGACTACTACGAGATCGATCTGACCAACGAGATCGGGACCGTTCCGTCGCAGTACATTCTCAGCGAGTGTTACGACAAGAGCAGTCCCGCATACTGCAATCTCATCACGCTCACCGGTAATGCGGTCACTCTCGTCGAGGATATCGAGCAGAACATCGGCGGCGAGTCGACCAGCGGCGTGGACCTGGATGCCGCCTATACGCTTCCCGAGAACTGGCTCGGGCAGTTCAGCGCCGCGACCAATTGGACCATCGTGCGGTCGTTCATCGAGGACCTGCCTTCCGCCACGACCTCGAGCGGGTTCGTTTCGGTCCAGGAGCTCGAATACGCCACGGTCGAGATCCCCAAGGTCAGGGGCACGCTCAATCTGAACTGGAGCAGGAATGACTTCTCCGCGGCGTGGAATATCACCTACATAGGCAAGATCTTCGAGAACTGCTCGGCGCTGACCATCTCGAATGCCGAGTGCTCGCAGCCGAGCACGGTCGACCCGACGACCGCGACCACGGGGGTGCATGAGCTCAACACGACCATCTACAACGATGCCTCGCTGACCTACGACATAGAGCCGATCCGCGCGCAGTTCACTCTCGGCGTTCAAAACATATTCAACAAGGGATTCCCGTTGGCCTACACGGCGGGTGCACCGCCGAATTTCGAGGGTGAGATGGGATATCGCATACCGGGACGGTTCCTCTACGCCCGGATTGGGGTGAAGTTCTAGGCTCGTACCGACCGGCCGGCTCGCGCATACGGGAGCCGGCCAGGTTTCCCTGGGGAAAGTTCCATGCACAAAAGCTCCGTTCTCGCCGCAATCGGCGCCCTTGCCGCGGCTCTTGCCGGCCCTGTCATGGCGCAGACGACGCCTGCACCGTACAAACCCGAGCCTGCCCGCACAGGGCCGGTGAAGGTCGGGCCGCCGCACGGAACCGTCATCGCAGTCGGCGGCGGCGCGCAGGGGCCGGAGATATACAAGGCGTTCATCGATGCGGCCGGCGGCCCGGATGCGCTCATCCTCGACGTGCCGAACAACAGCATCAGCACACCGATGAAAGTGGCGCCGGCGTATTTCGGCAAGGGATTCCGCGAGCACGGTGCCCGCAACGTGGTCATCCTCTTCACCCAGAGCCGCGAGGTGGCGGATAGCGATGCGTTCGTGGCCATCATCAAGAAGGCCAAGGGCGTCTGGTTCGACGGCGGGCGGCAGTTCCACGATATCGAGGCTTACGCCGGCACCAAGAGCGAGCGCGAGTTCTGGGGCGTGCTCGAGCGCGGCGGGGTGGTCGGCGGCTCGTCGGCCGGAATGGCCGTCCTGGGAGACTTCATGGTTCGGGGCGCGCCGAGCCAGAACAACTATATCGAGGACTACCCGGGATTCGAGAAGGGCTTCGGCTATCTGCGCAACACGGCGGCGGATATGCACGTCGTCGCCCGCGAGCGCCTGCCCGACCTGACTTCCGTTCTGGCGAGATACCCGGATGTCCTCGGCATCTCCGCGGACGAAGGCACTGCCTGGGTCATTCGTGGCGATGTCGGCCACATCATCGGACGTGACAAGGCATTCGTCTACGCGAAGGGTGGGCCGACGGATCCGCATGTGCCGTACCTGACGCTGCATCCCGGTGACACCTACAACCTGTATACGCGACGGGTCATCAGCCGCGCTTCCGATAGGTCCCCCGTCACCGAGGACTTCGTCCGCGCGCTGTTCAGGAAATACAATGCGAGCCAGCTGGGTGGCGCAACGGTGCTCGTTGCCGAGGACGGGAATGTTCTCGTTGACAGCGCGTTCGGCATTCCTCAGCAGGACCGCTACATGCCGCGGACGACGCTACCCCAGTTCCCCATCGGGAATATGAAGGGCGTGTTCACATCCCTTTGCGCACAACTTCCCGCCAAGATCAAACCGGCGGCGGATGGCATGGGACCCACCCGGCCGCCGTACTATTCATCGCCGCTCGACAAGTGCGTCAGCCGGCTCTCCGTGCCCATAGGCATGCATCGGACCGAAGCTCCTCCCGGCGCCGACGAAATCCTCTCCGACGTCGATGAGCTCTATCGCCTCGACCTCGGCCTGGAGGACCCGTCAACCTGGCCGAAAGCCGACTACTCGAAGGGATGGACCGCCGACACCTACGACGGCGTCCAACGTCTTGCGGCATATGCGACGAGTGACGGCAAGCGCGCCGCCTTCGTACGCATCCCCTCGCGTCATGCCACGGTCATCATCCTGGCGAATGACCCGAGCGCGGACGCCAAGGCGATGTCGGAGCGCATCCTGGACAAGCTGCTGCAATCACGGTGAGACCGGCGTTACTTCTTGCGGCGGCGCTGCTGGCCGCATCGCCGGGCGCGCAGGCGCATCACCCGGAGGCCGCCACCTCGCGGCAGACCGAGCTGCCGCCGAATTATCAGCTGGCGGGGCGGTTCATGCCGGCCGAGCTGAAACAGCTGGTGTTCGACACGGCCGTCGTTCCGCACTGGTTCTCCCACTCGGACCGTTTCTGGTTCAGTTACAGGACTCCGCAGGGCACGGAGTACTACCTGGTCGATCCCGAGGGAAGGGTGCGCAAGCCGCTGTGGGATGACGGGAGGATGGCCGAGCAGCTCTCGCTGCAGACCGGCATGGCTTACGATGCGCAGCATCTCGGCATCCAGGATCCGCAACTGACGGCCGATGACACGGCCATCCGGTTCCACGTGGTGATTCGCGCTGATGCGGTGCTGCCGGGGACCGAGGACCCCGACCAGCCGCAGGTGCTCAAGTCTCCCGGCCGTCCCCAGCCGAGGAAACTGTATTTCCTCTATAGCCTGAGCACCGGTCACCTCGACCGGCTGGATGACTACGAGGAGCGGGTGCAGGCGCTGTGGGCGAATATCTCGCCCGACGGCACAGTCGTGCTGTTCGCCCGCGGCAGCAATCTCTACATGATGGACCGGGCCGACTACGCCAAGGCCCTGAGAAATCCGTCCGACCCCGGCATAGTCGAGACGCAGTTGACGACAGACGGCGGCGCCAAATACAGCTATGCCGAGCCGTTGGTGCCGGAGCTGGCGGTGGCCCTGAAGAAGCAGGACAAGGCGGACGCCGACAATCCCAGGGGGATGCGCCAGCCGTGCCTGGCCATACACTGGTCTCAGGACGGCAACAGGTTTGCGCTGGTGCGCGAGGACGACCGCAAAGTCCCCGAGCTGTGGACGATACACAACCTCGCCAAGCCCCGGCCGCAGCTCGAGACTTACTCCTACGCCATGCCCGGAGAGGCGACCACTCCCGTCCAGCAGGTGGAAATCCTCACGCCCGCGACGCGGCAACGCGTCGTGGTCCCGCGGTCGGACTTCCCACTGGTTCAGCCGGACATCTATCTTGCCGACGCGCCGCCCACCAGCGCAGAGCGGGAAGAGGAGGAGCGGCTGCGGGGCGACGACAAGGAGTTGAAGCTCGACGGATTTCCCACCTATTCCCGCACCTCGCGCTGGCTTGCGCCCGGCTCGGACAAGCTCTATTTCATCGTCGGCGACCGCGACTTCCGTTCCGCGGATGCCGGTGTGATCGATGCCGCGACCGGCAAGGTCACGATCCTCATCAGGGAGACCTCGAACCAGTTTCTCAACCTGAGAGTCGACGTCTTCTTTCATAACGTCGCTCTGCGGCTCGTCAACGGGGACAGAGACCTGGTCTGGTGGTCCGAGCGGGACGGATGGGCGCACTACTATCTGTATTCGGCCGAGACCGGCGAGCTGCTGCACCCCATCACCACCGGCCCATGGATGTCCAACAACATCGTGGCCATCGATCAGAAGGCCGGCGTGCTCTATTTCATGGGCGGCGTCCGCCAGGCCGGAAAGGACGGCGCGATCAACCCGTACTACCGGCACCTCTACCGCGTTGGGTTGGATGGCGCCGGGCTCACCGACCTCACCCCCGGAGACTTCGACGACGATGTCGAAGCGAGCGATGACGCCCGTTATTTCGTGGACACCTATTCACGTGTGGATGCGCCACCGGTCTCGATACTGGTGAGCGGTCACGGCGGCGACACCGTAAAGCTGGCGCAGACCGACGTCAGCCATCTGCTGGCGGCCGGCTATCGGTACCCCAGGGTGTTTTCGGTCAAGGCTGCCGATGGCATCACCGATCTCTATGGCGTCATGTATACGCCGTTCGACATGCAGCCGGGCCACAAATACCCGGTGATCGAGTACGTATATCCGGGGCCGCAGACCGAGTCCGTGCCCACCACGTTCAACCCGAGCGTTGCCGACAATCTGCCGCTGGCGCAGCTTGGTTTCGTCGTGGTTTTCGTCGGCAGCCGCGGCGGTAGCCCGCTACGCGACATGTGGTACGACACTTACGGCTACGGCAACATGCGCGACTACGGGTTGGCCGACAAGCGCGAGGCAATCCTCGAGCTGGCGGAGAGGTATCCGTTCATCGATGCCGGCAAGGTCGGCATCTGGGGTCATTCCGGCGGCGGCTTCATGACCGCGGCAGCCATGTTGCAGTATCCGACGTTCTACACCGCGGGGTGGAGCGAGTCCGGGAATCACGATAACAACAATTACAATCGTGCCTGGAGCGAGAGATACGATGGCGTGCGCGAGGAGGCGGCCGCGAATGGCGCCATCAGGTTCATCTACACCATCGGGAAGAATGAGTCGCTGGCCGCCAACCTGCGCGGTCATCTGATGCTGACCACGGGCGACATGGACGACAACGTGAATCTCGCGAACACGATGCAGTTGGCCAGCGCTCTCATGCGTGCCGACAAACGCTTCGACATGCTGGTGTTTCCGGGCGTGCGCCATCCCTATGCGCCGCTTGCGAGCTACGCCCTGGTGCGTCGCATGGATTTCTTCGCCCGCTGGCTGCTCGGCGGGAGCGATACGAACCCGGATATCCTGCTCCTCCAGGACGAGAAGCAACATTCGCCGAGCGACAGATTCAGCGAATAGCCTGGAATCTTCGCATTCCAACTTGGACTGCGCGGCCGCTCTCATCGGCCGGAGTTCGGACTAGACTTTGGCTCGGAGGTTGCCGCTGATGAAGAACATGAAGAAGGGCCTCGCACTGCTGGCGATTGCATTGCTGGGCCTCCATGGCGCAGCCCAGCCGGTGGTGGCGAAGGGCTTGGGCAAGGGTCCCGCGGCAACGGGCGATTCGCCCACGCCGAAGGCCGTTGCGGTGGTCACGCAGGGAAGCGTGACGGTCGGCGGAAGCAGGATCGAGTACCTCGCCACGGCGGGAACCATCATCCTGGAGAATGCCCGTGGCAAACCCACGGGCAGCATGTTCTACGTCGCCTATGTGAAAAGCGGAGTGAAGGACAAGAGCCACCGGCCGGTCACGTTCTTTTACAACGGCGGTCCCGGTTCTTCCAGCGTGTGGCTGCATATGGGGGCGTTCGGTCCTTCGCGGGTGGTCACGAACGACCATAGTCATACGCCGGCAGCTCCTTATAGAGTAGTCGGTAACGAGTACAGCCTCCTGGACGTCACGGACGAGGTGTTCATCGACGCGATGAGCACCGGTTACAGCCGCATCATCGGCAAGGACGAGGGTGGCGCCGGAAAGCCCGGGGATTTCTACGGTATTGATGCGGACGTTGCGTCTTTCGCGCAGTTCATCACCCGGTACCTCAGCCGCAACGACCGCTGGAATTCGCCGAAATACCTCTATGGCGAAAGTTATGGGACGCTGCGCAGCGCGGCCCTGGCGGATTACCTCGGCGAGAGGGACTCGGTCGATATCAATGGCGTCATCCTGCAATCAACGGTTCTGAGCCACCTCACGAACAGGTTCTGGGCCAACAACGACGTTCCTTATGAAGTGTTCCTGCCCACGTATGCCGCCACGGCGTGGTACCACCATCGACTGCCCAATCAGCCCGCGGATCTGCAGTCCTTCCTGCGGCAGGTGGAGCGGTTCGCGCTCAACGACTACGCCGAAGCACTCAACGCAGGTAATTCATTGAGCGGCGACCAGTTCAGTGCCATCGCGGCGAAGCTGCACGAGTACACGGGGCTCAGCACGACGTATATCGAGAAAGCGAATCTGCGGATCACGGATCAGGAGTTCTTCAATCAGTTGCTCGCCGACCAAAACGAGACCGTCGGCCGGCTGGACTCCCGTTTCGCCGGGCCGAGCATCGACCCGCTGAGCGAAGAGGCGCTCTATGACCCGCAATCGGCCGATATTGGCTCGGCTTACGCGGCAGCGTTCAATGCGTACGCGCACGAAACGCTCAAATTCGACAGTGACCGCCCCTATGTACTCGAGGGCCGGGTCGCCCCCTGGAGCCTGGTACACGTGGATCCGGTAACGAGGCGCCCGCAGGATGGGTTCGCATCCGTCGCGGTAGACCTCGCGCAGGCGATGAAGCGCAACCCCGATCTCGAGATCCTGGCTCAGAACGGCTACTACGACCTGGCGACGCCGTATTTTGGCACCGTCTACATCATGAACCATCTCGAGATACCCCCCGGACTGCGCTCGCATATCCACATGGAGTTCTATGACTCGGGCCACATGATCTACGTGCACGCTCCCGCACTGCAGAAGTTACACGATACTACGGCGGCTTTCATAAGGGCGACCGACAACGGTGGCTGAAGCCGGCTTCGAGGTGATTGCCCATGCTCAAGATGAATGATTCACGCGCGATGTTGGCAGCCGTCGGTCTGTTGGCTGCATCGGCGGGCTTTGCGGCGGCCGTTCCCACTGCCGACCTCACTCAGGCGCTGCAATGGCGGAGCCTGGGCCCGTACCGGGGTGGAATCGTGCAGTCGGTCGCGGGCGTCGCCAGCAAGCCGAATCGGTACTACATGGGCGCGGGCGGCGGCGGCGTGTGGGAGACCAATGATTACGGAGTGAATTGGAAGAATATCTCCGACAGGTATTTCAAGAACAACAATATCGGCGCGATTGCGGTCGCGCCTTCCGATCCCCGGATCATATACGTTGGTACGGGTAACCCCGCGTTCCGCAATACGTTCCTGACCGGTGATGGGATGTACAGGTCCACTGACGCCGGCAAGACCTGGACGCACATCGGTCTGGAAAAGACCGGGATCATCAGCTGGATCATCGTCGATCCCAATGATCCGAATGTGGTGTATGCGGCGGCGATGGGTCAGGGCTGGGTATCCAACCCCGACCGGGGCGTCTTCAGGAGCACCGACGGCGGACAGACGTGGAAGAGAATTCTGTACGTCGATGACAAGACCGGCGCGGCCACGATGGCGATGGATTCGTCGAACCCGCAGGTGCTGTATGTGTCGATGTGGCAGGCCTATCGCACACACTGGATGCTGTCGAGCGGCGGACCGGGCAGCGGTATTTACAAGACCACGGACGGTGGTGCCCACTGGTCCAATCTGACGCACAAGCCCGGACTGCCACAGGGAATCTCGGGCAACGTGAACGTGGCTGTCGCCCCGAGCGACCCCAACGTCGTGTACGTGATGATGCAGGTCAAGTATCGGGGTGAGATCGGCGGCCTGTTCCGTTCCGACGATGGCGGACAGACCTGGAAGCTGATGAACAACAGCCCGGACATCACTCAGCGCGCGATGTACTACATGAGGGTATACGTCGATCCCAAGGATCCCAATACGGTCTACCTGCCGAATGTCGCCATCGAGGTCTCGCACGACGGGGGCAAGACCCTCACGGAGATGCAGCCCCCGCACGGAGACAACCACGCGTTCTGGATCAACCCGAACAACCCGAAGATCTTCGTTGAGGGCAACGACGGTGGTGCTTCGGTGACGCGGGATGGCGGCAAGACGTGGAGCTCGGAGCTCAATCAGCCCACCGGGCAGTACTATCACGCCAATCTCGACGATCAGTTCCCGTTCAATATCTACGCATCGCAGCAGGATGATGGCTCGTATGGCGGGCCGAGCGCAGTGCCGGCGGGTCGGCTGCCTCCGGTGTGGCCGAGGGTCGAAGGGGGAGAGGAGGGCTGGGTGGTACCGACACCCGGAAAACCCTGGATCACGTACGCGGACGCCTACTACAGCGACGAGTTCCGCGACGACGGGCGCACCGGAGAGATCACCAATGTCAGCCCGTGGCCGGAGTTCAAGTTCGGCCTGGCCGGGAACCAGATCAAGTACCGTTATGGCTGGTGGCATCGGCCGGCCGTGTTCGCGCCGCACAATCCGAATGAGCTCCTGGTCGGCGCCAACGTGGTGTTCGAGTCGCTGAATCCCGGCGTCGCGCCCTGGAAAGTGATCAGCCCGGACCTGACGCGCAACGACAGGACCAAGGAGATTCGCTCGGGAGGGCCGATCAGCGCCGACATGACCGGTGAGGAGATGTTCGATACGATCTCCACGATCGCGTTCTCGCCGACGA
>Ga0335073_10003141_pt1 | contig 22881 bp, 19 predicted proteins | sample Lox_Sample_22_FD_207093 | JGI IMG/M metagenome (GOLD analysis project Ga0335073, IMG submission 207093) | Soil microbial communities from Loxahatchee National Wildlife Refuge, Florida, United States - Lox_Sample_2.2 | ecosystem: Environmental > Terrestrial > Soil > Wetlands | place: USA... | reverse complement strand
CATGAAAGATAGCCTTTATCGAGAGTTTCAGCAGCTAAGGAGCGCGCTGTAGGTTCTCAAAACGCGATGAATGCTCCCGCCAAGGTTATCGGTGCGGCGGCCGCGTATTCGAACCGCGTCTCTTCGAACCAAAGTCTCTTTTTCCGGGAAACGGAATTTCGTGCTCAGAGACAAAGACGCCGAAACGTCCTCGGCAGTCCTAAGAGCCCTCCCAGAGACAGAGCCCGCTCGAACAAGCCGGCCAACTGGGCGCTAATTGTCGCGAACCGGGAAATCTCTGCGAACGGCGGAATGCGTGGTGGTCTCGAGAGGACTCGAACTATCGAACAAGTCTCTGATGCTACGCAATCGCGCGAATGATCGCCGACCTCGTAAGACTCGAACCTGTCTCTCGTAAGGCTCGAACCGGTCTCTTGAATAGAGCCGAGGGGTACACCGGGAAACCAAATTTTCAGCAGCAGAGACAAACGCTAAAGAACGGCAAAACTCGCTCTCCAGAGACGAATTCCGCCCGACGATCGGCGCGTAACTCTTTGATTTCTTAACTACTATTACGAGTATTATGAGAGACTAACAACTATAGAGAGTGCCTGGTGGGCCCGGGAGGACTCGAACCTCCAACCAAGCGGTTATGAGCCGCTAGCTCTGACCATTGAGCTACGGGCCCGCGCCGTCGCGCCGGCGAATTCTCATACATTTATAATGGCGGCAGAGCTAGTTCCGCTGTGAGCATGATCCCAAAGCGCGCTCTTGGACTTGATCCGCGGGTGGAAACCGGTTTTCGGAAAAGACCATGCTCAGATCGCCTCATTCCGCCGGCTGAGCAAGAACACCGCCTGCTCGCCGAACAGATTCCAGAACCACCACGGCATTTTCAGCCGCATCCGGCTGCCCCAGGCATTGAGTGCAACCGCCTCTTCGATCTTGGCCCCGGTGGCGTGGCACAATTCACGGAAGTCCTTGATGCTGCAGAAGTGGATGTTCGGCGTTTCCCACCAGGCATAAGGCAGATTGTCGGTATGCGGCATGTGGCCGCCGAAAAATATCTGCAGGCGGATGCGCCAGTGGCCGAAATTCGGAAACGACACCACGCCGTGGCGGCCGATGCGCAACATGTGCTCTAGCACTTCACGCGGCCGGCGCGTCGCCTGCAGGGTCTGCGAGAGAATGACGTAGTCGAAAGCGTCGTCGGGATAATCCTCGAGATCGGTGTCGGCGTCGCCTTGCACCACGGCGAGCCCTTTGGCGACGCATTCGTTCACGCCCTCGCGCGACAGTTCGATGCCGCGGCCGTCGATGCCGCGCTTTTCCATTAGCTGCAGCAACTCGCCGTCGCCGCAGCCGACGTCGAGCACGCGCGCGCCCGGCTCCACCATGTCGGCGACCACCAGCAAGTCGACGCGCGAGCCGTTCGGCGACCGCGCCGCTTCCGCCATGGTGAGATCGTATTTGAGACGGTTGAGCATGATCATTTCGCCGGCAGGCCGCGCGCTTTCGCGGCGCCTTCGAGGAAACCACCCACGATGGCGAACAGTTCCGGCTCGTTGAGCAGAAACGCATCATGGCCCTTGTCGGTCGTGATCTCGGCGAACGAGACGCGAGCGCCCGCGGCGTTGAGCGCGTGCACGATGGCGCGAGATTCCGAAGTCGGGAACAGCCAATCGCTGGTGAAGGAGATCACGCAGAACCGCGTCGGCGTGCCGCGGAAGGCATTCGCGGCCGCGCCGTCACAGTCGGCGGCCAGATCGAAATAATCCATCGCACGCGTCAAGTAGAGATAGGAATTGGCATCGAACCGTTCGACAAAAGTGATGCCCTGATAGCGCAGATAGGATTCGACCTGAAAATCGGCATCGAAGGAAAACGTCGGATTGTCGCGATCCTGAAAGCGGCGGCCGAATTTGCGATGCAGCGCGGCATCCGACAAATACGTGATATGCGCGCCCATCCGCGCCACCGCGAGCCCGCGCCGCGGGCTGGTGTTCTCGGCATAGTAGCGCCCGCCACGCCATTCCGGATCGGCCATCACCGCTTGGCGGCCGACTTCGTGGAAGGCGATGTTCTGCGCCGAATGGCGCGTCGCGGCCGCGATCGGCACCGCCGCGAAGACGCGCTGCGGATAGCTTGCCGCCCATTGCAGCACCTGCATGCCGCCCATCGATCCGCCCACCACGGCGAACAAAGACTCGATGCCGAGATGATCGAGCAACATGGCCTGCGCCCGGATCATGTCGCGCACCGTGATGACCGGAAAATCCAGCCCCCACGGCATGCCGGTCGCCGGATTGGTCGACGCCGGGCCGGACGAGCCCATGCAACCGCCGACCACATTCGGACAAATGACAAAGAACCGTTCCGTATCGATCGGTCGGCCCGGCCCGACCATGGTCTCCCACCAGCCGGCCTTGCCAGTGATCGGATGCGTGTTGATGACGTGCTGATCGCCGGTGAGCGCATGGCAGACCAGCACCGCGTTGCTGCGGTCCGCATTGAGCGCGCCATAGGTCTGATAGGCGATCTGCCAGGGGCCGAAATCGAGCCCGGCGTCGAGCCGCAACGGCTTATGCGCAGGAAAGCGCACCACCGGCGAATGCGGGGCGTCCGCTTCGCGCGCACGGTCGGCAAGATCGAGCATGGCGCTGGCGTCCGCCATTACCGTTTCCTCAGGCATCGCTTTCCTTAGAGTATTGATCTTAGCATGCCATTTACGGCGGCGCGGTCCAGCCGCATCGCTGATATGGCAGGCCCGACGATCGGAGCGGGTAAATAGGCTCCTTCCCCCCTAAGTCAATGTTTTCTTTGATTTCGGGCTTAACGACACCTATCAATCTCCCCGTTTGCTGGGATCCCGAAAATGCCGAAACCGCCGTCAAAGCCGTCGCGCCAGAAGGAGCCCTCGCTCGCCGAGTTGCGGGTCGAGATCGACCGTATCGACGCCAAAATGCATGAATTGCTGATCGAGCGCGGCGAGATCATCGAGCGGCTGATCGCGGTCAAAAAGACCGAGGAAGTAGGCTCCGCCTTCCGGCCCGCCCGCGAGGCCGACATGATGCGGCGTCTGGTGCAGCGCCACCACGGCAACCTGCCGCTCGACACCGCCGAGAGCATTTGGCGGGTCATTATATCGACTTTCACCTATGTGCAGGCGCCGTTTTCTGTCCACGCCGATCTGTCGGCAGGCGACGCGCTGATGCGGGATTCCGCCCGGTTCCATTTCGGCTTCACCGTGCCCTTCGTGGCGCATATGGGCGCCTCCAGCGTGGTCGAGGCGGTGTCGGAATCGCGCGGCGATCTCGGCCTCATTCCGGCCTTCGCCACGGCAAGCGCGGGCCCGTGGTGGGCGGCGCTCGAATTCGACAGCGCGCCGAAAATCATCGCGCGCCTGCCGTTCGTCGAGCGCGCCAATCACCCGGCCGCCATGCCGGTCTTTGTGATCTCGCGCGTTGCCGCCGACGCCATGGTGACCGAGACCGAAGTCTGGAGCCTGCGGGTGTCCGGCTGGAGTGCGGCGGCGGTCAACGCTGTGGCCGCGCTGGCCGATGTGATCGCGGTGCCCGATCGCGCCTTCGATGGTGCGGGCCTTCTGATTTCGGTCGCGCACGGCGGCATCGAGGCGGTGGCGAAGGCTTTGGTTAAGACCGGGGCCTCCATTCGCTCCAAAGCCCTCGTCGGCAGTCACGCGACCCGCTATACGATCCCCGACAAATAATGCCCCTGAAAACGGCGTGAAGCTTTTTGCAATACGAAGCCTGTTCGGAGTTGTGAGATAATGTCTGCCACGCGTCCCCAGCCGCGACCCGGCGTGCTCGATATCAAGCCCTATGTACCCGGCAAGAGCTCGGCGCCGAATGTGGCCAAGGTCTACAAACTGTCCTCGAACGAATCCCCGCTCGGGCCGAGCCCGCGCGCGGTCGCGGCCTATAAGGCCTGGGCCGATCATCTGGAGGACTATCCGGACGGTGCGGCGAGCGATCTGCGCGAGGCCGTCGGCCGCGCCTTCGGCCTCGATCCCGAGCGCATTGTCTGTGGCGCGGGCTCCGACGATTTGCTGCATCTTCTCGCCGCCGCCTATCTGAAGGACGGCGACGAGGCGATCTACACCACGCACGGCTTTCTGATCTATCCGATCGCCATCCTCGCCACCGGCGCAACGCCGGTGGTGGCGCCGGAAAAGAATTATACCGCCGATGTCGACGCGATTCTCGCCGCGGTGACCGAGAAGACCAAGATGGTCTTCGTCGCTAACCCGAACAATCCGACCGGCACGGCCCTGTCCTTCGATGAGGTCAAGCGCCTGCACCGCGGCCTGCCCGGCCACGTGCTCCTGGTGCTTGACGCCGCTTACGCCGAATATGTCACGCGTAACGATTACGAGGCTGGCATCGAACTGGTCGCGACATCAGAGAATGTCGTGATGTGCCGCACGTTCTCGAAGATCCACGGGCTTGCCGCCCTGCGGCTCGGCTGGATGTTCGCGCCGGCGCCGATCGTCGATGCCATCAATCGCATTCGCGGTCCGTTCAATTCCTCCGGGCCGGCGATCGCTGCCGGAATCGCTGCGATCGAGGATATCGCGCATCAGGAGCGCGCGCGCGAGCACAACACGCGCTGGCTCGACTGGCTGACCGAGCAGATCGGCAAGCTCGGTCTGACCGTGACGCCGAGCGTCGCCAATTTCGTGCTGATCCATTTTCCCGAAACCAAGGGCCGCACCGCAAAGGACGCCGACGCCTTCCTCACGGCGCGTGGGCTGATCCTGCGCCAGACTACCGCTTACAAATTGCCGAATGCTTTGCGTCTGAGCGTCGGCACCGAGGAAGCCAATCGTCTGGTTGTCGCGGCACTCAAGGATTTTTTGGCGCAGCCGTAATGCGTCCACGCTGCAGACCAGAGCATGATCCCGAAAAGTGGAACCTGGTTTTCGGAAAAGATCATGCTCCAACAAAAATCCAGAGCATGATCCGGAAAGATCACGCTCAATCAAAACGCTGGAGCGGCCAATGATTCAATCTGAAACAACCTCGCTCTAGACCGGCGCGCGAGCGGAGATTCATGTGACCAAGTCCTCTCCCATCTTCAATCGGCTTGCGTTGATCGGCGCCGGCCTGATCGGCTCGTCGATCGCGCGCGCGGCACGTAAACAAGGCGCGGTGCGCCAAATCGTGGCAACCGCGCGCTCGGCAGCAACCCGCCGCCGCGTCGCCGAGCTCGGCTTTGCCGATCAGGTGGTCGAAACCAACGCTGCAGCCGCCGAAGGCGCCGATCTGGTGATCGTCTGCGTCCCGGTCGGCGCCTGCGGCGAGGTAGCCAAGGAGATCGGCCCGCATCTGAAATCCGGCGCCGTCGTCTCCGACGTCGGCTCGGTCAAGGGCGCGATCGTGCGCGACATGGGCCCGCATCTTCCCGAGAACGTACACTTCATCCCGGCGCACCCGGTGGCGGGCACCGAGCATTCCGGACCGGACTCCGGCTTCGCCGAACTGTTCGTTGGACGCTGGTGCATCCTCACGCCGCCGGCCAATGCCGACGTCGCGGCCGTCGAAAAGCTCGCCGCATTCTGGCGTGCGCTGGGCGCCAATGTGGAATCCATGCCGGCCGCGCATCACGACCTGGTGCTGGCGATCACCAGCCATCTGCCGCATCTGATCGCCTATACCATCGTCGGCACCGCCGACGAGTTGGAAGAAGTGACCCGTTCGGAAGTCCTGAAATTCTCCGCCGGCGGCTTCCGCGATTTCACCCGGATCGCCGCCTCCGATCCGACCATGTGGCGTGACGTTTTCCTCAACAACAAGGACGCCGTTCTGGAAATGCTCGGCACTTTCAACGAGGATCTCGCGCAATTGACGCGCGCCATTCGCCGCGGCGACGGCGACGCGCTGTTCGCGCATTTCGCCCGCACCCGCGCGATCCGCCGCGGCATTGTCGAGATCGGCCAGGATTCGCCGGCGCCGGATTTCGGCCGCGCCCATTCAGACCTGCCGGCCGAGCCGCTGCCGCGGCCCTATGCCGTGTCGGAAGAATGATTTTAGAGCGTAATCTTTCCGGAAGGCCGGTTGCCGATTTTCCGGATCATGCCCTAACCGGCTTTCACCGTCAGCGCCTCCTCGACCGCGCCGCGCAGCACGGCGAGCGTGAACGGCTTGGCGATCACGTCGTGAATGAGGGCGTCTAGCCCATGCGCGCGTTCGCGCTGATCGGCATAGCCGGTCATCAGGAGTATGGCGAGGTCGGGAAAATCGCGGGCGCTCGCAAGCGCAAGCGCGATTCCGTCCATGATCGGCATGCGGATGTCGGTGAGAAGAAGATCGAACCCTCCGTTCTCGCGCTTGAGAATATCGAGCGCGTCGCTGCCGTCGCAGGCGGTCGTGACCTCATGGCCGGACAGCGTGAGCCCGCGCGCGCACATCGCGCGCAGCGATTCCTCGTCTTCGACAATCAGGATTTTGGCCATCAGCGCGACCCCGCGTAAATGTCATTGCGATTGAGAAAGCGCACCAGCACGTCGTGGACGTCCGGCGGCGGCGAGGCGAGGCGAGTTCGGAACGGAATCGCGTCGCCCGGCGGCAACAAGGTGCGCGGCAGAACCGCCGTCCACGAATAGATTTCCTGGCGCGCGGCATTGCGAACGGCAAAGCGCAACCGCGGCACGTCGGCGATCTTGCGCGTCTCGTTGACGATGTCGCCCTCCACCACGAGGATCGGCACGCCCTCATGCTGTTCCGTTGCGGTGCTGAGATTCTCGAATTCGAGGCCGCGCAGATTCACCGGCAGGCCGAGGCGAGCGTAGAACGACGCTGTCTGCGGCATCAGCCGGACAAAATCGCTCCGCCAGCCGATGACAATGGCGTCGAGCAGGAGCAAGGCAAGAATGACCGACTGCATGGCCGACAACGGCCAGCGCAGCCAATCGAGCGGGCGGCCTTCCGGAAAACGCTGGGCCGCAAGCGTCTCGATGTCCTCAACCTGCTTTGCCGGCTCGGCCCGGTTGGGTTCCGCACCGGCCGCCGGCAGGTTCTCGCCGTCAAGATCGCTCGGCACCAAGGGGGGCGAATCTACCCCGACGAACGGGTCCTTGCCGGAACTCGGACCGTCTTCCGGACCGTCGAACCAGGCCTCGGCCGAGGTCTGAATGTGCGGCGGATCAGCCGCCATCGCGGCGTCCGCACCGGCATCCGCCGCGGTCGTTTCGGCCATGGATTCGGCAGATATGGCCTCGACCGCGCGCCGCACCGGCGCCAAAGCCTCGACGGCGGCCATCAGCTTATCGGCATGGGACGGCTGGGACGGCTGGGCCTGCCAGACCTCTTTGCAGCGCACACAACGCACTTTGCGGCCGTTCGGCCGCAGGCTAGCCACGTCGACGTCATAGGACGTTGCACAGTTCGGGCAGACGATCAGCATCGGTGAATCAAAAGCTCGCCAACCTTTGCCGGGACCCTAACAGGCCAACCGTTAACGGATTGGAAACCAAACCGCCCGGGACGGCATCCAGCCGGTCCTTTGGCCTTAAGGATGTTAACGTGGCAGCAAGGGCGAATCGTTTGGGCAAAGCATTTGCCGAGCCCAGGGCTGTCAAGACTGGGCCGTCCAAGACTGGGCCGTGCCACCCCGGAGAACCGCGTGATCCGATTCGAGAATGTCGGCCTGCGCTATGGGCTCGGCCCCGAGATCCTGCGCGACCTGTCGTTCCGCATCGACAGCCATTCGTTTCAGTTCCTCACCGGCCCCTCGGGCGCCGGCAAGACCTCGCTGCTGCGCATGATGTTCCTTTTGCTCAAGCCGACGCGCGGTCTGATCACGATATTCGACCGCGACACGGCAACGCTGCGCAAGGACAGCCGCGCCGCATTGCGGCGGCGGATCGGCATTGTGTTTCAGGACTTCCGGCTGCTCGACCATTTGAGCACCTACGAAAACGTGGCACTGCCGCTGCGCGTGCTCGGCCGCGAGGAAGCTACCTATCGCGCCGAAGTGATCGAGCTGCTGCATTGGGTCGGACTCGGCGAGCGCATGACCGCCCTGCCCCCGATCCTGTCGGGCGGCGAGAAACAGCGCGCCGCGATCGCGCGCGCGGTGATCTCCCGGCCGCAGCTTCTCCTCGCCGACGAGCCCACCGGCAATGTCGATCCCGGTCTCGGCCAGCGGCTACTTCGCCTCTTCATCGAGCTGCACAAATCGGGTACCGCAGTGGTGATTGCCACGCATGATATTGCCTTGATGGACGAGTACGACGCGCGCCGCCTGGTGCTGCATGACGGCCGGCTTCACGTTTATGACTGAACCTATGACTGAACCGCGAAACCCTGCCTGAGCCGATGACAGAGACGACCACAGAGCCATGGGACGATCTGGCGGCCACGGCACAGCCCGCGCTTTCGCCGCAAGCGCCGGGCCGGATCGTGCCGAGCGGCTCGATCGCCGGGCGCTCGCTGACCATCGTCATCGCCATCCTCACCTTCCTCGCCGCCCTGACCGCCGGGGCCGTGACCATGCTCGTCGGTACTGCGAGCGACTGGCAGGCCGATGTTGGGCGCGAAATGACCATCCAGGTCCGGCCGGCTTCCGGGCGCGACATCGAGGCCGACGTGCATGCGGCAATGAACATCGCGCAATCCGCCACCGGCGTCGCCGAGGTGCGCGCCTTTACCAAGGAAGAATCGGAGAAGCTGGTCGAACCCTGGCTCGGCTCGGGGCTGGCGCTCGGCGACCTGCCGATCCCGCGCCTGATCGTGGTCAAGCTCGCGTCCGGGGTGACACCGGACCTGGCCACGATGCGCAAGTCGCTCGCCGCGCAGGTGCCGAGCGCAAGCCTCGACGATCATCGCGGCTGGATCGGCCGCATGCGCGCCATGGCGGAAACCGCAGTCGCAGTCGGCATTGCCATCCTGGCGCTGGTCGTCATCGTCACCGTGCTGTCGGTGACATTCGCGACGCGCGGCGCCATGGCGACCAACTCCGCCATTGTCGAAGTTCTGCACTATGTCGGCGCCACTGATGGTTTCATTTCCACCCAATTCCAGCGTCACTTCCTCCTGCTCGGTCTCAAAGGCGGCGCCATCGGCGGCGGCCTCGCGATCGCGCTGTTCGGCATTATCGCCGCCCTCAATGTCTGGTTTTCCGGCACGCCGGGCGGCGAAGAAACCGCGGCGCTTTTCGGCACCTTTTCGGTCAGCATCACCGGCTATGTCGTGATCCTCGCCTTGGTCGTGCTGATGGCCGTGGTCACGGCGCTCGCCTCCCGCCGTACCGTGCAGCGGACCCTCGACAACATTGACTAACTGCGCCGAACCAGGACCGCAAATTCAACTTGTCGCCAGAATCGTCGCTATCGTTTCCGCCGCGGGGCGGTATATTCTGATGCGTGATTTGGCGCGAGGGGACGCGCGACGAAATGTCCAGCCTCAGGTCGGCGGTAAAAAGGCGGCGCCTCGGCGCGATCGGTCTGAGGCTTGTTTTCCTCGGCATTGGTTTGCTGGTGGCGGGCTTCGGCTTTTTCATCTGGCTGTTGCCGGAACGGGAGGTCACGCTCGACCGCAACGCCGACGGCATCGTCGTCTTGACCGGCGGCACTTCGCGGGTGAGCGACGCGCTCGAGCTCTTATCCGCCGGAAAGGGCAAGCGGCTATTGATCACCGGCGTCAATCCCGGCACCACGACCGGCGACATCGCCCATCAGACCGTCGACTATAACCGCGTGATCGCCTGCTGCGTCGATCTCGATTATGCCGCGCTCAACACCCTCGGCAATGCGGTGCAAACCCGGCGCTGGGCGCAGGCGCACAATTTCAGCTCGCTGATCATCGTCACCTCGGCCTATCACATGCCGCGCGCGATGGCGGAAATCGCTCACCAGCTTCCGGACGCGGTGCTGATCCCATACCCGGTCGTCTCCGACCGCCTACGCATCGAGCCGTGGTGGTCGAACGGCGACACCACGCGGCTGGTGCTGTCCGAATATCTGAAATACCTCGCCGCCAAAGTGCGCATGCAGTTCGACGCTTCCGCATAAACGCGCGAATGGCCCACGGCCAATATGGCGAAGCCGGTCCTGCCGTTGCAGCACAGTCTCCATCGATGGCCAATTCCACTTTCGGGGATCATGCTCTAAGAGTCCTAAAGCCTGGCTCCCGCAAAGCCCAACAGGTTATCCGTGCCGCGCTCGCCTGCACTTTACATCCGCTCCGCGCTTTTCAACGTCCTGTTCTATTTGAACCTGACCGCGCACATGATCGTGGCGCTGCCGACGCTGGTCCTGCCGCGGCGGATCCTGCATGTTTTCGTGCGCTCTTATGCCTTGACGAGTCTGTGGCTCTTGCGCGTGGTATGCGGCACCAAGGTGGAATGGCGCGGCATCGAGAAGCTGCCGAAGACGGCGTGCATCCTCGCCTGCAAGCATCAGTCGGCCTGGGAGACTTTTGCGCTCTACGCCGCGATCGACGATCCGACCTATATCCTCAAGCGCGAGTTGATGTGGCTGCCGCTGTTCGGCTGGTACATGCACAAAGAGGGTCTCATCCCGGTCGACCGTTCCGCGGGCATGGCGGCGTTGGCGCGCATGACCGCGCGCGCCCGTGCGGCGCTCGCCGCCGGCCGGCAGATCGTCATCTTCCCGGAAGGCACGCGGCGCCTGCCCGGCGCCGAGCCGAGCTACAAGCCGGGCATTCTCTATCTTTACGCCAAAGCCGGCGTGCCTTGCGTACCGATGGCGCTCAACTCGGGACTCTATTGGCCGCGGCGCTCGCTGCTGCGCCTGCCCGGAACCATTGTCGTCGAAATTCTCGATCCGATCGCGCCGGGCCTCGACAAGAATACGTTTTCGCACCGTCTTGAAGACGCGATCGAGGACGCGAGCGCACGTCTCGTCCGTGACGCCTCTGCTCAAACGTCGGGCGCGATATCTTGAGCATCGTCGGGTGTCTTGGGCTCCAGCGTTGCAGCCGGGTGGCCGCCGAGCCGTTCGGCGAGCAAATGCAATTCGCCTTCGCGATAGCCCAGCGTTTCCAGCGCGCGCACCGTTTCGATGACATAATCACGATTGGCGCCCGACTTGCCATGGCCCTGGCGCACGTGATGCAGGCTTTCGGAAAGTGTCAGCCGGCCGGCATATTGCACATGGCTGCGGTCGACGATGTAGCACAGCGCCCGCACCCGCCGCCGCGTTCTGTCTTCGAGTTCGATCTGGCGGACGGTCTCCAGATAAACGCTCGTCACCTGCTCGCGCCCGCGCAGATAATCGATGGTCTTTTCGCGAGCCTCGACCGCCACGCGAAAGGCGATGCCCCGGCACATGCCGCCGCGGTCGAGCCCAAGCACGAGGCCCGGCCGCTCCGGCGTGCCGCGGTGCACGAAGGAGAACACGCAAAGCGAGCGGTGCAGACCGATCAGGCGGGCGGGAACACGCTCGAGATAGGCAAAGCCCGGGCGCCACATCAGCGAGCCATAGCCGAAAACCCATAGTTCCCCGTTTTCGTGCGCGGCGCTCGGTGTCATTGACCCTCGAAACAATAGTGCTGTTTTGCGATATAGACCATTTTCCGAAAAAATGGACACCTTCGGACTTGATCTGGGGGTGGACACCGGTTTTCGTCGAGGAAATGCGACAAAACAAAAGCGAGGGCGTTTTCCGTTTCCATCGAATTGGAAAACGCTCTAATCCGATGCGGAAAATCAAAGGGACGGCGCCCAGACGCATGTCTCAAAGCTGAGGGAATCAAGACAGGACGATGTCGGGCCGATCGCCGATGAGCATGATGCAACCGCGGCCGCTGCCGCGCCGTACGGCGCCGCGGTCCGGCCGCCGGCTGTGGCCGTTCGTTCTGCCGGCCGCACTCGTTCTCGTTGCGGGCGGCTGGACCTGGTTGTGGTTCTACGCTGCCAATATTGCCGGCGATGCCGAGGCCAGTTGGATCGCACGCGAGGCCGCACTCGGCCGTGTCTATGCCTGCGGCTCGCAGAGCATCGGCGGCTTTCCGTTCAGCATCATCAGCCGCTGCGACCGGGCGGCAGCCACGTTCAAGAGCAACAATCCGCCATTCGACGTGCACGCTGGCAATGTCACCTTTTCCGCGCAGGTGTTTCGCCCGACCATATTGCACGGCGAGATCACCGGCCCGGTCACGCTCGCCGATCCGGGGCAGCAGCCGGTTTTCGTCGCCAATTTTTCCGACGCGAATCTGAGCCTGCTCGGGCTGCCGCCTGAGCCCCAGGCGATCACCGTCACCGTGCAAAAGCCGCGGCTTGACCGCGTTCGCGGCCCCGGCAGCGGCCTGATTTTTCAGGCCGATGCCGTCGATGTCGCGGGCCGCATCATTGCCGGCTCCGCGCGCAACCATCCGGTGATCGAAGCCACCGGACATTTTGCCGGCGCAACTGCACCGACCTTCCATCCGCTGCTCGCCGAGCCGCTGCAGGGCGACGTCGATTTTGTCATGCGCGGCTTTGCGGACTTTTCTCCGAAGCCTTGGCCCGCTCTGTTTCGCGAAATGGCGGCCTCCGGCGGCGGCATCGAGATCAAATCGGTTCGCATCGAGCGGCCCGATTCCATCATCGTCGGCACCGGGCAATTGACGGTGAATGCGGAAGGCAAGCTCAACGGCGCTGTTCAACTCGACGTCGTTGGCATCGACGCCATCGTTCCCAAGCTCGGCATCGATCAGCTGATCGGCCAAGGCATCGACCGGCTGACCGGCGGCAACGGCTCGGCCGATCAAGGGCTCAACGCGCTCGACCGCCTGGTGCCGGGCCTGGGCGGTGTCGTCCGCCAGAGCGCGGCGTCGAGCGTGCTTGAGAACTTCAAAAAGATGGGCCGGCCGACCGAGGTCGACAAAAAGCCGGCGCTCGCGCTGCCAGTACGTATCAATGACGGCGTGATCTATCTCGGTCTCATTCCGCTCGGCATCGTGCCGCCGCTGTTCTGAGCATGATCCCGAAACGCACGCCCCTCGACTTGATCCGAGGGGAAACCGGTTTGCGGAAAGATCGCGCTCCAACGAAGAATTTGGCTTTAGCGGTTTCGCGCAGCATGCCAGCCGACGACCGCATCAGGCACCGAATCCGTTGAAGCGAAATACGGCTTGATGTCAAGCAGCGGCGTATCGTCGAGGCAGTCGACACCGACCACCACGAGCTTATTGCCGTCGACGCGCAGCAGCCGCGCCACCGAAAGCGCGATCGGATTGGGCCGCGCCGGCGAGCGTAGCGCGAAGGTGCCGCGCTGCTCGGCATAATGACGCGGCGATTGCACGACGAGATCGCGCCGCGCCTGGTTCATCCAATACAGCAGCACAACATGGGTGGCGCTCTCGAGGCCCCGCAGGCCCGGCGCCCAGCGCGGATCAAGCTCGACGGTGCAGACCGCATCCGACTCGCGCGCGTTCTTCGGGCACTCCTCGCGTCGCGTCCAGGGCGTGCGAATGCGGCCGATGAAGTAGAGCGCCGCATCGGTCTGCGCCGGCAGTTCGGCGGCAATCTCGCCGTCGCGAAGACCGTAAGCATCTTTCTTGTGGCTGGGCGTTGTCGTCTCGGACATCGGGGCAAAGTGGCATGCCGCCGGGACAGCCGCCAGGGGCCTACCGGGCAGGTCGCCGCCGAGCGGGCGGGACGGCCCATCGGACCGCCGCGGACCGCAGTGGGACGCTTCCCATTAAACTTGCGTCGACCTATTTAATGACATAAAGATATCTTTATATCTAAAGCCAATCGCGTTGGCGCGAGACCGCTTGGGCATATGGAAATGCCGATGGATCAAGAACAACTGACATTTGCCGGGCTGACCGCAACGCTCAAAGCTGCGGGCGAAACCACCCGGCTGCGCATCCTGGCGCTTCTCGCCGAGGCCGAGTTGACCGTCTCGGACCTCACCGAAATCCTGCGCCAATCGCAGCCCCGGCTCTCCCGCCACCTTCGCCTTTTGGCCGAGGCGCGGCTGGTCGAGCGCTTCCGCGAGGGCGCCTGGGCTTTTTACCGGCTCGGCGAGCAAGGCGGCATCGACATCGCCCGCACCTTGATCGCGCGGCTCGACCCGGAAGACCCGGTGATCGCCCGCGACCGCGAGCGGCTCACCGCGGTACGCGCCGCCCGCGCCGCCGCAGCGCAAAATTATTTCCGCAAACATGCCGCCGAGTGGGACCGTATCCGCAAGCTGCATGCCGGCGACGCCGCCGTCGAGGGGGCGATCAAGAAGGCGCTCGCCGACAAGCCGATGCGCGCGCTGCTCGATCTCGGTACCGGCACCGGTCGCATGCTCGAACTGTTCGCCGACGACGTCCAGCGCGGGCTTGGGCTCGATCTGTCGCTCGATATGCTGGCGCTGGCGCGGACGCGGCTCGACCGCGCCGGGCTCAAACATTGCAGCGTGCGCCACGGCGACATTTATGACCTCGCCCTGCCGCGCGATTCCTTCGACGTCGTCATCATCCATCAGGTGCTGCACTTCCTCGACGACAGCGCCCGCGCCATCCGCGAGGCCGCCCGCGTGCTGCGGCCGGGCGGACGGCTGCTCGTCGTCGACTTCGCGCCGCATGATCTCGAATTCTTGCGCGAAGAATATGCCCACCGCCGCCTCGGCTTCGCGCCGGAGACAGTGACGCAATGGCTTGAAGCGGCCGGCCTCGACGTGCTGCGGCAGGAAACCTTCGCGCCCGGGCCGGAAGGCAGGATCGCGGTGTCGCTGTGGCTCGCGCGCGATCCGCGCATCGTATTGGCGCAACCGTCGACGCAGGTGGCGTGATGATCACGCCTCGCCCCAGCCGTTTTGTCGAAGCCGGCAAGCCCCGCAATCTGCATGTCTCGTTCGAGTTCTTTCCGCCGAAAACCGTGGAGATGGAGCAATCGCTCTGGGAATCGATCCGGCGGCTCGCGCCGCTGAAGCCCGATTTCGTCTCGGTGACCTATGGCGCCGGCGGCTCGACGCGCGAGCGCACGCATGCGACGGTCAAGCGCATCCTCGCCGAGACTTTGCTCACGCCCGCAGCGCATCTGACCTGCGTTGCCGCGACACGCGACGACGTCAATGCGGTGATCCACGGCTATGCAGAAGCCGGCGTGCGCCACATCGTGGCCTTGCGCGGCGATCCGGTGAGCGGGGTCGGAGCGCGTTACGCGCCGCATCCCGGCGGTTATCAGAACGCCGCCGATCTCGTCGGCGGCATCAAGCGTATCGCCGACGATATCGAAGTGTCGGTCTCCGCCTATCCGGAAAAGCACCCCGACAGCCCTTCGGTTGCCGCCGATATCGATATGCTCAAGGCCAAGGTCGACGCCGGCGCGACGCGGGCGATGACACAGTTCTTTTTCGAGAACGCGCTCTACTTCCGTTATCTCGATCGCGTCCGTGCGGCCGGAATCAACATCCCGATCGTACCGGGAATCCTGCCGGTGCAGAATTTCAAGCAGACCAAGAATTTCGCCGAGCGTACCGGCGCCTCGGTTCCGGCCTGGCTTGCCGATCGTTTCGACGGCCTTGATGACGATCCGGCGACCCGCAAACTAATCGCGGCCGCTGTTGCTGCCGAACAAGTGATCGACCTCGTCGACCACGGCGTCACCGATTTTCATTTTTACACCATGAATCGCGCCGATCTGGTTTACGCGGTCTGCCATCTGCTCGGCCTGCGCCCGGACCATGGCACGACGGGCACACTCGCCTCGCAAACCGTCAAGGAGCGCGCGTGAATGAATAGGCTCGCGCCGAAATCGCAAATCGAGTCCACGCTGCGGCGGCTCGCCGCCGAGCGCATACTCGTGCTCGATGGCGCGATGGGCACGATGATCCAGGCGCTGCGGCTTGACGAAGAGGCGTTCCGCGGCGCGCGTTTCGACGCCTGGAACCGCGAGGTGCGCGGCAACAACGATCTGCTCAATCTGACCCAGCCCGACGCGATCCGCGCCATCCACCTCGCCTATTTCCGCGCCGGCGCCGATATCGTCTCGAGCAATACCTTTTCCTCGACGCGGATCGCGCAGGCCGATTACGGCATGGCCGACATCGCCTATGAGCTGAACCTGGAAGGCGCGCGGCTCGTTCGCGAAGCCGCCCGCGTCGCGCAGGAGGAAGACGGCCGCGAGCGCATCGTCGCCGGCGCCATCGGGCCAACCAATCGCACGGCGTCGATATCGCCCGACGTCTCCAACCCCGGCTTTCGCGCCATCACCTTCGATCAGTTGCGCGAAGCCTATGGCGAACAGGTGCGCGGCCTGATCGACGGCGGCGTCGACGTGCTGCTGATCGAGACGATTTTCGACACGCTCAACGCCAAGGCCGCGATCTTTGCCATTGCCGACGAGGTCGCCGCGCGCGGTGTCGACGTGCCGGTGATGATTTCCGGCACCATTACCGACCGCTCCGGCCGGGTTCTCTCGGGCCAAACGCCGGAAGCGTTCTGGAATTCGGTCGCCCATGCGGCTCCGATCTCCGTGGGGCTGAATTGCGCGCTCGGCGCCAAGGAGATGCGCGCCCACATCGCCGAGCTTGGCCGTGTCGCCGATACTCTGATCTGCGCTTATCCCAATGCCGGCCTGCCCAACGAATTCGGCCATTACGATGAAGGGCCTGATGCGATGGCGACGCAGCTCGGCGAATTCGCCGCGTCGGGCCTGGTCAACATCATCGGCGGCTGCTGCGGCACGACGCCCGACCATATCCGCGCCATCGCGCGGGCCGTTGCCGGCAAAACGCCGCGCAAAATTCCGGAAATCGCGCCGCGGCTGCGGCTCTCCGGCCTCGAGCCGTTCACACTGACTCCGGAAATTCCGTTCGTGAATGTCGGCGAGCGCACCAATGTCACCGGCTCGGCGCGCTTCCGCAAGCTGATCACCGCCGGCGATTATCCCGCGGCGCTTGCGGTGGCGCGCGATCAGGTGGAGAACGGCGCGCAGATCATCGACGTCAATATGGACGAGGGACTTCTCGATTCCGAGAAGGCGATGACCACGTTCCTCAATCTGGTCGCGGCTGAGCCCGACATCGCCCGCGTACCGGTGATGATCGACTCGTCGAAATTCTCGGTGATCGAAGCCGGCCTGAAATGCGTGCAGGGCAAGGCGGTGGTGAATTCGATCTCGCTCAAGGAAGGCGAAGAGGCCTTTATCCGCCATGCTGAGATTGTGCGCCGCTATGGCGCGGCTGTCGTCGTCATGGCCTTCGACGAAAAGGGCCAGGCCGACACGCTTGAGCGCAAGCAGGCGATCACTCAGCGCGCCTATGACATTCTGACCAACCGTGTCGGCTTCCCGCCGCAGGACATCATCTTCGATCCCAACATTTTTGCCGTCGCGACCGGCATGGAAGAGCACGACGGCTATGGCGTTGCTTTTATCGAGGCGGCGCGCTGGATCCGGCAGAACCTGCCGCACGCGCATGTCTCGGGCGGCGTCTCAAATCTCTCGTTCTCGTTCCGCGGCAACGAAGCCGTGCGCGAGGCGATGCATGCGGTGTTCCTCTATCATGCCATCAAGGCCGGCATGGATATGGGCATCGTCAATGCCGGCCAGATCGCGGTTTATGACGATCTCGATCCGGAGCTGCGCGAAGCCTGCGAAGACGTCGTGCTCAATCGCCGTGCTGACGCCGCCGAGCGTCTGCTCGCGCTTGCCGAACGGCATCGCGGCCACGGCAAGGAGAAAAAGGAAGCCGATCTCGCCTGGCGCGAATGGCCGGTGGAGAAGCGGCTCGCGCATGCGCTGGTGCACGGCATCACCGACTTCATCGCGCAGGACGTCGAAGAAGCCCGGCTGAAGGCGCCGCGTCCGCTCGCGGTGATCGAAGGTCCGCTGATGGACGGCATGAACGTGGTCGGCGACCTGTTCGGCTCCGGCCGCATGTTCCTGCCGCAGGTCGTGAAGTCGGCGCGGGTGATGAAGCAGGCGGTGTCTTATCTGATGCCTTTCATGGAACAGGAGCGCGACGGCCGCCAACATGTGTCCTCGAACGGCAAGATCGTGCTCGCGACGGTCAAAGGCGACGTGCACGACATCGGCAAAAACATCGTCGGCGTCGTGCTCCAGTGCAACAATTACGACGTTGTCGATCTCGGCGTCATGGTCCCGGCAGAAAAGATTCTGCAGGCTGCGATCAAAGAACGCGCCGATATCGTCGGACTTTCCGGCCTCATTACGCCCTCGCTCGACGAAATGTGCCACGTCGCCGGCGAATTCGAGCGGCAAGGCTTCGACATCCCGCTGTTGATCGGCGGCGCGACGACCAGCCGCGTGCACACTGCGGTCAAGATCCATCCCAATTATCGGCGCGGGCAGACCGTCTACGTCAACGACGCTAGTCGCGCCGTCGGCGTCGTCTCCTCGCTGCTGTCGCGTGACAACCGCGACCGCACCATCGGCGACGTGCGCGCCGAATACGCGCGAATCGCGGCTGCGCATGCCCGCGGCGAAGAGAACAAGCAGCGCCTGGCACTGGCCGACGCGCGCGCCAATGCGCTCAAGCTCGACTGGTCCGGCGCTTATGTTCCGCCGGTGCCGCGCTTCACCGGCACGCGCACGCTCCGCGATATCCCGATTGCCGAGCTCGTCGATTACATCGACTGGTCGCCCTTCTTTGCGACCTGGGAATTAACCGGAAAATATCCGGCAATCCTGCAGGATGCCACGGTCGGCGAAGCGGCGCGCGGACTGTTTGCCGATGCGCAAGCCATGCTGAAAAAGATGATCGCCGAAAACTGGTTCCGCGCCAGCGCCGTGATCGGCTTCTGGCCGGCCAACAGCGACGGCGACGATATTCTGGTGTTCGGCGACGAGACGCGCGCCAGGCCGATCGCGACGCTCCACACCATACGGCAGCAGCTGGCGCGCCGCGAAGGCCGCGCCAATGTGGCGCTGGCGGACTTCATCGCGCCGAAGGATTCTGGCCGCGCCGACTATATCGGCGCATTTGCGGTGACAGCGGGGCTTGGCGAAGAAACCGTGGTCGACCGCTTCAAGCATGCCAATGACGATTATTCCGCGATCATGGCCAAGGCATTGGCCGACCGCCTCGCCGAAGCGCTGGCCGAGCGCATGCATCAGCGAGCGCGCCGCGAATTCTGGGCCTATGCGCCGGACGAGGCGCTGCGCAACGACGAACTGATCGCCGAGCGCTATCGCGGCATCCGTCCCGCGCCCGGCTATCCAGCACAACCCGATCACACCGAGAAGGCGACGCTGTTCAAGCTGCTCGACGGCGAGCGCGCCATCGGCGTGAAGCTCACCGAGAGCTTTGCGATGTGGCCCGGCGCCTCGGTCTGCGGGCTCTATTTCAGCCATCCCGACAGCTATTATTTCGGCGTCGGCAAGATCGAGCGCGACCAGGTCGAGGATTACGCCAAGCGCAAGGGTGAGAGCTTCGCCGCGATGGAGAAATGGCTGGCGCCGATCCTCAACTACGATCCGCTGGCGGCGGCGCGCAGCGCGGCGGAGTAATCAGGCTCCGATCTTCCTCGCAATCGCCTGCTCGACGAATAGTGCCGCTTCCAGCGCCGCGCGGTCGCGGCCGAAGCGCCCGACGATCTGAATGCCGAGCGGCAGGCCGTTTTCGCTCAAGCCGGGCACGTTGATGCAGGGCGTGCCCATCAAGGTCCACAACCGGTTGAACATCGCATTGCCGGTGGTGGCGAAGCCATGCGGCGCCGCGCCCGGCGCCGACGGCGTGAGGATCACGTCATAATCCGCCATGGTGTCGGCGAACGCTTGCCGGGCGCGGCTCGCGGTGCGGCGCGCGGCATCGTAGGCGGCGGCGGTGATCGAAGTCGCGGCGTCGAGCGACGCGCGGAGCCGATGATCGATCCGGTCACGATGATAGTCGTATTCCCAAGCAACCGCGCAGAGGTTCTCGTAATCCTGGATCGTGTGTTGCGCGAGGTAAGCGTCCTCGAAAATCGGCGGCAGCGTGATCTCGGTGACTTTGGCGCCGGCGGCCAGTGCGATCTTCGCTGCCGTCTCGGTCGCCTTGTGCATGCCTTCGCTCGCCTGCGGCCACAGATGCGTACGCGCGACGGCGACGCGCGGTGCGGCCGGCGCGGCCTGATCGACGCGAAGATCGCGCGCCAGGACGGCGCCGGCGACAAAGGCGACATCGGCGACGCCGGCGCCGAACAGGCCGGCGGTGTCGAGGTGCCAGGCGACGTCCTTGGCGCCGACCATCGGGATCAGACGATAGGACGGCTTGAAGCCGGCAACGCCGCAAAACGCCGCCGGCCGGATCACCGAGCCAGCGGTTTGCGTGCCGAACGCCATCGGCATCATGCCGGCAGCGACACCGGCCGCCGAGCCTGACGACGAGCCGCCCGGCGTGTGTTCGAGATTGTGCGGATTGCGCGTCGCCGACGGCACCAGCGACGCCATTTCCGTCGTGACCGTCTTGCCGATGACGATGCCGCCGGCGCGACGCGTCATCGCCACCGCGCTCGCGTCGGCGCGCGGCTGAAAGCCGGCATAGATCGGCGAGCCGTATTGCGTCGGCAGATCGGCGGTGTCGAAGATGTCCTTGAACGCGACCGGCAGGCCGCGCAGCGGCGTTGCGGCCAAGCGCGGATTGTCGGCGGCTCGGCGCGCCGCGTCGAGGTCGAGCACGACAAAGGCGCCGACATCCTTCTCGCGCGCGTCGATCGCTTGCGCGCAGAGATCGACTGCGGCTCGCGGTTTGAGCGCGCCTGACTCCAGACGGCGCACAAGGTCAAGTGCCGACAGCATCGCTACTCTCCACATATCCTCTGATGCGATGTGGCCCGAAACGCGGTTCGGGATCAAGGGTCATGGTTAACGGCCGGTTTCGCGCTCCACGCGATATCGTTGAGCAATCCTTAAGATAATTGCTCGCATTGTCCGCGCATGACGCGTGGAGTTTGCTGGTACCTCGTCAGCTCCCTCGTCCTCGCCGCTCTCATCGCCGTCGCCGGCTGCAGTCATTACATGCTGGCCGAGCGCGAGCCGTGGCGCGCTGAGGCGGAATTGTCGTGCCTGAATTCGGGCGCGGTGAAGGAATCGCCGACGCGCGTGCGCATTTCGGCGATCAACGGACCGGGCGCCTGCGGCATGGAATATCCGCTGCGGGTGTCGACCTTGGGCGGAAGTCAGGCGCTCGGTTATGACGACGAAGCGCTGCGACCGCCGGGCTCGATCCCGAACGGCGGAATTGCCAACGGCGCGATGCCGCAATCCTGGCCGGGGCAAGGCGCGAGCCGAGGATACGGCCAGCCAAGCGCGTCCTACACGCCGGTTCCGCGCTCCAGCGCCGTCCAATCAAGTGCTTTGCCGCCGCCGAACGGCCCGCGGTATAATCCGTATCAGCAATCGCCCCATCAGCAATCAACGGCACCACAGTCTTATCTGCAGCAGTATTATCCGCCGCAGTCTTATCCTGCGCGGTCCCGTCCCGCGCAGCAGTCTTACGCGTCGCAGCGTTATTTGCAGGCCTCTGGTCCGCCGCGACCGACCGCACAAATCGGCCGGCCGCTCTCGCTCAATCCGCCGGGCCTGCCCGAGCTTGACGATGACGAGGATGTCGGGATTCCCGGAGGTCCGCCGCATCCCTATTACGGCGGCCCCGCGCCGGCACCTTACTCGCCACACGAGAATCGGCCAGCGCCGCCGCCAATCCCTCCGCTTGGGCCGCCCGATCCATCGCAGACCGCGAGCATTCAGCCGGTCGCGGTGCAGCCGGCGGCAACGCTTGCCTGCCCCATCGTCTCGGCGCTCGATCAATGGATCAACGGCGCGGTGCAGCCGGCGGCGATGCGCTGGTTCCGTCAGCCGGTGGTCGAGATCAAGCAAATCTCGGCCTATTCCTGCCGCGGCATGAACGGCAATCCGAATGCGCATATCTCCGAACACGCTTTCGGCAACGCGCTCGATATCGCAGAATTCGATCTCGCCGATGGCCACCGGATCAGCGTGCAATATGGCTGGCACGGCTCGCCGGAGGAGCAGGGCTTCCTGCACGACGTGCAGTCGGCGGCGTGCGAAGAGTTCACCACCGTGCTGGCGCCTGGCGCGAATGTCTATCACTACAATCACATCCACGTCGATCTGATGCGCCACTACAACGGCCGCCATATCTGCGAGCCGACGGCGATCCCCGGAGAAGTCGCCGCCGCCCGCGTGCGCTCGCGCTACGCGGCGCAGCATTATGGCGAACACTACGGAGATCCCGGCGTCACCGGCTCGATCAAGGAAAAGTCACACGATCGCCCGCTCAGCTATTCGGGCGAGGACGACGACAGCCTGCCGCCCGCCGTTCCCGGCGAGGATTGAACATAGGCTCTCCACACATGCGCGTTATCGCGCCGTGGCAAAGAAGCTGCTCTCGAGGCGGCAGGCGCGGCGCTTCGACACGCGGTCTCGCCGCAACGTCATCTGCCGCGGCGACGGCTAACAGGTGGATCAAAATACGAAGTTGCCGGCGAAACACGCCGAGCTCGCGGTCATCGCAACGCCGGACATTCCAAGGGGCTGGCCGGCGACGTCCTCGTGCCGGCCAGAGTCGGCGTTCGCCCTTTTCACAGCGACGTGCGACTCACATTCATCGCCCGCCCGCCTGCATCTGCTGCAGCACGGCGGCGGTCGGCCAGCAATCGAGCTTGAGCCCGTTACTCTTCTGATAGGCGCCGAGCGCGGAGCGCGTCAGCATGCCGGCCTTGCCGTCGATCTTGTCGTGGTAATAGCCGCGCGTGGTGAGAATCTCTTGCATGCGGACGAGGTCCGCGGTCGGCAATTGCGCGACCTTGCCCCAGGGCGTCTCAAACGACGCATGCGGATCGGCGATACGGTCGGCGAGATGGCCGACAAACAGGACATAAAGATCGGAGAAGTTATATTCCTTGATGACGAAATAGTTTTTGGTGGCAAGGAATGACGGGCCATAAAGGCCGGCGACCTGCACCAGCGACGTGG
>Ga0335073_10003140_pt1 | contig 22882 bp, 21 predicted proteins | sample Lox_Sample_22_FD_207093 | JGI IMG/M metagenome (GOLD analysis project Ga0335073, IMG submission 207093) | Soil microbial communities from Loxahatchee National Wildlife Refuge, Florida, United States - Lox_Sample_2.2 | ecosystem: Environmental > Terrestrial > Soil > Wetlands | place: USA... | reverse complement strand
CACTTGAAGACAGCCGAAGCGATTTATGATGGTCCAAATAATAATCTGGTAGGCATTGAGACCTTTTCCGGCTCGAAAGAAAATCAATCGCCGCAACACGCCGTGCTCCTTGGAATGTCTGGCGCGGGTAAGTCGGTGACCGTCTGTGATTTGCTTTCCCAGACCGAAGGCTATTTCGCCTACACCGTGATTATTGAGGAAGGCTTGTCATATGGCATCTATACGCAGACCGTGGAAGAAGGCGCACGCCCCATCATCATACATCCTGATGGCGATTTAACCATCAATTACCTTGACACCAAGGGGCTGCCATTAACGCCAGACCATCTTTCCGCCGCCACGGCGCTCGTTGCCCGCATGATTGGAACATCCAGTCATGAGGACAAACAAATGTTGCGGCAGGCCCAAATCGCCAAGTACCTGAATCTGCTTTACGAAGATTCGTTTCAGGACTGGCAGAAAAAGCGCCATGACCAACTGGTCGGTATCGCGCGGCACGCGATGGCGTTGCAGAAATTTCGCCTTGAAAAGATGCCGCCCGGCGCGACCACACTGGAAACTTTTGCGGACTTCCGCGACCAGGCAACGCCTGGAGCCAACGGGAAAAGAGAAGGACAGACATCGTCCGAAGCAGCGACGAACTTCAACGAATGGGGCCAGGACTATCTCGCCCAATTCCCGGAAGCCGCCGTCCTGCGATTCTTGAAAGAACCCAAGACCTCGCGTGAAGTCCGCAACCTTGCCTTCGCCTATTTCACTTCGGAGGAATTTCCGACGCACCGGATGTTGCAAGAGTTGATGATGCTCGACCCGGTGGGTTCGGAGCGCGACCAGATCATCGAAATTGCAACGCTCATCCTGCCTTGGTGCCGGGACGGCAATTACGGTTGCTTGTTTGACGGCACAAGCAATCTTTCGCTTACAGGCAAAATCGCGCACTTCGAGTTGGGATACATTCCTGAATCAGCCAAGGAATTGAAGGCAGCGGCGGGCTTCCTCATCACCAATCACGCACGAAAACATATCATCACGCTGCCGCGAGCGTTGCGGAAACGGAACGTCTATGAGGAAGTCGCCCGTTTCCTCGATATTCCCGGCGGGCAGGAAATCGTCCAGGAGTCCTATGCCCAGCTTCGCAAATTCAATTGCTGGAACATCAGCATTGTTCAGCAATACGCCCGGTTCAAACAATCGCGCATTCGTTCCGCCGTGTTCGGCAATTCACGCCAATTTTTCATCATGCGCCAAAACGACCGTGCGGATCTGGACGACATGGGCAAGGACATCGCGCTGCCGGAAGTAACGCAGCACGCCATCATGAACTATCCGCTGCCCGATCATCAGTCGGGGCAAAAGTATTCGCCTTTTACCTACTTCCACACTGACTCCGGCAGAAATCTTTGCGGCACCGTTCACAACATTTCCTCCCGTGAGATGCTCTATTGCAGTTCGTCGAGCGGCGAGCACTTCGACAAACGCGCCCGCGAACTGCGCCAGAGTTCCAACATCGTTGAGGGTATCATCGCACATGCCAACCCGCCAAAGCAGGGAGCATGAAAATCACTAATCTTATGAAAAACTCACTTGTTCAATCCTTATTGCTAGCCGGTCTAGTGTGTCTGTTCACCGGTTGCGCCGCTGTCACCCGAACCGTCACCGATGTCGGTTTGGGCGCGGGCGGCGCGGCCTTGGGCGGCGTTCTCTCCAAAGGCAATCCCTATGCAGTCGTCGGCGGCGCGGCGGGCGGCGTCATCTTGGGCGAAGGACTCCATGCTGCCAATTCCAAACTCAACAGTCAGTCGTACCAGACCGGCTATGACAAGGGCCGCAGCGACGCGGTCAAGCAACAATACTGGCTTTATGTTTCCATGCAGCAATCCAAGGCCGGCGACGATGGCCGGGTCCGCCTTTATCCAGTGCATTTGCCGGAACAAGTCATAGACGGCGTGATTTTCCAACCAACAACCCAATATCTACGGATCGAGCAGTAGTCATGAGTTTTTAACACAACCATCAAAGAAAGGTACAACGAATATGAAAGAACTAGCATTAATCATCGCGACGCTCCTGATATTGGCGTCACAGTCGCACGCGCAATGGATCGTCTATGACCCAACCATGAACGTGCAGCAGATTCTCGATGAAGCCGAGAGCATCGCCAAATATGTCACAATGATTGACAACCAGGTCCAGCAAATCAATACGCTCACCAGCCAGTTAAACGAGTTCAAGAACTACGAGTCTCTGTTCGGCACTCCGTCTCAAGTCACTTTGTCAATGGTTCCCGCCCTGAATTCGGATTTGCAGAGCGTCGAGCCGGGACAAAATCTCGGAAAACTGGTCTCCAATGCCAACGGCAACATTGCTTTGACCTTCAATAACAACGGCATTTACGCCACAGTGGGAACCAGCTTTCTGACGCCAAAAGGCCAGACCATTCAACGGCCCACCAACGACTACCAAAGATTTTCGGCAATCATCAATACCGCGAGCAACTATGTCACGGTGGCCGACAACGCGGCCCAACGAAGGGCCACCATCAAGACCAATATCGCGCAGACCCTCCAGCAGCTTCAGACGGCCACGAATGACGCCCAAGTCCAAAAATTGCACGCGGTTCTGACCGGGCTGAATTCCGATCTTTCCAGCACTGATGACGAAGTCAATCAGGCGGCGACTTCGGCGCTGGTGCAGGACATCCAGAATCGCAACGACCAGCAGAAACAGGTTCAGGCGCTGGTTGAACAGAAGAACGCCGACTTTACGGAGGCGATGAGCAACTACGTGACGACATTCCAGTTGCTCGACCAGCCTACCACCTTCCCCACCCAATAATCGGCGACGATCCTTAATTATGGCCACGTTCAACAGCATCTTTCCCACTTTCATTACCTTGTGTGGGCAACTCAACAGCTTGCTGTTGAGCGTGGCCTACGCCCTCTTCATCACCGGGATTATCATTACCGTTTATCATCATCAGTTTACCCACGAGACCGTGTTACGCCTGATGATTCGCATTCTGGCGCTCACTTGCCTGTTGGTATATCTCCCGGTTTGGGGAAACGCGCTTCAGCAATTGTTGCACGATTCTATTCTGTCCGGTCTGGGCGTTGATCCATCGCAGGTCTATCAGCAATTTCTTAATCTTTTGATTATCAATCGTGACCCGTCAACACCGTCGTCATGGTGGAATGTCCTCTCACAGCTTCACAATATCAGCACGGACCTCATCGTCACCATTGTTCTCTGGCTCGTCGGGCACTTTGCCTCGCTGATGATGTTTTGGGCCTACATTTTCCAGCAGGTGGTCTTGAACATGGGTTACGCGCTATCGCCGCTGCTCATCGGCTTCATGGCCTTACCCGCTTTGAAACAAGTCGGGGAGCGCTATCTATTAAACCTCGTTGGCGTTCTGCTTTGGCCGCTGGGATGGGCCGTTGCGGCACTGGTTACCCAAGGAATGCTCGATTTTCTTTCCAATCCGTCGTTGGAATACATGGACCCGACTTCCACTCTGCCCGATTTGCAAAAAACCTTTGGCACGGCGGCGATTGGATTTTGGATCATATTCAGCACCATCGCCGCGCCCGTTATCATCCAAAAGGTCATTGCTTCCGGCGCGTTGGCGGCAACCGAACTATTCTCGGCTGGCACAAGCACGGTTTTGCAAACCGCGGCCTCCGCCGTCAGCGGGGTGGTTGCCGCCGCCCCCATTGGCCCGGTCGCCTCCGTCGTTGCTGGGACGGCGGCGGGAACGGCAGGGATGCTTTCGTCTTCCGCCAATATCGGCAATGCCGGCTCGCTCGTTACCGGACTTGCTCAACTCGGTTCACCTAAAAGCGATCCAAGCGGAGACCGCGCCGTCCGACAACTGTTGGAGCAATTGCTCCAACATTTCGGCCAATTGTCACCCATCGCGCCAGTCAATGGCCTGCCACCCAAGTTATGAATCAAGATACTAATATTGCACCTTCGCAACCGCATCCGTTGTCAGCGCGGAAACGCTTTGATCTGACCCGCTTGCTTGTGTTGCGCGACCGGCTGCCTTGGTTCTGGTTCGCGTTCACCGTGGCTGTGCTGGCGCTCTCAGCAATGGATCGTTACCACATCATTTCACAGTTTAAGCAGCGTGAGCGCGTGGTCATCATGGACCCGGCGGGAACTTATTATGTCAGCCCGTTGTTGCAATTCCAGGAAGCCAAACAACTGCACGTCCAGCAGGCTGAACTCGCGGCAATGGTGTTTCTTGAACGCAATCCCAAAGACTTCGACAATCCGGATCTGCTCAAGCTGTTATTCCTCAAAAAAGCCTTGGGCAAGGCCCAGGATGAACGCATCAGCGAGGCGGTTGAATTCCGCTCCAAGCAACTCCATCAAAAAGCCGAGATCGGACAGATTGATATTCTGGCCACCCGCGACAATGAAGTGCTGGCCGCCGTCACCGGCCAAATTATTCGCACCGGCATCTTTCAAGAGAGAATCTTTAATGAGGCGTTCCCATTTACTCTCCGATTGCGCTTTATCCGCAATCCAAACATGGCTTTGAACGGACGTTTTCCCACCGCTGTTGGAGACTTCAAATATGAAATCAATCGTTAGCTTTTTGTTACTGTCCACGCTCATTTCATTGGCGCAGCCGATTCAACAAGTCTGGCTGGATGATCGCGTCGCGGTTTCTGTGCCGATTGCCACCAACCGTGTTACCACCGTCAGTTTTCCCGGTCCCATTGACGCCATAGACGGCGCGGGCCTCACTGTGGACGGAAAGACGCCGGGCCAGTTTCAATTGGCCCATACCAAAGGGTCTGCCTTTCTTTCCGTGCGCGCGCTCGTGCCAAAGGCATCAGCCAATCTCAACATCCGCTGGAATGAGCATACTTATGTTTTTGAATTGATCGAAACCAATGTCCCGGTGCTTTCGCTCAACATGGCCGCATTGCCTGGGCCGGATGAAACAGGCGCAGGGCATGCGTCCGCAGTCAGCCCGCTGAAATTGTTGTCGTTGCTCGATAAGGCCAAGGCGTTTCCATTGTTGAAATCACAACAACCTGAAAGCGTCGCCGATGTCGGTTTTACGACCTACGACAGCAAGCCTCTGCTCAGTGATTTCAATGATTTTCAAATCCAGGTTGAGCAGGCTTTTCGATTCAATTCCGAGGACACGGTGGTTTTTCGTGTCGTCATGACCAACGAAACAGACAGGCCATTGATCTATCAGCCGGACAGTTTCAGTATTCGTGCGGGCAACCGTCTCTATCCCCAATCCGTCAGCGATGCCAACGGCATCGTTCCGCCGAGAGGCAATAGCATCGTGTATTTTGCCGTCACGGGAACACCGGACGGCGGACGCAATAATCTGTCTCTGAAAAATCAATTCACCGTCCTGGTAACCCGGCTCTCACCGCCCGTCCGGCCAGCGCCGGTTGTTGCCGTCACCAATGGGCCTGTCCAGCGCATTCATTCATCCGAACAGCCATGAAACCACGCGACTTTTTGAATTTCTTCAAAACCAAAACTGGCAAGTTGCTCGCTTTTGGCGCGGTATTTGCCGGAGCCTTGCTTATCTTCAGTTCTGTTCGCAAGCAGCACCCATCAACGGATGATGTCGTTTCCGTCGCGCCGCGTTCAACCAACGCCACGGATAAACCCCAGGTGGTACAGTCTGTCATCCGGCCCATGCAGATTTTCAATCCGCCGCCTCCCCCATCGCCGCCCAGGCCGCAACCGGCACTTCAATCCGCTCTCGCCAGCAATTCGGCGTCTCTCGGTCCTTCATCCCAATCGCCCCAACTGTTGCCAAGTCTGGTGCCTCATCAAACTGAAATGCTTGCGCCGATCAGCCTTTTCCCCGACAGCGCGGCGGGCGCTTCTCGCCCCAAAAAATTGAGCGCCACCTATATGCCGTTCGGACGGCTGATCCCCTGCGAAACCGTCATCACGGTGGATTCATCTTCCATGCAGACGCCCATCGTGGGCCTTGTCACCGAGAACATCTATTATGGCGGTCGATTGATCATTTCGGCGGGCACCGAGGTTCACGGCATGGCGCAGACGGACCGGCAGCGTGACCGCATTTCCACCAGCGGCAGTTGGAAACTGGTCTGGCAGGATGGCGAGGAATTGAACCTTAGAGCCGTGGCGCTGGATCGTGAGTTTGACAATAACACCAATCAAAGTGGTTGGGCAATTACGGATGGAAGCGCGGGACTGCGCGGCGAAATGATCAAAACGGACAACATGGCTGACATCAAACTTTTCGCAGCCACCTTCCTTTCCGGCGCGGCTAATGCCCTGACGGAAAAGCAGGAAACGGTCTTCGGCCCCGTCAACAGCCCGACGCTCAATAATGCGCCCTTCCAAGGCGCGCAGGCCGTCCTGCAAACCTACGCGCAGCAGATTTACGATTCGATCCAGAAGAACGGATTCTATGTTCGCGTGCCCAGCGGCAAACAATTTTACCTCTACGTCCTGCAAACCATTGACCGCGCCGACGCTTCCTTCGGCGGCGTGGGCCTGGTTGAAGAAACGGAACCGCAACCCTCAATCTCTGCTAAACGATGAAAATACTTCGCCTCATTCCCTTGATGTTTCTGACGGCGTGCTCAACTACGCCCAAATTGACGCTGCGCCCGCAACAGCCGCCGTCGGCGGCGGACAATGCCGCGGTGCGGTATCCCGACACTGTGCGGTCCTACCATTTCGGGCGTTATATTGATCCTAACGACGACCTGGTGATGCACGAGCAGCACGTCGTTTATCGCGTGGAGGAAAACACCCGCTGGAATTTGCATTCCGGTCAAACGGATAACGTCGTTTTTCAATTCACGCCGCCGAGGGACGGAGCGTTTTCCGCAGCTCCCGCGAACGACGCGATTGTGGCCGAGATGAATGCTCAAAAGCTGGCTACTGCCCGGATTATGGCGCAGGCCAAGGATTTGGTGTCAGCCTTAGCACAGTTCCAGACTGCTTTACAACAAACCAGGACCAATTTTCAGGAAACAGAGGCTTTGCGCGCCTCGGTCATCGAAATGAAAAAGCGGCTAGACACGCTCGAAACCACGCGGAATCAACCGTTGCCCTCCCTTAGCTTCCCAACCAATGAACCACCAGATTCATTTGAGCCATGAAATCAGGTTTGCCGGTATAACACGCGCCGGCCATTCGCAAACTCATAAACAAACAAATAAAACATTATGAATACAACAAAAGTCAGAACCCCGTCATCCAATGGCGCTGCAAACACTGAGGCACCCAACGAAAATCGCTATCAGAGAACCAATCCCGAAGCCGAATCTAAGATTAACGATTGGATTAAGAATAATTCCAGGAATTGGGAATACATCCAGGCCATGCCGCGTGACCGCTTAGAGCGTACCGTTGTCCTGAACGAGGTCCGGCAAGTGGAACGCCGACAGTATGTGGATACAGGCGTCTTACAAAACATCAAGAACAACCCTGAGCTGAAGGCAGCTTACGACGTTCTCCTGAAGGACGTGCCGGAGGATAAACGCGACGAAGCCATCGTCAGCATGGAACGTGAGAAGTGGTTGAATAAAAAGATACAGTCGCGTCCGCAGACGCAGTCCCAAACCAGAAAAGAAGGAGTAAGGGTTTAACGGTCTCCTTTCGAGGCCGATCGGGGCGGTCTGACCTCAATAACGATTATTTGTGACTGGCTTGATCGGCAAACAAATGGATTCAACCGGCATTAAGGCCGAAAAATCATGGGCATTAAAATTGCTGTTACTGATGCGTTCGTCGTCCTGCGGCATGTCTTTGAACACTGCCGCACACTTTGGGGTGCGGCGTGCCAAGTTTCTGGACAGTTTGATTCAGGAGCTAATTCATCTTCGTCGCCTGCCCCACTTGGCTTCCGCCGTATCCACAAGGACCGGGAAAGGCGGTCATCATTCCTTTCACGGTCGCAGGAAGACAGGGGGCGTTTAAGGAAGGTGATGATATGTGCCGGAAGAATATCACAGGCCGTCAAGTGGCTTATTGGCGTTCCCAAAAGAAATGGACGCAGGAAATTCTGGCGGCGAAGCTGCAGGCCGCAGGTGTGGAGATCAGTCGGCTCTCTGTGGCGCGCATCGAATATGGAATTCTTAAGGTCGATGACACCGTTCTGGCGGGGCTCCAACGGGTTTTCCGTCTTCCTATCATCCAGCTCTTTCCCGAAGAGGCTCAAATCCTTGATGCCCAACTTGCCCAGCGACTTTCCATCCAATTATCCGATCCGACTAAGATAAAAAAACCTCCGCTCAAATGCCAAGAGTTGACAAAACGGCAAAAGGGGGCTTAGAGAACCAGTTGGAACTTTTCAATCCTGGAAGACGTTATGAACACTTTGACCCAGTACGGATTGATGGCGGAGAAACATTGGCGCGAACACCGTCCCAAAATGGTGCGCGAACTGGAAGCCAAGGGCCAGCTTCAGGCGATGCTGGCCGAGGCGGAACGGAAAACGAAGGACGAAATGGCCGAGTTGCGGACCCGGTTCATTCAACAGGGCTTGACGCCGCAACAAGCGCACGACCGAGCATGGGAAATGGTGCGGGAGGAATACATCCTTTTGCCGCCGGAGACTTAGCGGACGGCCATCAGCAGAAAGACTCTTCAAAAAACCTTAACTGCTATCGCATCACCGAAAATGATCGGTTGGGAAGGGGCGGTCCCAAACAAAAATTTCAACAGAACCTTCACGCCATTCAAACTGTCAGGACGTTGGAAAAGGAGGCGCGACTCGGCACCCCCGACGAAAAAGCGGCCCTCGTCGAATATGTCGGTTGGGGCGCAATGCCCCAAATTTTTGACGATAAAAACCGGGAATGGGCCAGGGAGCGTGCCGCGCTCCGCCTTGAACTGACCGATTCAGAATTCGAGCAAACACGGGCCAGCACCCTAAACGCGCATTATACTTCTCCGACCGTTGTGCGCGCCATGTACCAGGCGGCGCAGAGGTTTGGTTTCCAGCACGGACAAATTTTGGAGCCTGCGTGTGGCATCGGTCATTTCATCGGCCTTATGCCCGAAGAAATGCTCAGCCAGTCCGCCGTGACCGGGATTGAAATTGATCCGATCACCGCTCGCATCGCCAAAGCTCTTTATCCCGACGCCGACATCCGCGAGCAGCCATTTGAAAAATCCAAACTGCCCAACGAATCTTTCGACCTCGCTATCTCCAACGTTCCGTTCGGTGATTACACTGTCCACGATCCGCGCTGGAACAAATACAAATTCCCCATTCACGATTATTTCTTTCCCGCCGCGCTGGAGAAGGTGCGGCCAGGCGGATTGCTGATGTTCATCACGTCACACCACACGATGGACAAGCTCGATTCAACCATGCGCGAGATGCTCGCCGCCAAAGCGGAATTGCTCGGCGCAATCCGACTGCCCAACGACGCCTTCAAGAAAAATGCCGGCACGGAAGTCACCACCGACATCGTGATGCTCCGCAAGCTCCGCGTAGGTGAATCACCGTGCGGCGCGGCCTGGAAAACATCGGTGGATTTTGCCAACGAGCAAAAGGAAAAACTGCCGCTCAACGAATACTTTATGTCCCATCCCGAAATGATGTTGGGAAAAATGCGGCTGTCCAGGGGGATGTATCGGGACGGCGAGCCAACGCTTGCGCCGGACGACCGCGATTTAGGCGAAGCACTGGCAACGGCTATAGAGCAACTTCCGCAAAACATCTACCAAGCTGTAAATCAGCAAGCCGTCGCGCGAGTCTCAGACGTAGGCATTCCCGCGCCGGACTACATCAAGCCCAATGCTTTTTGCCTCCACGAAGATGGCCGCGTTTGCATCCGTGACGAAAACGAGCTGCGTCCGCTGGACGATTTGCCCGTTGAAACGCGCTCGCGGATTCGGCGGCTGATTGGAGTCCGCGACGCCGTGCGTGCCTGCTTGCGCTCACAGATTGACGGCAGCCCCGAAAGCGAAGTCGTTGAAGCGCGCTTCCAACTCAATCTCGCTTACGACCGTTTCGTTTCCCGTTTCGGCCCGATCAACTCCCGCGTCAATCAGAATGCTTTCGACGGCGATCCTGATTTGCCGCTGTTGCTGTCATTGGAGCATTACGATGCGGATAGAAAGGTAGCAACCAAGGCCTCGATTTTCCACGAACGTACAATCCATCACAAAGAAGCGGTCGCGTCAGCGGGCACGCCCAAAGAAGCCTTGCTCATCACGTTGAATGAAAAAGGCCGTGTTGACCTCGACCACATGGCCAGTTTGCTCGACCGCTCCGTTGCTGAATTCCTGCCGGACTTGAAAGGGATGATTTTCCTCAACCCACAGAGCAAGCAATGGGAGACCGAAGACCAATACCTTTCCGGCAATGTCCGCGAAAAGCTCATCGCCGCCGATGCCGCCATTGTCAGCGATCCGCGCTTTCGAGAAAATGTCGAAGCGTTGAAATCCGTGCAGCCGCAGGATTTGCCCGCCACCGAAATTGATGTGCGATTGGGCGCAACCTGGCTGCCGGAATCGGATGTGGAAAAATTTGTCCATGAGTTGCTGGGAGTTTCGTCAGGCGTTCAAGTCAGCCACATTCATGCGCTCGGCTCGTGGCACGTCACGGCGGATTGGGAGGCAAAGCAATCCACCGCTAACACGACGGATTGGGGGACGAACCGTTATACCGGGCTGGAATTGATTCACGACGCGCTCAATCTCAAGACACCCACCGTCTATGACATGACAGAGGACAAAAAACCCGTCATCAATCCGACGGCAACCGAAGCCGCCAGGGAGAAACAGGGACGCATCAAGGAGAAGTTCAAGGAATGGGTTTGGGCGGACGATGACCGTCGCGAGCGGCTGGTCCGGCTTTACAATGACACGTTCAATCACAGCCGAATTCGCACGTTTAACGGCGAACATCTGACCTTGCCGGGCGCAAGCTCCGCCGTTCGGCTGCAATTGCACCAAAAGGCTGGCGTCTGGCGCATCCTGCAAACGCCCAATACGCTGCTCGGCCACGTCGTCGGCGCGGGCAAAACCTACACGATGGTTGCCGCCGCGATGGAATTGAAGCGGCTTGGACTGGCCCGCAAGCCGTTGTTCGCCGTTCCCAATCACATGCTTGGCCAATTCTCGACCGAATTGCTCACGCTCTATCCCGGTGCCAACATTCTTGTCGCGGGAAGGGACGATTTTGAAGCGCAGAACCGGAAGAAACTCTTCAGCCGCATCGCCACCGGAAATTGGGATGCCATCATCGTGACTCATTCCGGCTTTGAGCGGATTCCGCTTTCCGAAGAAACCCAGGTTCGCTTTTTCAGGGAACAACTGGACGAGTTGGAAAAAGTAAAACGCGAGCACGGCGCCGACAACCGGCGTTTGGTAAAAGAGATTGAAAAGGCCAAAAAACGATTGGAAGCCAAGCTGGAAGCCCTGCTCGCCAGCCACAAAAAAGATAATACGCTGACTTTTGAGGAACTCGGGGTTGACCGGCTTTTCGTAGATGAGGCCCATTATTTTAAAAATCTTTTCTATATTTCCAAAATGACCCGCATCGCCGGTTTGCCGCAGACGGCCAGCGAACGGGCATTCGATATGTTCCTGAAAGTGCGCCATATCCAATCCAAAAACGGCGGCGGCGGGGTTGTCTTTGCCACGGGCACGCCCATCGCCAACAGCATGGCTGAGATGTTCACGATGCAGCGGTTTTTGCAGCCGGACGACTTGCAAAAGCACAAGCTGCACCATTTTGACGGATGGGCGGCGACCTTCGGCGAGCCGGTGACGGCGATGGAACTCGCGCCAGACGGGGCGGGTTACCGGCTCAACACGCGCTTTGCCCGCTTCATTAACGTTCCAGAACTAATGCAATTGTTTCGCCAAATGGCGGATGTTCAGACCGCACAAATGCTCAATCTGGCGCGGCCTAAACTGGAAGGCGAGAAACCGGCCATTCGCAACGCGCCGACGACGCCAGCCTTGAAAAACTTTGTTGACTCGTTGGTTGAGCGTGCTCACCGATTAAAAACTACGCGCGTTGATCCTTCGATAGATAATATGCTAAAGATTACGAGTGAGGGGCGGAAGGCCGCGCTTGATTTGCGGTTGATGTTGCCATCGGCCAAGGATGACCCGCAAAGCAAGGTCAACCTGGCCGTCGAAAATATCTATCGCATTTGGGAGGTAACCAAAGAAGGCCGCCTGACGCAACTGGTCTTCTGCGACCTGTCCACGCCCAAGGACAAGGGATTTTCCGTTTACGATGACATGGCCGAAAAGCTGGTGAAATGCGGCGTACCACAGGCCGAAATGGCCTTCATCCAGGATTATGATGCCGACAACGCAAAACTGGCTTTGTTTCGTTCGGTGAACGCGGGCAAAGTCCGCATCCTTTTCGGTAGCACCCAAAAAATGGGGTCGGGGACGAACGTGCAGGAACGTTTGATTGCCCTGCATCACCTCGATGCTCCGTGGCGGCCCGCCGACGTGGAGCAGCGCGAAGGCCGCATTCTGCGGCAGGGCAACAAAAACGCTGTGGCACAAATTTATCGTTATGTCACCGAAGGCTCGTTTGACGCCTATATGTGGCAGACGCTCGAAACCAAGGCCAAGTTCATCACCCAGGTGATGAGCGGCGACATGACCATTCGCCGCATCGAAGACCTCGATTCGACCGCGCTCACCTACGCCGAGGTCAAGGCCATCGCCTCCGGCAATCCGCTTGTCATCGAAAAGGCGCAGGTGGACGCCGAGCTAATCAAGCTCAACCGTCTGCGTTCCGCCTATGCCGAGGAGCAATACCGAATTCGGGCCAGCCTGCGCCATTCGCAAGAGGATGCCCAACGAGACGCCGAGAGGCTGGCGAATTTGAAACTTGATATGGCCATGCGTCAGGACACTTCCGGCGACAAATTCCGTATCGAATTGGACGGGCAGAAGCTGGACAATCGCGGCGTTGCCGGCGAGTTGCTCTTGCGGCGGGCGGAAAAAATCAAGAGCAGCTTCGGAGCCAGCGCGCGCGTCGGAAAATTCGCCGGGTTCGATTTATCGCTGCACGCTTCATTTAACAACGGGGTCGAGTTGCTCTTGCACGGCAAAAACAGTTACAGCGCGCGGGTCACGGACACCGCATTGGGCACCATCCGTTCCCTCGAATCCATTGTCCAGGGATTTGAGGATCGTGCAACAGGACTTGAACGCGAAATCCGCGATTCGCAGAAGCGGGCGAAGGAATTTGAGGCTAAAGTCGGCGCACCGTTCGAGCATGAGAAGCGTTATCACCATCTTGCCGAACGGCAATCCGAAATTGAGGAGAAACTTGATCTCACCAAGAATCAGGCGCCAAGCCAGATTGAAGACGCAGCCGAAGAGGAGACCGAGGAAAGGATTTCACAGCAACAGACTCGAACGAAAACAGCCGAACAAAACCGAAGGACTGCGATTCGTATATGAACGAGAAGTCCATACTTTTCGTGCCACGGCTGCCAGCCCGTCTCGACGTGAATCAGGCGGGGGATATTTTGGGCTTCCTGCCGCATGAAATTGTCGTTCTGTTGAAAACGGGCTTGCTCAAGCCGCTTGGAAAACCAGCCCCCAACGGACACAAGTTTTTTTGCACCTCTGAAATCTCCGCGCTGGCACAAAACCGGGAATGGCTTGATAAAGCCACCCGCGCCGTCGCAAGGCATTGGAAAGACAGGAATCTCGCTTGTAATCAAACTCAAAAGCTCTTGGAGTGAGTTGAACATTTTAGCTTGGGTTAGAGGGACCCGATAATGTTTCGCTTATCCAATGCCTTGCTCAAGTTCCTCTGCTATGTTTGCTTTGTCGGCGGCATCTACACGGGAGCCATACTCTTGCTCTGATTTTTATTCGGCTTTAATCGCAAATCTTACACATCATGAGTATTTAAAACTATCTGGCTATGGGTGCGGTGGTTAGACCTCAAGAACAGTTCAATGCATTCGCTTAATTGACAGTTTATCTGAATATGGGAAGCTTTCTGTTGTGAAGACGATGTCAACATTTGTGATTGGCTTGATCGCAATAATCATTCTTCTGCCGTCCGCGCCAGCCCAACAGAAATCAACCCCTGCGAACGATCCATCACGGATAACGGATGCAATCGAGCAACATACCGGTTCGGGCAAGAAAGCTGCTGGGCAGCAAACGTCCACACTACGAATTCCCGTTGGAGATCGGCTAGATGAGATTTTCGTCGCCCATTCCAAATGGATCACCGGCATTACGTTTAGGCTTGCAGATGGAAAAGATCGGATATGGGGCAAATGGGATGAGCAGCACGAGCAGACCCATACGCTGAAGGAAAAAGAATACATCACCGGGGTCACTGTCCACACCGACAAGCAAGTTGACTGGATTGATTTTCTTACCAGCCAGAATCGCATCTTGCATTTCGGCCTTACAAAATATGGCGCGGCTGGGACGGGGACATTGAAATTCAATATTCCCGTCGGATCGCGAGTAACGGGCTTAACCCTGTATGTTCCCAAAGGAAACTCCCCAGAAATTCAACGAATCGAAGTCCTTTACCAGGCAATTAGGTAATGCGAGCGGCGGCAGCGAAGTAACAGCGAGAAATCGCTTCGCGGAGTTCGACAGGCTTGGGCGGTTTGCTCAAGACGTGATCCACGTGCGCCGGAACATCCCCTTCACTGGCCAGTCGTTTTCCCCAACCCGTTAGAAGAATAACGGGGGTGCCTGCGGATCTGGCCTTGATTGCGGTCGCCACCGCCCGGCCGTCGATGTGGGGCATTCCCAAATCGGTAAACACCAGATCGAAAGGGCTGCCGCTTTTCAATGCCACATCGAAGGCATCAATTCCGGCCTGGCCGCCATTGGCTGACATCACGGAGTGACCTGCTGCTTCCAACGCGTCTCGGAGAGCTTGGAGCAGCAGCGGGTCGTCATCCACCACGAGGAGGCGCAGGCGCGGCAACGTCGCGGTAACGCTTGGCGAATCGGTAACGCCCGGCGTGGTAGATTGCATGACGGGAAATACGAGCGAAATCGTTGTACCTTTGCCCAACTCGCTTTGGATCTCGAGTTCCGCGCTGTGCCGTTGGACAATGCCATAGACCATTGCCAAGCCAAGACCGGTGCCGCGCTCTCCTTTGGTGGTGAAAAATGGCTCCAAACACCGGCGTCTTGTCGGCTCATCCATGCCCGTGCCACTGTCGGCGACTTCGACAACCACCTTGTTTTCTGACTGCTTGGTGCGCAGAGTCACGGTTCCCCCGGTTGGCATGGCGTCGGACGCATTGAAAACAAGATTCACCAGCGCTTCTCTAATCTCGCTTTCCACGCCCATGATCTCAGGCAGATCAGGGGCTAGGTCGGTTCGCATTTCGATGACGACGCCCCGTTCCTGCGGCACGTCATGCCAACGTGGTCGGCTCAAATCAACCACCTGACGGACGAGCTTGTTCAACTGTACCGGATGCAGTGTCAACTGTTCTTCGCGTTGCCGGTAGAATTCCTTCAATCTTGAAATGGTGTGGACCACGTCCGAGACCGCCCGTTGCACGGTCTCCAAGTGGCCGCGCGCCGAATCACTCAGGCCCGTTTCCAGTTCCATCAACATTCCCGTGTAAAGCATGACGGGGGACAAGGCATTATTGATGTCGTGCGCAACCCCGCTGGCCATTTCGCCCAAGGCACGAAGCCGTTCCTGTTGCATCACCGCGTGTTGGGTTTGTCTCAAATCATCATAGGAACGTTGCAGTGCGTCGTGAAGTTGCGCCTGGTGGGCCGCCAAGCCCGTATGCTCGCTCAATTGTCGCAGGAATTCGCAGTCGGTGCTGCTGAAACTGTCCGACTGGCGGCGAGCCACGACCAGGATGCCGAAGACGCGGCTTTCCACCAGGAGCGGCGCAAGCACCAATGCCGCCAGGCCTGTCTGCGCCAGTCGTTGAGGGAATAGCGATTTGGATTGACCGATGTTTGGTTCATAAACCAAGTGCCCTTCCAAACAGCGAGATAGGCCATTCGCATCAACGGGAATGGCAGATTTCTCGGGCATGGCCAGTTCCATTGCCAGCGATTCGCTTTTGACTCCGACTCTCGTAACGATGAACGCGTTGGCGGCATCGTCGTAAAGACAGATGCAACCGAAATCAATAGGCAGATGGTCTTCGAGACTTCGGATGACTACTTGATAAATGCTTTGCAGGTCCTGGTGTTCCCCAATGGCGCGAGTGATGCGATGGAGCAAATCCAGCCGCGCCAATTGCGTCTGTAGTTTTGCTTCCCCCTTCTTGCGCTCCGTTATGTCGCGGGCAATTTTTGAAGCGCCGATGATTTTGCCGTCTCTGTCCCTCAAGGGGGAAAGTGTGGCTGAGATGTCGATTCGCGTTCCGTCCTTGCGAAGGCGAACCGTCTCAAAGTGGTCAATGGTTTCTCCTTTGGCGATCCGTTGCAGAATTTCCTGCTCTTCGTTGACCCGTTCCGGCGGAAAAATCATCAGCATTGATTGGCCGAGAGCCTCTGCGGACGAATAGCCGAAAAGCTTCTCCGCTGCCCGATTCCAGGTCGTTATCCTTCCATCCAGTGTTTTGCTGATGATGGCATCCTCGGAGCCTTCCACAATCGCGCGGGTGCGCTCGCTGATCTCCCGCAGGGATTCCTCAGCCGCCTGCCGTTTTGTCTCGGAACGATTCAGCCACGAAGCGTTCAACAAAATGAGAATGGCGAGCACGAGAATGTCGGAAGCCGTGAACAGCGCTTTTGTCGCTCCGGGCGCGAACCAACCGACGCGCTCCGCTTGTGATTCGGCCCAATTTGCCAGCAGCGAAACAATCAGGATGGGCAGCAACAATCGGCGGGCCGTTTGTCCCCCTGCGTTGTTTGCCAAAATGAGCGACATTAACCCTCCCTTCCGCGGCAAACCAAGCGCGCCTACGCTCAAGACGAGAAATGCCACCGCCGAATGTGCCGCCATCGGCCCAAAGGGCGAGGCGGATTCCACTCCGAATACGTAGCGGCTGATTCCGAGCCATGCGATAAACCCAGCCACAAGCACAAGCATTTCAGACGCCCTGTCGAATCGGCGCTTGCCCGAGAGCAGGATGGAGATTCCGAAGAGCAAAAAGCATAAGGCGGTTGCCGTCGGCATTTCTGCGCCGCCGGTGGATGTGTGCAAACCCGCCATGCGCTCGGTTGTGATGACCAATCCCGCGAGCGCTACGATGGCGGCACTGATTTGCCACAGGCGTTTCCAACCTAAGGCTGAAAGAGGCGACAGACCGGCCCTCGCAGACCAAAGCGCCACGCCGGAAAGAACAAAACATATAGCAGACGGCCATGCCATTTGGGTCCAACCGGGCAAGACGCTCTTGAGGTGCTCAATGTCGAATGCCCAGCCTAACAATGCCGCGACGCCGACAAGGGCGACAATCACAGCGCAGACCTTTGCGATCCGCCCCGGCCAATCCGTTATACGTTTGGGATTCATTTACTATACCGTGCTGTGGCTTCCCAATACTCCTTTCCCACAGTTTGGACAATCGCAATTGCTGATAACCAAATGAAGTTGCAGCGTTACTTAAAGACGACATTTTGGGCGCTTTCGGTTATGAGGAGCACGGCTGGATGATTCAAGCGGCGCTCCGCGCTAATCGCATAATACTGATCGGTGCATTGATTTGCTGAACCAATGTTTTCGAGTTTGAACCGCGCCAGGTCTTTTCGGACCACCGAGGCCATTGGCATGAAACCCACGCCCTCGGTGGCGACCACCGTCATCAACGCCGCATCCTCGAATTCGCCAACGATGTGAGGATGGATGCCTGTTGTCTGAAACCATTTCTCCAGCGACCGTCGCAGATTTGTGTTCTGTGTGGGCAGGAGCGCGGGCGCTCCGTCGAGTGACTTGGGGAATCCTTTCCGCAGCTTTCGCGCCAAAGGCGGCGAAGCGCAAAAGATCACGCCGCACATTCCCAAAAGATGGTTGAAGGTTTTAAATTTCAAACTGGTAGAAGCCGGTTCGTCCGCCAGCACGATGTCGAGGCGGACAGCGGCCAGTTGCGCGAGCAAATCCTCGACCTTGCCTTCCCGACAGACGACGTGCAACGGCGGCGATTGAAGAAACGCGGGCCTGAGTATGGCTCTGGCCACCAGTTTCGGAACGGAATCGGCAATGCCGACATTGAAATAGATTTGACGGCTGGCAGCGCGGCCACTGACCGCCCCCAACATTTCCCGCCCCAAATTGAAAATCTCCTCGGCATAGCCGAAAACCACGCGGCCCATTTCCGTCAATGCAAGAGAGCGTCCGCTCCGGCGAAATAGTTTTTCGCCAAGGGATTGCTCCAGGGCTTTGATTTGGGCGGAGATGGAAGGCTGTGAAACGTGCAGGGTTTCCGAGGCTTTGCGCAGGCTCCCCTCCTTGGCGATGGTCCAGAAATACCGCAGGTGATGGTAGTTCAGCCAATTCATGCCCAAATGATTGTTCCATAAAAACTAACATTCAATTCCAATCTTCGTATTTGTGACGGCCACGCAGGACGGGCAATTTAAGGCATGAGAAAGCAAAACAATGAAATTGCGGCGGGGTTGCCTTCGAGCAGGACTCGGGTCGAAACAAAACAAGCCGGGCGCTCAGGCATCTCACAAAAACTGTCGCGGGCGAGAAGCTTGGCGAGGCGGGCGGCGACCAAGGCCGAGGCTTTCCGCGCTGAGATGTGGAAGCGCCATACGGCTCCGTTTGTAATGGTGCCGTTTCCCATAGTCAGCAACTCGGATTGAGAGGGGATGGCTATGAAGCAAGTTAAACGTATTCTGATCGGTCTGGGCGGCGGGTTGGTGTTCGCCATCGGAAGCGCCATGATCCTGTTGCCCGGACCGGCCTTTCTGGTCATCCCGGCCGGGTTGGCGATACTGGCGATTGAATTTGCCTGGGCCAGACGCTGGTCGCGTTCGCTTCGCGCGGTCATGCCTCGTTCTTCCGCCGGGGAGTCGAAGCCGCGGAGAATTACGATGGAGTCATTTCGCCGATGCACGGAATTTCTGATTCGCCAGGTTCGGGGGACTCTTGCACGCAAAAGGAACAGCCCAGAGTATTCCGTAGTAAGCGGTCCCGGCAACCGGGGTGATGCCTTTCTTGTCTCTCACTGCGGCTCGCCGGCGCAACCTGCCTTCTCCATCAAGAGGTAGGGATGCTGGACCATCCTCTAACTTGGCTCGGCTTCGGCGTGTTCATCGCCGCGATGTTGGCGCTTGACTTGGGTGTCTTTCATCGCCGGTCTCGCGAACTAGGGCTGCGGGAAGCCCTGATTTGGAGCGCGGTGTGGGTCGGGCTGGCGCTCATGTTCAACGCGGGCCTCTACTACCTGCGCGGCGAGGAGAAAGCCTTGCAATTCTTCACCGGTTACGTGGTGGAGCTTTCCTTGAGCGTGGACAATCTGTTCGTGTTCCTCCTGATCTTTAGCTACTTCAACGCGCCTGCGCCCTACCGTCACAAGGTTTTATTTTGGGGCATCATTGGGGCGTTGTTCATGCGGGCGATATTCATCGCGGCCGGGATCACGCTCCTCGAACACTTTCATTGGGTTATTTACGTCTTCGGCCTTCTGCTCATTGTCAGCGGGATTAAGATGGCTTTCGAGAAGGGAAAGGAGATTCGGCCCGAAAAGAACCCGGTTCTGCGGTTGTTCCGCCGATTCATCCCGGTGACGACAGAATATGAAGGCAACCGGTTTTTCATAAAGCGCAGTGGCCAAATTTATGCCTCGCCGCTGTTTGTCGCCCTGTTGGTGGTGGAAAGCGCCGATTTGGTTTTTGCCGTTGATTCCGTTCCGGCAGTCCTGTCGATCACTTCTGATCCGTTCATCGTTTATACCTCAAACGTGTTTGCCATTCTTGGCTTGCGCTCATTGTTCTTTGCCCTGGAAGGAATGATGCACCGTTTCCGCCATTTGCGCTATGGTCTCTCGGTTGTTCTGATATTTGTAGGCATAAAAATGGCCGTCGCCGGGGTCCTAACAATTCCCACATGGATTTCTCTGTGCGTGATTACAGGCATTCTAGCGGCTTCAATTGCGCCGTCATTATGGCGCAGGAGAACGCCCAATGCCCAAAGCCTATGAGGCTGTCGTAGATGGCTTCTCCGCGCCCGCGCTCGCGATTTCCGCCTCCATTTTCTCCGCGCATTTTGGGCAAAGCCCATGCGTAAAGGTCGCGTCGGTGCGGCTGCGGACGTATTGCTCGACGCTTTGCCAATAGCCGGTGTCGGATCGGACGCTCTTGCACCAACTGCATATTGGAATCAGGCCGGAAAGCGTTTTGACTTCCGCCAGGGCCTTTTGGAGCGCGGCGATCAAGTCAAGTTGTTTGATCTCAGCCAGGCGGCGCCGACCAACTTCCCGGCCCGCGACGTAATTGGCGAGGACAAGCAACGCGGCGGCGACCAGGCTGGCCGCCACCAACCATCGGGCCGCTTTGTGGTAGTCGCCTTGCTCTGCCGCATCCTCTTTGGCCAAAAGTTTTTTCTCATCGTTTGAGAAATCGTCCAGGTCGTGGATGGCCCGGTCCGTCACATTCCAGCTTGCTGTCTCTTGTTCTGGTTGCGCAGAGCTTGGTGCGCCCTGTCGGGCATAGACCCCTATCACCCGGTCGTCGTTGGAGAATACAGCTTTGATCGCAACCGCGAGTTCTTTTAGCCGCGCCTGCTGGCCAGGGTCATTTCGAGTCAGTTCATCTAGTTGACTTAGTTCCTCAATTTCGGCATTCGTTTCCGTTTTATACTCGACCAGCAATCGAGGCTGGCCGGTTTGCAGGTAGCCGCGTTCGCGGTCCTGGGCATCGACAAGGCCGTCCTCCAAAGCCTGAGCGTCGAGCAGGACTTGAAACGTACGCTCTCGCCGGTCGGTGGCGCTTCTCAACTCGGAAACGGTTCTCACGGATATGAACCCGATGACAATCATCAAGACCGCTGAAACCGTGACCGGCGTCCAGCGCCAAAGTTTGAATTGCGCGTCTTTCATAGAAAGGATTACGGCCTGCTGGAAGGGTAGAACTGTTAAAACAAAGGGCAATCCGAATCGGTATCACGCTGTTTCTTGTCAAACTCGCGCCAGTTTTTGGCCCGCCACCTCAAACTCTGTTTCCAACCATCTTGATTGTGGCATCTCTATATTCTTCATTTACAACACATAAGACTGATTTTGCGTCGGGTCGCGTTGGGCTGCGTCGGCACTTTTTTGGTTTGAAGTCGTTTAATGGTTCGAATCGTTTTGCCGATATACGAGCGTTGAGGCATGTCGGGGGCCGCAGTGAGCAGTTCGGCCAAACCGATGCGATTGCACTAAAGGCCGAGGGCCAAAAAGTCGCCGGCAAGGGCGATGGGGGAAAACAATTGTGGTTATCAGAACAAATCTCGCGGCTTTGAAAGCCGCCATGAATCTCAATAGTTTTACCAGAATGGTCAACAAGTCTCTGGCGCGACTGTCGTCTGGTTCAAAAATTGTCAGTGCGTCTGATAATCCCGCCGGCCTCGCCCAATCCATCAAGCTTAAAGCGCAAATTGGACAGGCAGCGGCGGCCAACAACAATATCAGCAATGCGCTGTCATTTTCCCAAACTCAGGACGGCTATCTTCAGCAAGTGGGTTCGGCTTTGAGCAAGATGGCTGCTCTTGCCGTGCAGGCGCAGGACAGCACGAAATCCAATTCGGAACTGGCGGGTTATCAAACACAATTCACGGCTTTGGCTGGATTCATGACAAGCACCGCGTCCACGAAATTTAATGGCGTGAGCCTTTTCAGTGCCGCTGGCTTAACGGTCACAACCGATGACAGCGGTTCTCGTTTCACGATGGCTGGCGTCGATCTGAACGCCCCGGCCTATGCGAATGCCGCCAGCGCAAGCATCGCCTCGCCCGATCTTGCGTCCGCCGCTCTCGGCTCAGTCACGGGCGCGATTGCACAATTGGCAACAGATCGCGCCAAAGTGGGAGCCAGCCAACAGCGCCTCAGTTTTACCAACCGGGGATTGAACGCCCTGTCGAGCAACCTCACTTCGGCTATGAGTCAGATCACGGATGTGGACCTGGCGCAAGAAAGCACCAATTATGCGAAATATCAAATGCTCATGCAGTCGAGCACGGCCATGCTGGCTCAGGCAAATCTCAATCCGCAAGTTGTGTTAAAGCTGCTCCAATAGGCTGGGTGAAGACGACCTGAAGCTCCTGGGTCAGCCTCATTCCTTTTTCGGTTTTTGGGTCCAAACAGCAGAATGAAAAAAGCGGCGAACAGAATAAGGTGAGTCATAGAACATATAGTCTCTGAACGGGGGTAACACTATCGTGGATTATAACGCTGTCTATGCCGCTCCCGTCGAAAGCATTGGTGCCGATCCTGGTCAACGCCAGTCCCCTAAGTGTGCTGGGAATGGTTACTGCCACGAACTTCGGACCGGTATGGTCCGTGATGGTCACGGTGATGCCGTCGGCGTTAGTAACGTAAACGAATTGAGCCTGCGAACAAATCTGAATGGCCAGGAGAACCCAACCAAAATGGGGCAAATGCTGTTTCACACTATTTCTAAATGTGCGGATTGAATTACACGTGGAATTGCGAGACAAACAGAAACTTTCTCGAATTCTAGCAGCACGCACATAGACTTGCAAAGTCTGCATTCTCAATCAATTCTTCCTCGAAACCAGCTTGTTTTCTCGGCATTCGGCTGTGTATAAAACTGTGTATAAAAATAGTGGAATGCTATTGAAAAATAGTGATCACCTAACGCTTGACTAGCTCGCGAAATCTGGTATCGTTGCCAGTGATTTCGGCCTCCACATAGACCGATTCCGACCCTCGCCTCCAAACCTAACCAGTTGGAACTGTAGGGTTTGGTTAACTTCCACAGACGAGTGCCAGCGGAAGTGCCAGCAGGA
>Ga0335073_10003139_pt1 | contig 22884 bp, 24 predicted proteins | sample Lox_Sample_22_FD_207093 | JGI IMG/M metagenome (GOLD analysis project Ga0335073, IMG submission 207093) | Soil microbial communities from Loxahatchee National Wildlife Refuge, Florida, United States - Lox_Sample_2.2 | ecosystem: Environmental > Terrestrial > Soil > Wetlands | place: USA... | reverse complement strand
AAAAGAGGGTTCAACGATTGCCGGCCTGATGGAGTGCTTCGGAACCGTCGTGTCGGTTAGCCTTCAGCACGGCGTGCCCTTGCGGGTACTTTGCGACAAGCTGTCGCACACTCGCTTTGAACCTTCGGGTTGGACCGGGAGCGCGGAACTGGGCTACGCCAAGTCGATCATGGATTACCTGTTCCGGTGGCTCGAACTCCGCTTCCTGTCTGGAACGCAACTCGCCCTATTTTCTGGATCCGGCAATCACGGCAGCCTTGCGACTGATCCGGGAAAGGTCGTGCCGATTTCGTCAGAGGGATTTGAAGCTGGTGACGCGCCGGCCTGCCGCTCCTGCGGCGCTCTAATGAGTCCAAATGGAAACTGCTACGTGTGCAGGAACTGCGGCGGGACTAGTGGCTGCTCCTGACGCATGTCGGAGCAATCCGTCATTGAATGAATTTGGCGCCTGTATCTCGTCACGCCATAAATTGTGGGCTCTGATGCAGCCGCACTATTTCTTTGCGGCCTTCTTTTGAGCGGCCCAGCGTTTCCTCTGCGCGGCGGCGATTCGCTCTCTGGCCTCGGCGCTGAGATGGCGGCGTTTGCGTGGCTTATCCTGGTTCGCGCCGAATGCGAATGAGGTCGCCGCGTGCGTGACACTGCCTTTGGTACCTGCGAGCAGACTGCGCACCTGCTGCAGCCGGCTGATCTCGTCATCGAGTGCCGCAACTATTTCGTTGATTCCCATCCCGGTCCTTTCCAAGTCCGTGGTTCCTGTCCATTGAATCAGATTTCAGGCAGAAATCCCACGTCGACCCATTCTCGACAACCAAGGAGAAGCTACTCATGAGTGGTCTCAAAGTTGAAGCCCTGCAGCGCGAATTCTTCTATAACGGAACGCGCATCCCCGATCCGGCTCCCAATCTTTCCGTCGAACAGGTGCGCGAGCTGCTGACGCCGACGTGGCCGGAAATTGCAACCGCGACCCTCGACGGGCCTGAAGATACCGGCCGTGCGCTCCGCTACACGTTCAACCGTTCCATCGGATCGAAGGGATAGCCGTGCAATGCCGGCAAAAGAGCACGGAGGAACTGGTCGCCGAGTTCAAGGCCAGGGCCGCGGCTCCTCCGAATCGGCAGAATCAGCTTCTGGCGAGGCACCTCCGATGCAAAGAATCCCTCGAACTCTCGGACGCCGTGACCAGCGCTCTAGCCCGCTATCATGTGGACAACGTGCGGGCACTGCCGGCGCCCACGGAAATCCTGCCGCCGCTGCAGTAGAAACGCTCGCTCCGGCCTTCGCTGTGGCACTACCATCCCTCAATGGTCAGCCCGTCAACTATAGCCACGAGGTCAACGGCGAGATGCTCTTCGAGTTGTGCGCAGCTCTTGTGCGCATGGAGTTGGGAACGCCAAAGCTGTGGAGCGAATGCGGCGAAGACCCGCTTGCCTTTGCCCAGTGCTCCATTGTGAATCGAATCGGCAAAGGGACCCTTGAACTGTTCGAACGCAACTTCGAATACCACCTCGAAGTCACCGATGTGGTGGGTGCGGACAGCGCCGGGTTGAGCACGGGACAGCTGGCGATCACCATCCATTGCAGCGGCTGCGGCTTCCTCAAAATTGGCCCCGCATTGCGGGCTCTCGAAGGGGAGGAGAAAGGTCTCGGTCCGGCCTTTTACTGGACGCTCCTTCAGTCGCTCTACCACGTGATGCGGATCTACGACCACAGCGACGCGCAGGCCTACGAGGAGAACCTGATCGAGTATGCCCGGGAAGACGATCCGGCCAATCGAGATCAGTATGAATTTCCCGAGGTCGACAAGGCTTTGCCCGAGTGCATCCGCAAGAGTCTCAAACATGAATCAGAGCACTGGCGTCTCGATTACCGGCGATTGCTTCGGCGTCACCGCAATGGACGATACCGGAACTGGATTCGGCACGTTCAGGCGATTGCCAAACTTGCCAGAGTCAAAGCGAGATCGTTTGAACCGGCAGACTACGACGGGTACTACGACGGCCCGCCGCTGCCCGCACTCCTAATCGTCTTCGAGGAGCATGATGCCGTCGCGGCCTGCTTCGACGAAGAGAGCCAGCACATGCTGGAAGGCTCGGCAGAACCAGCGTTCTGTGCCGTGTTAACACTCGACGATGGGCAGCAATGTTTTGCTGCCATGTGTGCCGCTGAGCGGTTTGTGCTCGTGAACCGAGAGGTTTGTGAGCTGATCGAAGATATTCATGCGCTGGAGAAAAGCGATGAAGGTCGAGATTTCAATCGGGGAGATGCATCGCTTCGAGCTGCGTGATGCGCTGCTCATTTACCGCGAGAACCGGCGTAGCTTTATCACCTGGCATGCGGTAACGCCGCAGCAACAAGGTCCTCCATTGCTTGGGCCGGCACAGCCTTTAACGACCGCATTTGTCGAAGACTTGGCCGAGTCGCTGTCCGGCGGCGCTGTTGCCGAAGTCTTTCCCGAATGTGTTCTCGCAAAGACGGACCGCATGATCGCCTGGTGGACGCCGCGGCGCGTGCGGCGCATGTTCTTCGAGAACGCCGAAGGCAAGGCGCAGCAACTCAATGGAAAGGCATTTCCGCAGCCGGCGCTGGCGTGGAAGGTTACGCAGGGGGACCTGAAGATCCGGGCGCTCTGCGAGAATCGACGGCCGAACGCCAAAACGATGCTCGCCGTCGCTCCCTTCTGGAACCTCTCGGATGACGGCCGGGTGTGCCTGGGAACGATGCGCAGTCCTGACAGTGTTTCCGTGGCATCGATCGGAGCCTGGGAGCAGGGATTCTACGAGAGTGCGTTCACGCACGCCAATGTCGGGCGACTCACACGGCACCAAGGCGGCCACGACACATTGTGGACCGAGCTTTCAGGCAGGCGACGGCCGTTTCCGACCGACGCTTTGATCCGTCTGCCACAGACGCTCGCCGAATTCATTCAGGGAAGGTAGGGGCCGATGCGTATCGAGCATCTTCTCCCGTCCGGTCTCCTCGGCCGCCGGCCCGTGCGAATTCTCGTGGTCGGCGCCGGCGGCACCGGGAGCGCGATTGTGATGGGCCTACCGTATCTCCACCAGGCGATGCGGGCCTGGGGTCACGTTTACGGCCTCGAAGTCACGCTCATGGATGGGGACACGGTTTCCGAAACCAACTGCGTTCGGCAGCCGTTCTCCTGGTCCGATGTGGGCCAGAACAAGGCGACGGTTCTCATCAACCGCATCAACCTGTTCTGGGGAACGAAGTGGTGCGCCCACCCGGCCTGCTTCGATGAAACAACGCTTCGGTCGAATCATGACCGGAATCCGGATCTCCTGATCGGCTGTGTGGACTCGCGGGCCGCGCGCGGCGTCATCGAGCGCAGCGTGACCAGGAAGTCGAGCTACGTTACTTACTGGCTCGATCTCGGCAACAACGCGTCGAGTGGGCAGTTTGTTTTGGGGCAGCCACTCAACGGAAGGAATCGCCGGAAGTCGGAACGGCTGCGGACGGTCAGCGAGCTCTATCCGGAAATTGCCGACGCCGCGGTCGGCGAAGAGCCTCTGCCCAGTTGTTCCGCCGTCGAGGCCCTCGAACGACAAGAACCGTTCATCAATCAGACGCTCGCCGCCAGCGCCCTGGCGATGCTGGCGCGACTGTTCCGGTACGGTAAACTCTGCTACCACGGCGGGTTTTTTAACGCCGCATCGGGACACGTGACGGGGCTTGCCGTCGACCCTCAACTCTGGCGGCGGATACGAGAATCAAAGAAGAAAAGGGCCCACCCTGGTTAGCTCCAACTTGCCAGATTCAGCAATGCCGGGAAGGACCGCGGGCGGCGAGCTGGAGGTCGAGCGGGCGGAAATCAGGATCTCGCCTCATCGTTTGCTTCCTCAATTCGCTTCGCATTACACTTACTGGTAGGAGTAATACCAGTGCAAATTACAAGCAAAGGTCAGGTGACCATTCCTCAGGAAGTCCGGAACCGGTTGGGCCTGTTGCCCCATACCGAGGTGGAATTCGAGGTGAGCGGCGATCACGCCCGAATCCGAAAAGCCCGACGCGGGGAAAGCTCGGGGTTCCGGGGACAGAAGGCGCTCAGGGCGCTCCGCGGCTCGGCCGATACGCGCATGTCCACCGACGAGATTATGGCGCTGACGCGCGGGAGCCGCCGTGCCGGCGCGAACGGCAAATGACGCCGGCGCTCGGCAATCTGGAATCTCGCTTACGCAACCGCCGCGGCGTCCTCGTCGACAGCAACGTTCTTCTGGATGTAGCTACCAACGACCCAGAATGGGCCGAGTGGTCGGCCCACGCACTGGCGGAATGCGCCGACTGTACGGCCCTCATTATCAATCCCATTGTCTACGCCGAGGTGTCGATCGGATTCAGCACCATTGAGGCCCTGGATGCCGCGCTTCCCCTCGCTTCCTATGAGAGGGAAGCTCTGCCGTGGGAAGCCGGCTTCCTCGCCGGCAAGTGTTTCCTGAGCTATCGCCGGCGAGGTGGACAACGGGTGACTCCGCTACCCGACTTCTACATCGGAGCACATGCGGCCATCGAACGGCTGGCGCTGCTCACGCGCGACGTGGCGCGCTATCGGACCTATTTCCCGAAGCTCGAAATCCTGGGACCCGCGTAGCATCACCGAAAATCTTTGTGCACCCAAGAGGACTTCCACCACTCGGTGGAATTCTCCCCGTCCTGTGCCCCCTGACTCCCCCCTACTTTCATTCGAGAGGATCCATCTCCATGTTCAAGGAACTTGCGCCGCTCCTGCGGCATCGTGCCGTCCTGTTCACCGTGAGCCACGTCGAAGACGACCAGTTTCGCGTGAACGTCATCCCGAAGAAGATCGCCGATGGTGAAAACGACGCTCTGACTACCCCAGTCAGCGTCACCGGCACGGTCGAAGATCTCGACAAGGAGCTTCCCGAGACCCTGCTCCATTTCGTCTCCAGCCACTTCGAACTGAAGAACTCGCTCGAACGTGCCAAAACTGAGATGGAGGAAGCTTCCAAGGCAGCCAAGGCCGAAGCGAGAAAGAAATCCGGAAACGAGATCACGAAGAAAAATCCAGCCGGGAATTCCAGCAAGCCAGCCGTGGCGCCGGAAGCACCAGCTCCGGCGAAAGCCGAGTCTCCCAAAGCAGCCAGCCTATTCGATTCTGCGCCAGAACCTCAGGAGTCGCCTTCCGATGGAACATTTACTGGATCGGAAATCGAGGAAGAGAACGAAATCTTCCGCGACTCCTGCGCAGAAGATGGCGATGAGGCGGGTCCGGAGGCCGGCTTCTCCACCAAGCTACGGAATCCTGCGAGGGTGGTCTGATGGTCGCCCCCAATACCTGGCTGCCGCGAATCAGTCGAGTGTGATCTATTTGGGCGCTTTCCTCATCACGTGGATCTGAGCCGCCCGCGAGCGACAGGCGAATGTGCGGCTGGTACCCAACCGACAAGCTGTCGATCGGTTGGTGGCCTGCCTCGCGAGGCCATAACCCGATTGAACAACGATACCGTCTTGATCTTCCTGATCTTCGAAATCGCGGCCCAGCATGGTGCGCCCCTCTGCACTCCTTCAGGGATTGACTTGGAATTTGGCACGCGAATAGCCTAGATGAATGCAGGGGACGCTGGGCCTCTTCTGTGAACTGGAACGCCTTATTTCGTCGCGTAACCCTCCCTCCACCCGAAGAGGGTGAGGCCGTCGCATCGCTGATCCCGCCCGCGCCGGCTCCGGGCGACCCCTTTCCTGTTTCAGCGCCCAACAAGAGTGATGGCGAACGCCTGATCGACGCTCTAAGAGGCGGAGCACCAGTGGTACTGCTGCACGGGCGCGCCGGTACAGGAAAAACATCCCTCATTCTTGGCCTCGGGAACGAGGGGCTGCGGCACGTCGTGCTGGCTCCGACAGGGGTTGCAGCGCTCAACGCCGGGGGACAAACAATCCATAAGTTCTTTGGAATTCCTCCACGAATCGTGAACCTGGATGACATAAAGCCACGCCACCGTCTGGGGTCGATCCTCCGGAGGATCGACCTCGTTGTGATCGATGAAGTCTCAATGGTGCGAGCCGATCTCCTGGACGTCATAGAGAGGACCCTAAGAGTCCACCTCGATCCAGACAAGCTATTCGGAGGAATGAGAATCCTGCTTGCGGGAGACTTCCTGCAACTTCCCCCAGTCGTTGAGGAACAGGATGTCCCGATACTGCTCAACAGGGGTTATGACGTTCCCTATGCGTTTGGGGCCAAGTGTATCCAGAATCTGCGCAACCTGGCATTGGTAGAGCTTTCCACCGTCTATCGTCAAAACGATCCGGAATTTCTGGAGCTGTTGCATCATGTGCGAATGGGCGAGAAATTGGCGGATACCGTTCGCTCCCTGAACCTTCGCTGCTGCAGGCTACATCGAAGCCAAGCGAAGCCGGTGATCCTGACGAGCAGAGTGGACGCGGCCCTGGAATACAACCGTCGAGGGCTTGCCGCCTTGCCGGGTGATCCGACTCGCTTCCTCGGAACAATTGACGGCGATTTTCGGGTACTCAGGGATCGACTGCCTGCGCCAGAACACCTGGACCTCAAGAAGGACGCGCGGGTAATGATGGTGAAGAACGATCCCGAAAAACGTTGGGTCAACGGATCTTTGGGAACGGTCTCGAATCTCTCGCCTGACGCCGTATGGGTACGTCTTGACGAATCGGCAATTGAAGAGCAGGTCCACAAGGCGACATGGGAGAGCATTGAATATCAGTATGATCTGCTGACGCAGCGCGTGAATCCGACTGTTGTCGGCACCTATACACAGTTCCCCATTACGCCTGCCTGGGCGATGACGATCCACAAGGCTCAGGGCCTCACGCTGGATGACGTGCGAATCGACCTTGGGTACGGAGCTTTCTCGCCAGGCCAGACCTATGTCGCACTGTCGCGCGCGAGGAGCTTAGATGGCTTGTCTTTTAGCAGACCGTTGCGAATTGCAGACGTGATGTCAGATACCAGGTTGGTGGAAGGCGTACGGCAGATCGCCGCTGGTGGAAACGCTGCGCAGTGAATGCCGGGCCTGATCCAACGCCGATGGCTCGAGGTAAGCAGCGTTCCGGTTGATCGGCTTCGCGGTGAATCAAGCCAGCATCGCCGCGCACAGAGAGCGAATGCTGGCCCGCATGGGGATCGTCGCGGCGAATCAATCGGCTCGGTCTCGGCCACCGATATGCGGTGCCATGATCGAACTCGTGATTTTCAGCAACCTGCGAACTTGTCGGCAGCCGCGACCAGAGCGCGGGTATTGGGCGGATCAAATGCGCTATGGCCGCTGTCCGGGGTGATCACCAGGTCAGCTTCGGGCCAGACACGGTGCAGCGCCCAGGCACTCTCCATGGGACACACCACATCGTAGCGGCCCTGCACAATCGTACCAGGGATGGCACGAATCCGCTCCGCATTGCGCAGCAACTGGTCGTCACTCTCGAGAAAGCCACGATTGACAAAGTAGTGCGCCTCGATACACGCAAAGGCTAGGGCGAACTCGTCTTCTTCGTAATGACTGGCGAAAGCGGCGTCGGGCAGGAGCTTCGATGTAGCGCCCTCCCATCCACTCCAGATCCTGGCGGCGGCCAGCCGCACGGTGGCATCCTCGCTGGTCAGGCGGCGGTAGTAAGCGCCAAGCAGGTCATCGCGCTCTGACTCCGGAATGTGCGCCAGGTATTTTTCCCAAGCATCCGGGTAAATGATGGAAGCGCCTCGCTGGTAGAACCACTCGATCTCCTGCCGGCGTAGCAGGAAAATGCCGCGCAGAATCAGCTCGGTAACTCGTTCGGGATACGTTTCGGCGTAGGCCAGGCCAAGCGTGGAACCCCACGAGCCGCCGAATACCTGCCACCGCTGCAGCCCCAGGTGCCCTCGGAGCTTCTCGATGTCTCCAATCAGGTCCCAGGTGGTGTTTTCCTCCAGCGATGCATAGGGCGTGCTCTTCCCACAGCCTCGCTGGTCGAAGCAGACAACCCGGTACTTTTCAGGGTGGAAGAAGCGGCGCTGTTTCGGTTCGGAGCCTCCGCCCGGACCACCGTGCAGAAACACCACCGGCTTGCCAGCGGGATTGCCGCTTTCCTCAAAATAGAGTTCGTGTGCACGCGAAACCCGCAGCCGGTCCGTGCGGTAAGGCTCGATCGGAGGATAAAGCCAGGTGACGGGATCTTTCATAGCGGTAATAGGCATTCATCCCCCTCAGCAACGCGGTCCGCATCTGAGCTGAACCGGAACCTGACAGATTCAGGAATTGTCCATCTGCATGCCCCTCGGGAGCTGACTATGCAAGTCAGCTGTCTCGAGAACAGGACCACCCCTTTTCGAGAAAGTTGCCATCGGCCCGTAATTTTTCAACGCGTACTGCATGCAAGTCGGCTCGGATCGCTGTGAATGTTCGACATCCGCATTTTCTCACGATGCTGAGCACGGGGGTGTTCCCTGGATTGCGACAGGTACAACTCCTCGGTTCATCCATAGGTGGCGTTTAGCCGTCGCCTTCCCCCGTTTCTCTCTTTGGGAAAGGACCTCGTTTCCATGAAACCTTCAGAACTCTACGAGGCGCTTCATGCGCTGATCAGCGAACGTCTGCCCCTGCACGTCTGGGGCGCGTGCGGCGTCGGTAAGTCGCAGATCGTTGCCCAGGTGGCGGCCGACCGGAAATGCGAGTTTCTCGACATCCGCGCGGTGCAACTCGATCCCGTCGACCTGCGCGGCCTGCCGCGAATTTCGGCGGACCGCGCGGAGTGGGTGCCGCCGAAATTCCTTCCAGTCGACGGAGAAGGCATTCTGTTTCTGGACGAGCTGACTTCGGCGCCGCAGATGACCCAGGCTGGCTGCTATCAACTCGTCCTTGACCGCAAGCTCGGCGAATACCGGCTTCCGGATGGCTGGGTGGTAATCGCAGCCGGCAATCCTGCCTCGGAGAGGGGCGTTCATTTCTCGATGCCACGGCCGCTGCGGAATCGCTTCGTCCATCTTGATCTCGAACCCGACTTCATGGACTGGTGCAAGTGGGCGGTGAAAGCCGGGATTCGTCCGGAGATTGTCGCCCTCCTGCGCTTCAAGCCGGCGCTTCTTCATGACCCCGACGCCACGTCAGACTTGAATGCCTGGCCGACGCCGCGCTCCTGGGAGATGGCGTCGAACGTACTGAACGGCTTTGCCCGCCGGCAGCAGAGCGGCTTCTTTGCCGGCACCACCGAGATCGAGGCGCAGCTTCTGGAAGGAACGATCGGAGAGGCGGCAACTACGGAACTAGTCGCGTTCCTGCGCCTCTTCCGGCAGCTGCCGTCAATCGACGAAATCCTGCTCAATCCCGACGCGGCACCTCTACCCGATGAGCCATCGGCGCGGATTGCGATTGCCACGGCTCTCGGGCGCGCACTGAGCGACCATTCGATCGCGAAGGGGATTCGGTATCTCGACCGGATGCCCACCGAGATGCGGGTGCTGGCGATGCGCGATGCCGCTGCCCGCGATCGGGCGATCACCCACACGCCGGAGTTTGTCCGGTTCGGTGTGGACCACGCGGAGGTCTTGCAATGATTACCGAACGCGCCATGCTGGCAGCGATCCACATCAGTGTCTGGACCGCGATCAAACATGACCGAAAGGTCAGCCGGGAAGTTGCCGAGCAGCACGGAGCCTACGCCGGCGCCGGGCGCTACAACAAGCAGCTGCTCCGGGAAGCGGAAAGGCTGGAATCGCTTCGTGCGCTCTCCGGGCAGATCCGCCAGTACTTCTACAAGATCACGCTGCCCTGGTCCGACGAAGGCTATCGCCTTTTGCCGGCGCATTTCTACTTCGAGCTGACCACCAAGATGCGGGAGTTCGAGCAGGCCTTCGCGCAGCAGGTGGAGGAGTTCCTGGCCGTCTACCCCAGCTACATCGAGCAGGTCCGGCCGGAACTGAACGGGCTCTTCCGGGAAGAAGATTACCCGTCGACGGACAAACTGCGGAACAAATTCGGTGTCAGGCTGGAAGTTTTGCCCATCCCGAGCGGCAACGACTTCCGGGTGACCCTTTCCGAGGAAGAACAGGCGCGGGTGGCGCGGGAGATCGATGAGAACGTTCGGCAGTCGCTGCGGAAGGGGACCGAGGACCTCTGGACGCGGCTGAAGGGCGTGGTCACGCATATGGTCGAGCGCCTCAATGAACCGGAGTCGCGCTTCCACGCTTCGCTGGTGAGCAACATCTGCGAGCTGGTGGATCTGCTGCCCCGTCTCAACGTGAATCAGGACGAAGAACTCAACCGGTTCGCCGGGGAAATCCGGGATCGGCTCTGCGGATTCACGGCCCGAGATCTCAAGAAGAACGAGATCCTGCGTGCCGCCACAGCAAACGACGCAGCGCAGATTCTGACCGAAATGGACGCCGTTCTGCGCGAGCGCGGGCAACTTGCAGAGAGTGAGTCCGCACAGATTCCTGCGAGCGCCGACGACATCTTTGCGCACATGGCGGCGTACATGGAGGCTCCGGCGTGATGAACCACCAGATCCCAAGCGAGGTCCGCATTCAGAAGGCGCGGACTACGCTTCTTCTCGACCATCCCTTCTTTGGCACGCTGCTCTTCAGGCTCGGCGGTAAGGCGTCACGGTCCGTCGCGACAATGGCTACCGACGGGGTTTCACTGTTCTACAACCCGGAATTTGTAGACACGCTGAATGCGGCAGAGCTGGCCGGCGTGCTGGCGCACGAGGTCATGCACCCGGCCCTGCAACACCATACCCGCCGCTACGACCGAAACCCGGCGCGGTGGAACATGGCCTGCGATTATGCCATCAATCCGATTCTGCTCGACGCCGGCCTGACGCTCCCCATGGACGTGCTTATTGACAATCGATTCCGCGGGATGAGCGCGGAGCGGATCTATAACCTTATCGAGGAGGACGAAAAGCAGGAGGGCTCCACCGGCCAGCCTGAGAGCCAGCCGGGAAATGGATCAGGAGACCGGGAAAAGGACTCTCTTCAGAACAACGAGGCCGGAGGTGAGCCCCAGGCGCCATCGACTCCGGGTGGTGTCGGCCAGGTCCTGGACGCGCCGGAACCGGAAGGGGAATCGGGCCCTTCAGTTTCGGAGCAGGCACGTGAATGGCAGATCGCCGTCGAACAGGCAGAGACCGTCGCTAGAGTAGCCGGCAAACTTCCTGCAGGCGCAGTGCGGGCGCTCGAAGCCGCCCAGGCCGCGAAAGTGGACTGGCGCGAGTTGCTGCGGCGCGCCTGGTCCGACACCATCCCATCCGACTACAGCTGGATGCGTCCCAACCGGCGCCATGTCTGGTCCGGGTTGTATCTGCCGGGGATCACCTCGGAAGGCGTGGGAGAGATCGCGATTGCCGTTGACTGTTCCGGGTCCGTTAGTCCCCGGCAGCTGGGTCTCTTTGAGGCGGAGATTCGGTCGATCCTGGCAGGACAGCGGCCCCGGCTTGTCCATGTACTCTACTTCGACGCGGCCGTTCAAAAGGTCGAGACCTATCAAGCTGGGCAGCCGGTTTCACTCTCTCCAGTAGGAGGCGGCGGAACGGATTTCCGGCCGTGCTTCGAATGGGTCCGGGAGCTATGCATCGTCCCGCAGACTCTGGTGTTTCTCACCGATCTTTGCGGCACTTTCCCGAATGAAGTACCGGCGTACCCAGTGATCTGGGCATCAACTGAAGCCCGGAGAGCGCCGTTTGGAGAGGTTGTTGCAATGGAGGCGGCATGACATTAAGTTGACGGCATAGTCCTTTGATAAACCACGATCCCCTCTCAGCCTGGTTTTCCAGTTGCGAACCGGTTGCAGCGCGCACCAGCCTTCATGGGGCCAGTAGGACTGAACCTCCGTAAGTCTTCTTTTCCTGACTCACTCATAGACATCGAGCGCAAGCGGCGACTTGGTGCGCGTGTGCCGAATTCCACACAGTGCCCAGCCCGTTTGAATACCACTATGTTAAGGCTCGGGTCACTCCCATGAACGAGACTGCCGGCCATTTGTGTGAGCAATTGAGTATTGGGCCGGTTCCGGGTCCTTTGACTATGCGCCTTTCCTGTCAGTTTCGGCCAAGTTAAGCAATCGTCGAAAGTTTTCCGAAGCCTGGCGCACCACATCCGATGAAGAGAGATCCCACAGTTCAGCAAGTCGCTCCACCACAATGGGGATATCCTTCGGTCGGGCCGGCTTCGAAGCGAGCTTAGCGAATGGCCCATCGGTCTCAAAAAGAACTTGTGAGTGTGGGAGACTTCGAATCTGACTTCGCCCCTTTTCGTTTTCGAGCATCGCGCCATTTATAGAGATGAAATAGCCAGCGGAAATCACGTTTTGAAGAGTAGTTGAATCACCTGTGAACCAGTGAAATATGGCTGGTCCAACCTCGTGTTTCCTCAGCGCTTCAAGAACGGCAAGCTCTGCCTTGCGGGAATGTATCGATAAGATTTTGCCCTTACCCTGGACCTGTCTCAGGACGAAGTCAAATGTCTCTCGCTGGGCTTCCTCGGTCTTTGTTCCTTCTTTGCTGAAGTCTAGGCCTACCTCGCCGATGAAGGTAGTAGTGGAAAGCATGTCGGAGAAAAGTCGCAATTCTAGTTCTGAATGCGGGGCCAACATCGGATGCAGCCCAAGAGACATGCGGACATTTCTTAAGTGCGAAGCGTGATATCTGCCCTGCTGAAAATGGCTGGGAAGATTCGTCATGGCAATGATGACCACCCCTGCCTTCTCAGCCTCCCGCGCGATTCTATCGGGATGTGGATACCGGTCGAGATGACAGTGGGTGTCGATCAACATCAGACAATACCCGCCATTCGCTTGATCTCCTTCGTCGCCTTGGCTCGAAACAGTTCCCGGATCTCCGCAAAGGCCCTCACAATGAGATCGGCGTTCGCGACCATGGCGGAAACATCAAGCGAGCCGTTGGCGAGAAGCAATTTCTGGATCTCGTCCCGTGACGGGTTGCGGCGTAGAAACGACATGCACGCCCGCAGATCCCCAGGTCCGGACTTTGACTCGTCTGCGAAGTCCACCTGGCCTTTGCAAATGTCGCGACCGTACACTTCGGTATCGAGGCCCGCTTTATGGAGTGCTGCCCTACGATAGACGCACGGCATACACATGCCACACCCATTGGCGCTGCGATTGATCCATGTGACAACGTGCCCGCGTTTGGCGCAGGAAACAGAGTCAAACACCGTTGCTTTGAACAGGGCTTGATTTGAGCAGGACGCCGCGACTTCTCCCTTCGTCTTTCCCATCAGCGGATTGTGAATCGTGAGTCCAATGCCGAGTTTCGATAGGATTCCTTGCAGCCCACCGACATAAAAAGGATGGGCAGTACGGGTGCTGCAAGATCCGCGACGGGAAGGGCTGAGCGGTACATTGAGTGCGATGGTCCCATTCTCCGGCAAAAGGAGAGTCCCCTCAAATTCATGCCCCGAGGCGACAACGACCGCGAGTGCAATGAATACAATCGAACGGCTTCTCAACGTGATCTCGGGAGAAGTGTCAGAGTTCCCCACGCGCACCAGCGTGGCTCGAATCCGGTTCGGGTAAGCTTGCTTGAGCGTCGGCAAGATGTTTTTCTGATCGCTGAACGGTCCATGCATTTGCCCATCGTGGTGGGCGGCGAGCAACAGACCTTTTCCGGGATGGTCCTCGAGCCAGTCAATGACGCCGCAAAGAGAGTCCATTCCTCCCGAGAACAGGGATATTGTTTCCGGTTTTGCCATTCCCGAAACGGTCGATCCGAGTGATGATCCACCGAACAACTCCCGCTTATTATGTGTGAATCGGAACCGCCACTGGTCGCCGGTAAGAAACGAGATGCAGCCGTTCAGATCCTCGACGACCGTGCCCCATATGGTGGGATCGGACACGGGAATCTCCACTTCTAAGTTCCTTGTCCAGCCATCGGATGCAGCGGAACGCGTGACCAGCTTGTCCAGTGCGTAGATGATGTTGCCCACGAGAAGAAAATCTGCGGCAATCTTGCCGGGAAGCTTCCGGAAACCAAACGCGGTCGATTGCACGTCCAGGTTCGAGATCGTCTGCCCGTCGCCGTCGTTGATGCGGACCGCTGGAAACTGCTCACGTGTCGATGCTTTGGGATCCACCACGACCTTGAATTTCATTAGGCTCCAAAGACCTCCAGCGTCTGCGCGCAGATATCACTCACGATGGACGCGCCCTCTTTGCCTGCCCAATCCACCTTCGACAGGTCCTTTGTTGCGGCGCGGTTTGCGAGCGAGGAAACAATGAACTCCTTGATTTGACCAATGAAGGACGCCGCTTCCGTCGCGCCGACCCGTTGTACGAGTCGCTCGTAAAAGATTCGGCTGAATTGCTCGAAGATATAGTGCCCGAAGAACCGTTCCAGAAGGTTCTCGAGATTCTGGCCGGCTTCGATCAGGATGGATTCCACTTCTTCCACGGTCTGTGCTTCGGCGAGGAGCTCGTCCTGAAGGTCAGAGAGGGCCTGCCTGGCATCGGCCTCATCGATGGTGCTGGCGGGGCCGCCCACGCGATCGAGGACGGCCAGGAGAACTTCGCCTACAGGTTTGTCACTGAGGTCGCCTAATCCGAGCCGTTGGGCGGCCTCGTTCAGGCCGAATGATCGGACATCCGAGATGAAATTCCCGAGCCTGGCTGCTACATCCCGGGCAGGCGCTGCGGAGCCTGCAGCTCCGTTGGGCGCCTCACGACCACCCCGCGCGATGGCATTCTTGCCGCCATTCTCATGAATGACGCGTTGAACGATGTGCCGGATCTTGTGGCCTGCGAGCGTTCCTTGATGGGCCGCTCGCGTCACCTCGTTTTTTAGGCCTGCCCAGCTTGGTGGAGCATCATACGAAGCTGAGGTTCCCATCAGTTCTTGAGTCCTTTCGTGACCTTCATCGCCGTACCAACCTTAGCGCCAGAGGCTTCCAATCGCTTCAGCGAAGATTCGAATGTGGCCAGCAGTTCCGGTCTTTGCGTAACCAAGGTGCGAATGTCCACGCCAATCGATGGATTTGCATTGTCCAGCGGAACCTTCAGGAGAATCTCGTTATAGCGCTCACGCGCGGCGGGAACCTTCTTCTCGGTAAGTCCACGCATCGCATCGTACCCCTTCTTGTCTTCAGGGTGGCGCATGATGGCTTGTTCGAGAAATTCGTAGAGCGTGTTGAGCTCCCGGTCGCTCAGCTTTGCGGATGCAGCCAGCCCCGCCTGGCGCTGTGGCGATGTTCCCCCGAGCAGATCATTGAGTATGGTTCGTACCAACGGAGAGACCATCGACAGTCCAGTGAACGTCGATGCCAGGCGGTCGCGGGCGACCCAGAAGTAGTCTCTGAGGTCAACAGCCGCGAGAGATGGCTCCATCGCGATCCACTGTCGAGCCGCCTTGCTGAGCCATGCCGAGTTCAAGCCTTTCGCGGCATCGTCGAATGCGCTCTTGCCTTCGGCTGCCGCTTTTTCGAGTCGTGCCAGTTCCTCGGGATAACCCGACTGAAGCGATTGCCATGAAAACAACTCGCGGAACAAATCGTCATTCGTGTACTCAAGAATCATCAACTTTACAAGAATCTCGTCGCGAATGTGACTAAGCTTGGCAACCTGTGCGAGCTTGCGGCGAAGGAGAAAGGCGTTCAGAAACCGTTTGACTTGGCGGGGATTGCCTTCCAATCCATCGGCAATCAATGGCGCTGACGAAGCACAGAATGTTAACGCTGCCGCCAAGGTGCCATCAAGTTCCGCGCCCCCCAAGGTCTCCCGAACCTTCGCGTATCCGAACGCGTCGTACCGGTTCTGGTCGCGCTCATGCCTGCTCTTCGCAATGCATGCTGCGGCCTGGTCGGATTTCAGGTGGAGTTTGCAGAACAAAAGGACCATATAGGTTTCGATTTCGGATCCCGAGAGGCGTGGCAGCTGATACGGAATCTGGACCACCTTTTCGAGGTAGTCCCGAACCAGTCGCTCAGTGTCTTCTGACGATGCGCCACTGGCGGCGCGTTCGGCGTACCGCTGGCGGATCGCGTGCTCGACGATGCGCGGGTCCGCGCCGATCACAAACGCGGTGGAAGGGACGCTCAAGAAGAGCTTGATGGCTTCCAGATTTTCGATCACCCGTTCCGGGCTGCAACGATCCAGGTCGTCAATGAGGATTACGAGCGTTTTAATGTCGCTGTCGGTCAATAGTTTTGCAAAACGTTCGCGGAAAGTGCGCACGTCCATCGCAGGTTCCGACTCTTTGGCTTTGAGCCAGGAGTCTTCCTTGTTCTCCTTCTCGCCCCCTTTTTCGTCTTTTGCTCCCATTGTGCCCAGCCCAATCGATGCCGCGAGCACTGTTGGTAAGGCGGATGCTCCTCCAGTCAGCGCAGCCAGGAGAGCCGGAAGGGCGACGTTCTTGGCTCCGAATTTTGCAACGCGCATCCAGTTGACTGACTTCAGCAGATTCATTGCGCCGTTGCGAATCTTCGGGCCGAATCGCTTGTGTTCCCCCAAGGAAAGAAGAACGGATGAGAGGATGGCGGATTTGGCGTCGTCGTAGCCCTCAAAAAGCCAACCGTTGAAATAGATGACGGCAAAATCCTCGTAATGCGAGCGTTCCACGGACTCCGTTGGGTAGTTTTCCGAATTCAGATCTCGCTCGAGCATCTTCATAATGCTCGTTTTCCCGCCGCCCCAATCCCCAAACACGCCGATGGTAATCGGCAACATTTCAGGAGAACTGAGGACCTCGCGGACGAGATCAGCATGTACCTGAAATCCGATCAAATCTTCCGCGGTTTCATTGTCGGCCCACATTTTCCTACTCCCATGGCGAAGTCATATCGATGCGATCGGAGGCTTGTTCTTTATTATCCAACAGTTACGAGGTTTCCTCGGACAAGAAACGACGAATACGATTCTGCGGCGTTGTCAATCAACGATCGGACTTGGGACTCGATTCTCTCCTCTTCCACTCTTCATTGCATCTGATCCCGACCGGTCTTCCGGTAGGTGAGACAAATCTGGCCGTCAGCCAGCGGCCGAAAATCTGCAGTTTTCTTAAAGGAGGGTGGCTATGCCATCCCTGAAGTGGACCGCCAACATTGCCCAGGGATCGTTCACATCGTCGACCCAGTTGCCGTATTTCCTTTCACAGTCCTAATCGCCAAAATCCCTAAAGAATCCATCGATGGCCTTTCAGCCCACCAGGAGAATTATGTGAGACTCCGCCGAAACCAACTCTGTCCAATTCACCGCTCCTTTTCCTGCTGTGGCAGGGAGGCAATCCCAAAGGAAAGACGCCAACGCCAGATGGGCGTCCGGCGCATCGACGATCCTCAGCATCCCCGCGGATACCGGGAGCTGCGCTCGAACGCGGAGATGCGCAAGCTCCTCGACCGGAAGATCGTTGCACAGAGTGGCATTTGCGGGATCTGTAAAGAGAAGTTCACCGATTACAGCGACGTCGTTCCCGACCATATCAGTCCTCGCGGCATGGGCGGCGCCTGGCGCGACGATCACCGCGACAACATTCAGGCTGTGCACTGGTGGTGCAACGGCGAGAAGGGATCGAGCCGATATTGAGGAGATCGCTCAAAGCTTCCCATTCCGGTTCTGATCTGCCGGGCGTTTAGCGCCTATCATCGGAGGTGAGAAGGACAATGAGCGTCGAAATCCACCCGCGCAAGATCCGAGGCAAATGGGCTGAGGGATACGCATTGGACCTCCACACCACGAGCAGCACATTCCTCGGTTACGACGGCTATGGACATCCGCAGTTCGAGACGGTCAGGTCTGAACTGGGCGAACTGCTGTACAAACTGAAATACCGAGCCGACCCGTCGGCAGTGGATTCCATCGCCGAGACTGCTGCCGAGTTCTTGGCGGAAAAGTGGCGTGTCAATGTTGACCTGATCGTGCCGGTGCCGCCTTCCAACACAGGGCGAAAGCGGCAACCGGTCCTGGAAGTCGCGACGGCGATCAGCGAACGGACTGGAATCGCACTCTGCCTCGACGGCCTTGTGAAAGTCAAACAAACGCCACAGCTTAAGGATGTCTTCGACTTCAAAGAGCGGGTTGCTGCGCTTGAGGGCGCTTTCACAGTCGAAAAGACTAAAATACAGGGGAAGAGCGTGCTTCTTTTCGATGATCTCTTTCGATCGGGAGCGACGATGAATACGATCACGGAATGCCTTATAACGGGCGGAGCCGAGGTCGTTTATGCGCTGACATTGACCCGGACGCGGAGTAGTCTATGACGACAGTCTTCATTGGCGGTTCCCGAGCGGTTTCGCGGCTGAGTGAAGTCATTCGCGGCCAGTTGGATGACTTGATCCAGAAGAACTGCAGGATCTTTATAGGCGACGCGAACGGCGCGGACCGCGCAGTCCAGCAGCATTTCGCCGATCGGGGCTACGGCAATGTGGTCGTCTATTGCATGGATCACTGCCGAAATAACGTAGGGAACTGGCAGGTTCGCCCCATATCCCATCCAGGAGGCAAGCGGGATTTTTCCTATTTCGCACAGAAAGACCTGGCGATGGCGCGTGAAGCGCGCTGCGGCGTGATGTTCTGGGATGGGAAGAGCAAGGGAACCCTCAATAACATTCACAATCTTTTGCACGAACAGAAAGCGGTTCTCGTCTATCTCTCGCCGGAAAAGGCGTTTCACAAGTTGACCAAGGAATCAGATCTGAACGATCTTCTATCCCGATGCGATCAGGAGCAGGTGGACCGCGCGCAAAGACGATTGCAGCAGTCGGAGGCCTCGCTCCATCGCCGGCAGATGTCTTTGCCCTAGCGCTGAGATCGCCGCGTATTCGCACTAATTCAAAACTCTGAACAAGCAAGCAACAGACTCCCACGCCAGTTCTCCGCGTGGGCCTTTTTGCGTATGGAGGAGATTATCGTGTCATCGATAGCACAGGAACATTCATTGTTCGAGATCGATCGCGAACTCGATGCGCTCCTCGATGAAATCGAAGAGGAGATCGAGAATCGCGGCGAGGCCTCGGCTGAACTGGTGGATCGTTTCCAGCAGTTCTGCGAGGCGCACGGTGAAAAAGCTGACCGGATCGGACGCTTTCTACGAATGATGGAAGCGCGGGTTCAATACTGCCGGAGTGAAGCAAACCGGCTGCAGGAGCGTGCCCGCAGTTGTGAGCGCAAGGCAACCCAGACGAAATACATGGTCATGTACTACCTCAAGAGTCGCGACCTCAGAAAGATCGAAGGGCGCGAGTTCACTCTGCGAATCCAGAAGAACAGTCAGGATTCAGTACGGTTCGCTGATGAGACGCAGGTGCCGATGCGCTATCGAACTGTTGCGGCACGGATCGACGGGTCCTTGTGGGAAAGGTTGATCGAGAGTCTCCCGGAGGAGCTCTGTCGCTCGCTCATGGCATCGATTCAGGATGCATCGCCCAGCAATGAAGCCATCAAGAGCGCGGTTCAGAACCAGATTGCCGTTCCAGGCGCCGAGGTCTACCGCGGCGACCATTTGAGGGTGGCGTAAATCGCTAGGTCTGGTTCCTCCTTGCTGGTATTTTGCTACTGAGGGGAAAGACACAGATGCCGATGGGCACCGAAGAAGCGAGGGGATTTCTCATGCGGGCTCTTCGCCAGCCGAATTGGAGCCAAATAACCGATCTTCATATCGCGGTCGGAAATCTTAAGGCCAAGGCGTACGAGCTGGATAAGCGACAAGGTCGTGCTTTCATATCTGATGGGCGCGGCTATCTGGAACGAGGGGAGCCGTCGATTATTGACGAGCTCATATGGAGCCTCATCGTTCAAGGTGTTCTGGTTCCGGGTTCTGACGACAGCAACCGCGAACTGCCTTTCCTGAGGCTGACAGAGTACGGCAAGAGGTGCACCGAAAATGGCGAACTTCTGCCACACGATCCCGACGGTTACCTCCGGGATTTCGCGGATGCCGCTCCGAATGCCGATCCTATCGTGGTTGAATACCTTGCTGAGGCGCTCCAGTGCTTCCTTCGGGGACTGAATAGAGCATGTGCGGTCATGCTCGGTGCTGCCAGTGAAATGGCTGTGCTCGTGCTCATAGATGCTTTGGTCATGTCGATTCGCGATAACAGCCGGCAAGCGAAATTACGGGCTGAAGTGGAAAGCGCTTCATCGATTTTCCGCAAGTATAGGATTTTTGAACGGGAGTTCAGCCCAATGCGTGTTGCTCTTCCGAGGGATCTAACGGCAAACCTAGAAACTCAGCTTCGCGGCGTTTTCGATCTGATTCGGAACAGCAGGAACGAGGCAGGACATCCGGCATCGGGAGTTGATGTTAGCAGGGATACAAACTACATTCACCTTCGCCTTTTTGTCCCCTACTGCAGGCTCTTGTGCACTCTGACCGCATGGTTCCAGAGCAACCCGACGTGACCGCCTGAACCTGGTTCACGCATCTGACTTGCTTCGACGAGTCGCTTTTCCCTGCGCCAGAAATCCACACTGATGACTACCAGTACGTCGTGTGAAAACGGTTTCTTCATACAACGACGTTGGCGCTCCCCGATGGGATCAGATCCAGTTGCTCATATCGAGAAACGAGTTCACCCGTTCGTAGATCAGCTCCGGGCTATCCCAGGCGTCTTGAGGCACTACCCACAGTTGATGATGGTCGACCTCGAAATCTGACCGAGGAAGGGCATCTGGCTTTGCCGGCCGTAGCCATCCGCCACGGTGGCGGTCAAACCCGAATGAAAGGGGAGTTGGCACATCGGCCCAGATACCTATCCACAGCAAATACTTTCCTTCTCGCTTGAGGTAAAAGCCAAAGGCCGACTCTATTTCCTCTGTGTAATAGCCCGCCGTATCGAATCCGCGCGCAGCAAAGAGGTTTTTGGCCTGTACTAACGCCTTCTCCAGTTTTCCGATCGCGCTATACTTCAGCGGCGACCACTCACTTAGGTACTGCCGCTCTCGCTCATCCATCTGCGCCGCCTTAAACGTGGACTGCCAAAAGGCTATGACGTCATCCAGTATGCTGTCGGTCAAATTTGCTGCATAGTCTTCAAGTACCGCGATCAAACACCGCCACGACCGAATGGACACTCCCGCCGGAGCTTGATGCTTCCATTCGCCGGGGACAAGAAGACATGTAAATGTCTGCAACCCGCTGGCAGAACAAGCCAAATAGCCGGCTTCCTGTCCGCTGGTCAACCCCAAAGTCGGATCGACCTTGACCTCGATGACGTATCGAAAGTCGGCACCTTCGGCAACCAGGTCGGGAATCTCACGGCCGTTCTCCCCATCGAAGCAGCGCTGAGTGTGAAATACGAGAGAGGTGGCTTCTTCGTTCGTTACGGTTCTTCCCATCAGGAAGGTCAGGATCACTGCTGCTGCTTGCGGATCACGTTCCATGACGTTACGCAGCAGGTTCGAGTGGTCATTCTCTTTGACTACGATGTTGTCAAAGATCGTCGCCATAAGAATTCCTGCCAATGGATGAGGGACATGGCGTCTGGTCGAAAACCATTCTAACGCCGGTCGGGGTCCAGCACGTCGCTTGGTTCCCCCCTCACTTGAACAATTGACAGAACACCCAAATGCGGCCGTGAGGAGGCGGTATGTTTCTGTGCCAGCCACTGCTCGACGTCCTCATCGCCCGCGGGATCGAGGACATTCATTCCTTCATTCAGCCCCCGTCCTGGAGTGACCTTCCCGATCCGGCGTCGATTCCGGGGATGACCGGCGCAGTCGACCATGTTCTGGCCGCCGTCCGCGACAGAAAGCGGATCGCGATCTTTGGTGACTACGACTGCGATGGAATCCTCGGGACGCACATCTTGCGCTCGGTTCTGGCCAGCCTCGGAGTTCAGGCGCGGGCTTACCTGCCGCACCGGGACGAGGGATACGGTCTCAGCTCCTGCGCAGTCCACAAATTCTCCCTTTGTGGCACGGACCTGCTGATCACCGTCGACAACGGGATCAACGCGCAGCGGGAAATCTTGCTGGCTCAGCGGCTCGGCGTCGATGTGATCGTCATCGATCACCACCGCATTCAGGATCAGGCCAATACGCTCGCCGTCTGGTCCCAGGAGTTCTGCGGCGCCGGGCTTGGAGCCCTGTTCGCGATGACCCTGGCGCTGCGGGCCGGCTGGAAGGACGAACGCGTCGAACGCCTGCAGGCTGCCATGAGCCAGTATGCCGCGATCGCATCGGTCGCCGACTGTGTTCCCCTGCAAAAGGGAACGCGTACGCTCGCACGTCTGGGGATGCGCGAGTTCGCGCGTGCCGAGAACTGTGGGCTTCGGGAACTGCTCCGTGTCTCCTGTGTCGACCCGTCTAATCCCGACTCGAATGATCTGGCGTTTGGAGTGGCGCCGCGTATCAATGCCGCAGGACGGATCGACCATCCGGCCCAAGCGCTGTCGGTCTTCGAGGCGGCAAGGGACGCGGATGCCGCACGCAAGAGCGTCGAGACACTGGATCAACTCAACCAGCAGCGGCGCCAGCTTGTGGCGGCTCATTTTGGGGATCTCTGCACGGAAATCTCGCAGCCAGCTCCGCCCGCTCTGGTGCTTTACCGGGAGCGGTGTCCCAAGGGCATTGCTGGCCTGCTCGCCGCCAAGTGCGTCGAGCGCTTCAGGGTGCCAACCATTGTGCTGGCCCCAGCGCCGGAATCGGGCGTGGTGGTCGGATCGGGCAGAAGCGTCGCCGGTTTCGATCTGGCTCAAGCGCTCGAACAATTTCGTCGATTCTTCAAACGGTTCGGTGGCCATGCACAGGCTGTCGGAGTAACCATGCCTGTCGGCCAGATCGAAGCCTTCGCAAAGGAATTCATCACCTTCGTCGAAGATCTCAAGTTGAAACGCGACCGCGAGATTCGTGAGGACGGGGAGCTGGTCCTGGCGACGGTGGGCAAGCGCTTCGATGAACAGCTCGCTTTACTCGAGCCGTTCGGGGAGGGAAACCCCGCACCCGTATTCCTGCTGCG
>Ga0335073_10003138_pt1 | contig 22885 bp, 25 predicted proteins | sample Lox_Sample_22_FD_207093 | JGI IMG/M metagenome (GOLD analysis project Ga0335073, IMG submission 207093) | Soil microbial communities from Loxahatchee National Wildlife Refuge, Florida, United States - Lox_Sample_2.2 | ecosystem: Environmental > Terrestrial > Soil > Wetlands | place: USA... | reverse complement strand
TTTCATCATTCGCGCTGTTGCCGATGAGCGTCGTGCCTGAATTCGACAGCGCCGTCATGTCGTAACCGAGCGAGGTTTCATCCGCAAGGTCATATGTGCCACCGCTTGCCGCGCTGATGGTCCCGTTCAGGAGATCGTTGACGCCGCTTGTGATGCTCGTGAAGCCGTTGAACTGGCCCGCGGTGAGCGTGATGTCGCCGTTGTTACCGTCTGCCAGTGCGATCTTCAGCGTCTGGATGCCGGAGATTGTCGCGCCGCTAATGTCGTCGTTTGCAACAAGCGTGTTGCCCGTGCCGCTACCCGTCACCGTCGAACCGGAGGCAAGCCCATCATAGGCGTAGAAGCTGTCCCCGCCGCTGCCGCCGGTTATGCTGTCTACACCGCCGGCCGCGTAGATCTGATCCCCCGTGCCGCTGCCTGCCGTGAGCGTATCGTTGCCATCGCCCGCCACCAGCACGTCGCCATTGCCACTGCCTGCTGTCAGTGTGTCGTTGCCAAAGAGGCTTGCCATCAGTGTCTCGTCTGCGCCGTCGTTGCCAATGAGGGTCGTGCCTTCCCAGGTCTGGGCCGTCAGGTTTGCGGTAAATCCGGACGCCACGCTGCCGCGGGTCAGATCGAACGTCCCGCCGCCTATTGCGTCGATGGTCCCGCCGCTTCCGGTGATGGTCTGATACCCGTCATACTCATCTTGGGTCAGCGTCACCGTGCTGTCGGACACGTTCAACGTGTTCCCCGATGGCGGGGTCGGAGCGCCCGAAGGATACAGCGCGTTGAAATCGTCCTCGCTGAGATTGCTTGTATTAAAGCCCAGATCAGTCAGGTAACTATCCAGCGCCTGAAGCGGGGTATCGCTGCTGGAGACAGGTGCAATCGTGTCGTTTGGTGTTATGCCCGGAAGCGAGAGCACCGTGCCGTCAGTCAGCGTGAAGGTGTCCGTATTGTTCGATGGATTCAACGAAAGCGTGCCAAGCGGTATTGGGTCAGCGAAAACCAGAGGGATGTTTACAGTGCCGGAGTCCGTGTATTGACTAGCGGCTAAGAAAGTGCCAGGTTCGATGGTTACACCGCCTCCATTCGCTACATCAAACGTAATTGAATCGGTGGCAAAGTCCGCGGGGCTGTCCGACACAGTTGAACCTGAGGCCAAAGTGACCGCGTTGCCGATGCCCGCGATGCCCCCCGTCGCGCCGGCCGCCAATGCCACGGCCACGCTGCTAAGCGCCGCATCATCTCCAGTCCCAGTGATAGCTGCGGCTGTCGTTTGTCCACTTGACGACGTGGTGGTGGTTTGCGTGTATTCCAGAGTACCGCCTAGGTTCACTTCGGAATAAGCAGCAGTCACTTCTGTCTCCGACCCATCGGAGTTATAAGTGAAGTCATCGCTTTCAGAACCACCGGCATTAAAGTTTTGAACAATATCCATCTGGTTGCTGGAAGGAAAAGACACGACAGCACTGCTGTAGGAATAGCCAGAGCCACCCTCGATCGTGATGCTTGATGGATTTTCGAGCGCCGCGGTATTCGCGCCTGGAAGCGTGCGGCCAAAATTGTACCCGGCAACTTGTGAATTCACATTGACCGGCGGATTGCCATACAGTCCACTTGTGTTCAACGCTTTGTGCCCAGTAAGGCTCAGAACTAGGTTATTGACCTCGTTAAAACTTCCCGTCATGGCCAAAGTGATATTCAAGGGTATTCCGGCATATCCAGCGAATAGGCCAATGTCGAAGGAAGTCGCGTCTGTAAACGCACTCACGAAAGTGGACGACTCCGCGGCATGTTGACCACCGTCATATGTATGTTGAAGGTCATACTGGTTACCTGGATAAAAGCCGGACGCTATTTCACCCAGAGCGATGGGATAGCCATAGATGGTCTCAGCCCCGCCAAGACCTAACGTCTGCACTGTCACCGCATCTTTAACAGCCCCAGCAGGCCCATCGATCAGTTGTTGTACGGAATAATCCTCAGGCACGATCAGGTAGGCATTGGGATTGGCATTGGAAATCTGAGTGCCATTCGCGTTGAAAATCGGAGTGTTCTGCGCCTTGCTTGTATTGGGGTCAACCACGGGGCTGCCATTGTAGTAAAGAAATTGGGCTGGCCAGAGCCGGCCGGCGTTATCTTTTACATAGAAAATCTCGTTCACTGGGTTTTCTCCATTTGCAGAGGGTTGCAGCTTGCGACCATTCGCCGGTCAGAGCTTGGGCGGTGTTTCGGATGAAAATCTAACGAAGTAAAAGTGCTTACCTAGGGGTGTTGCTTCATAATTCATGAATCCAAATGGCGGAAGCTTTGATGCGGCGTCTTTCCATTGGGACGAATGTTGTGATGAGGGGAGCACGATCTCCCCAGTCGAATCATAAATTACACCGACCTCAAACACCGGCTCCGTGGCAATCAGTGCAAAGTTATCTTCGTCTTCTAAGCTGCATATACCAAGCACCTTGTCATTGCCAAAGTGTAAGCCGGATGCAATGCAACGTTGGTAGTGGCCAGGAAACATCAGCAGATGGAGGCGTGTGTCGAAGTGAGTTGCGTTCGACAGAAAGAGCCAGCCATATAGAATCAAGCCAGTACCAAGAGCTATCAAGTAGGGTTGTGCGACTGGAACGTTTCTCTTTATTGCACAGATCACTGCCCGGAGGAATAAATAAGGAAGCTGCAAAAAGAAGACCACAAAGCATACGCCAGCCAGAAAATGATGGTTACTCCTACTAAGGAGGCACATCAACGCGTACGCCGAAAATATCAATACTGTGTTCGTATATTTGTTTAATAAATGCGAGATGGAACTAGTCATAACGCTCAGTAAATCCATCAATGAGAGTTGAGTACTCTGAAGGTGCACGCGGTAGTGGTACTGGAAGTGCAACGACTCGTCTAGAGGGGAAATATTGTGACCTTATTCATTTGTTACTTGACCACACCTGTATAACCTCTCCCAGGTCCCCTCGACGCTCTAAAACTCCTCTCCGCCACCGCCTGCCCTTTCCCTGATCCCGCCCGCGCTCTCGCTATCGTGACGGCTGTGTAGCGTGCGGCGCTCGCGCGTCAATTAACGAATTTTCCCCTCTCGCTCCGCTCGATTCCTCGCGCAACAAAATTCTATGGACCCGCTCGCTGAGGCCGCCCGCTTGGTGCGCGCCGTCAGCGAGATCGCATTGGGCGGTCTCCGTCAACTCTTTGAAGTAAGGAGACTATTTATGGCTGTAATCGCAACTTTGAAACCCGTTGAGGCAAGGCACGTATCGGACACCTATTCGACCGCGTCCATTCCGCTCAACAAACTGGTGCCCTGGGACGGCAATGTGAGGAAGACCGAAGCGACGAAGGACATTGAGGAACTTGTCGCCTCGATTGAAGCGATGGGCATTCTTCAATCGCTTGTGGTGAAGAAAACGAGCCGTGGCAAGTTTTCAATTATCGCGGGACGGCGGCGCTACCACGCATCCTGCATTCTCGTGGAGCGCGGCAAGATGGCCTTCGATGCGCCAATTCCGTGCCAGATCGTTCCGTCAGGCGCGGACTCCGCTGAAATCTCCCTCACTGAGAACGTAGTGCGGGCTCCGATGCACCCGGCCGACCAGTTCGAGGCGTTCAGCGCACTGGTGGACGACGGCTCGACGCCCGCCGAAATCGCCGCGCGTTTCGGGATCTCCGAGACGGCGGTGAAACAGCGGCTCAAATTGGCCCGCGTCAGCCCCACGGTGTTTCAGGCATACAAGGACGGGAAGCTTTCCTTGGAGCAGGTGCAGGCCTTCACTGTTTCGGACGATCATGCGGCGCAAGATAACGTGCTGGAAAACCTATCCGAATACAACGACGAGGCCGACACGATACGCGACTCGCTTACCGAGAATGACATTCGCGCAAGCGACAAGCGCGCGCGGTTTGTCGGAATCGCGGCTTACGAGGAAGCAGGCGGCGCTGTCAGGCGCGACCTGTTTGCAGAGGACGACGAAGGTGTCTTTCTGCTGGACTCGGCGTTGCTCGACCGCCTGGCTCTCGAAAAACTGAAAGCCGAAGGCGAGAAGGTTAAAGCCGAAGGCTGGAAATGGGTTGACGCAGCGCTCGACATCGACCGATCCGAGATGGATTTCCGGGTGAAGCGACCGGAGCCCCTGCCCTTGTCCAAGAAGGAAGCCGCCGAGCACAAGCGGCTTTCGGAAGAGTACACGGAGCTGTTCGACAAGAGCGACGAGCCCAACGAGGAAACATCCGAGCGGCTCGATGCAATCGAGAAGCGCATCGCGGAGCTGGAAGACAGGGATTCGGCCTACACCCCCGAGACGCTCGCCATAGCCGGTGCAATCGTCACGCTGCGCTACAACGGCGAACTCGAAATCCTTCGCGGCCTCGTCCGCCCCGAGGACATTTCGCAAGGCGAAGAGGCGACGCAAGCTTCCAAGCCCAAGGAGCGGCCGGAGTTTTCCGCGAAGCTGGTGGAGAGCCTCACGGCGGCAAAATCAGCGGCCATCGGTGCGGCCTTGAGCCAAAACCCGTCGGTTGCGCTTGCCGCAGTCGTGCATGGGCTCGCAATCAGCGTCTTCGATTCCTACAGCGGAGATGCGCGCCTGCACATAAGGGCGCAGGTCACCGGATACGCCGAGGAGTCCAGAGGGGCAAACGAGCTGGGAACCGCTTATGACACATGGGCGGACAAGCTTCCCGGCGAAGAAAGCGCGCTCTGGGAGTGGTGCCTTGAGCAGGACCAGGACACGCTGCTGGACCTGCTTGCGTTTTGCGCCGGACGCACTGTCGATGCGGTCACGTCCAAATACGACTCCGACCCCGACCGTATCGCCCACGGCGACGCACTCGCTGCCGCTTTGAACCTCGACATGAAGCAATGGTTCACGCCCACGGCGGAGAACTTCTTCAAGCGGGTAGGCAGGACGACCATCATCAACGCGATAAAGGAAGCCACCGGCAAACCCTCGAAACGCTCGTGGGAGAAGCAGAAAAAGTCCGAGCTTGCATCGCTTGCCGAGCGCGAAATCGCCGGAACCGGATGGCTCCCTCCGATTCTGCGGGCATAGCGCCACTGGGGCGGCCTTCGGGCCGCCCCTCTCTTTCATCTCCACTTCATCTGAACCCTCAATTCTTGGAAGGAAATCATATGTTTGACAGCGAGTTTTTCCCGACACCCGCTTCCATCGTGCAGCGGATGCTCTCCAAAATATCTTCCGACGCCCGTTATTTTCTTGAACCCAGCGCTGGTAAAGGCGACATCGCGGAAGGCATAAAGCAGCGATCCCGCTATGCGCGTGTCGATTGCATCGAACAGTCGCCAGAACTGGCCGCTATCCTGGCCGAAAAGGATTTTTCAGTCGTCGGCTACGACTGGCTTTCCTACGCGGGCGTCTGCTATTACGACGCGATTGTCATGAATCCGCCGTTTTCCAACGCCGACGAGCACCTGCTCAAGGCATGGGATTTCCTCTACAGCGGCGAAATCGTTTGTCTGCTCAATGAGGAAACCATCAAGAATCCTTATACGGAGCGACGCAAACGACTGCTTGGCCTTATTGAACAACACGGAGAGACCGAAGCCCTGGGCAACAGCTTCAGCACCGCAGAACGCAAAACCGGCGTCAATGTCGCGCTGGTGTATCTCAAGAAAGAGTCCACTGACGACACGATAGATCTATGGGCGAATACTTCCGAAGAAAAACAACCCACCGAGGACATCGGACTGGATAAACAGATGCTTGCCATCCGCGACCGGCTTGGCAACATGCAGCACTACTACGACGAGGCCAACGGTCATATGCTGAAAGCGTTCCGGCATATCCGTAAAGCTGCGCTCTACATGGCAGCGAACGACATTTATGTCGGGAGTGATTACCACGAGGCCGTGCGCCTCGCGCTCGACAACGTGACGCATGCCCGCGCCGAATTCATCCGCAAGCATCGGCACGACGCCTGGCTCAGCGTCTTCAACAAGATGGAATTTCGTAAGTGGCTGGACAAGAAGCAGACGGACGAGTTCATTCGCGACATCGAGCGCAACGGCAACATCCCGTTCACAAAGGAAAATATCCGAGGCACCCTTGAAAACGTATTTGCGCAGCGCACGCGGCTCTTCGAGCAGTCGGTTGCCAATGTCTTCGACGCGCTCACCCGCTATTTCAAGGGGAATACCAATCACACCGAAGGCTGGAAAACCAACGACAATTACAAGGTGAACGAGAAGATCGTCTTCCCCTACGGCTGCAGCTTCGATGCGAAGTATTTCGGAAAGTTCGAGCGCCTCTACCACGGAGGCATGATTGACATTTATCACGATCTGGATCGCGTGCTGTGCGTGCTATCCGGCGAGGATTTCGCCCAGTGCTTCACCATCGCGGCGGCTCTTGAACGCAAGTTCGACATCCTCGGCCACAACGTCAAATCTCCGTTCCACAATGAGACCGAAAGCAGGTTCTTCGACATCCGGTTCTTCAAGAAAGGCACCGTTCACCTGAAGTTCAAGGACCGTAAACTCTGGGAAGCATTCAATGTCACCGCCTCCAAGGGCAAAGCATGGATAGGGCGGCAGACGCAGAATGCCGCCTGACCCGGATTGCCACATGCCAGTCACTTACCACCCGCCTCTGCTCGTTTCTCGCCAAAAACGCCCATCTCCGTGCTTCGTCTCTCGCAACACTACCGTGCGCGAGCGCGGCACGGCGCTGTGAAGGCGCGAGGCGTGCGCCTATCTTTCTCGCATCCGGCCTGCGCTTTAGGTGATTGCCCCCCGCCGTGTTTCTTCGTCCGGTTTTGCTTTTCCTGGTCTGTGGGCTCCACGCTTCGCCCAGGAGCATTGCATCCCTTGCTTTGCCGCCGCCCTGTGCCGTCCTGGAGGAGCGAATCCGATTTTCGCCAATCTCCTTTTGCCCCAAGAGTCCCGCTGCTTTCTCGCTCATTTACGGCGACGTAAGCGCGCGTCGCGGTCACGTCAATGACGGATTTTCCCCTCTCGCTGCGCTCGATTCCTCGCGAGCCAAAATCCTTATGACTTGCCCGCTCATCCGCGCGCTCTTTGCGCGCCGTAAGCGAGGACGCATAAGGCGGCCTCCACAAACCAAAAGGAGAAAAGACAATGGCTATCATCGGAAAATTCACCAAGGACGGCGCAGGCTACACCGGCAGCATCGAGACGCTCACCATGCGGGCGAAGCTCACGCTGGAGCCCAACACGCAGAAGAAAAGCGACAAGGCTCCGGACTTCCGGATCATCCACATCGCGGAGGGCTTCACCACCGAGATCGGCGCGGCCTGGATCAAGACCGCGAAGAAGAGCGGCGCGCAGTACATCTCGCTCTCGATTCACGACGATCCGAGCCTGACCGAGCCGCTTAACTGCCGTCTGGTGAAGACGGGCGCGGAGAACGGGCACACGCTCTACTGGGATCGCCCGGAAGAGCGCGCCGAGGCCGACAGGGCCGCGGCGTAACTCAAGCGGGGCGGCGGCAACGCCGCCCCTTTTCTTTTTTCTATCGCAATTCAAAGGAGTATTTCACATGACTGACACCGACGACTTCACGGCCAGCTACAACCGCCACCTCGAAATGCTGGCTCAAACCAACGCCCTCAACAAAGCCGTCGTCTTCGATGCGCTACAGGCGGCTGGCATCGACACCGTAACTGTCAATTTCAATGGCGAAAGCGACAGCGGCCAGATTGAGGAGGTGGTGGCTTATGCGCAGGAAGGCCCCAGGCAACTCCCCTCCACGTCCGTAAAACTACAGTCCGTGAGTTGGGGAAGCACCGAATCGATCTCCAGCGAGCGTCCCCTGGCTGAGGCAATCGAAGACCTCTGCTATGACTACCTCTCGCAGGAACACAGCGGCTGGGAAAACAACGACGGCGCCTACGGCGACTTCACCTTTCATGTCGGGGATCGGCGAATCGAACTCGGCGTGCATGTGCGGTTCAGCGATTCCGTCTATCACGGCTACACGTTCTGAGGGAGGGCATCATGGCACATCCGTATCACCACTCCCTCTCCAGCGTGAAAAAGTGGGGAGGCACCGTCGAGGACTATATCCGCATTCACGATTGGCTCGACGAATCGAAGAAAATCATCGCGGACTTCCGTCACCGCGCACTGCGGCATCATGCTGAAGGCATCTTCATGGCCGAGCGCGTCTTCGGGCCGACCGTGACGCTCTCCACCGGCCGGATCATTCCGACGCGGTGGATTGGTGAGCAGCACGTGCGCGAAGACCTGGGTTTCATCCCGTCATTTGCGGATTGGGCCAAGGCCATCCGTCCCGAAGCATGGATGGGCCGGACGCAAAAGCTCGAGCATGAACCGTCCTGAGTCACAAGTTTCTTGCAAGTTGTGTGGGCGCTCCTATACTTCACGCGACAAATCGTGAATGGAGCGTCCACACGGCAATGTTCAAGCGCCTGGCGCACCTGATCTCCGCTAATGACGCGGTCGAAAGCGCCGCTCGCCAGCCCTTTCTTCGCCCGGTAATCTCCCTTGGCCGCTGTGCAGAACTTGCAAAAATGAGCCTGCCTCTGCTGATTGAAGAGGCGTCATGGTACGCGGAGCAGCAGCTCAAATGGACCGGGCTTGCCATTGCAGGCGAGCTTGCGGCCGAAGGACTATGGACATATCAGATAAAGAAACAGCGAGAGGAAAAAATGCCGGAGCGAGCCGTATGAACGCAGAAGCAGAACGGGAAACATTACCCAGCTACAGGCATCTTGGGATTCAGCTCTCCGAGTACAGCTTCGATTGCCCACGGGGAGTCTGGCGCGCGCGCCTCATTGCGAAAGGATGGGGCAAGAACAAAAACATACTCCTTTATCTTTCCGAAATGGAGACACAAAAGAAATTCTCCATCTCACTGTTCTTCTTCACTACGAACTACCGTCCCGAGGACGGGGGATTCGATTTCAGGTCGGCAGGCAGACGCGGCGAGATTTTCGAGCTTGAAACGGATATAGGACACACCGGCAGAACGCGGCTACTCTCCGCAAAGCTCATACCGCAGTACGACGATGCCGCCCTGGCGCAACCGCAAGGCACACTTACGCCGACTTCGTAGCGCGCGTGGCGGCATCCGCCGTTTCGTTCAGCTCGACGGCACGCCCGCCGCTCTTTTCCAGCTCGCGCAGCCAGTTGGGCTTCTGGCCTTTCGCGTTCCAGACCAGATCCGGCTTTGCCGGATGCCGGTAGAGACGCCCGCCGCGGTAGGCGGCTGCACGGCGAGCCGTTTTGCCCGCAACCGATTTAAGGCTCAGGCCCACGGATGACAGCAGCGTCCTCGCCTCGGCGAGTGCGTGTTCCTTGCGCTCGCGGTCGCGCGTCTTGAGCAATTCCTGCGAGCGGGCAATCACGTCCCGCAATTCCTCATCGCTGAGTGCCGCAAGCGTTTCGTTTGTCATGCCGCCTCCCGGTCCCTTACCTTGATGGATTCGATGAACATCTCGCCTTCCTCCGCCAAATCGTCTTCGACCTCGTTGCCTTCGCGCAGGATGCTGAGCCGCTGCAGGCGGAGCATGTCGCGGAGCTTATTGCCGAGATTCCGGCCGCTTAGGACCACGACGCAATCGTCGAAGACCAGCTCCCATTTGCTGCCGCCTTCGGTTTTCCTGGCGGTGCGGAACAGCGAATAGGCAAGCAGCAGCTCGTCGCCGTCCTTCTTGATGATGACCAGCATCGCCGGATGCGTTCGCGCCTGGCGCTCGCTTTCAACGGACATGCGCGATTCGGTGTCCTCCGCGGGTTGCTGATCCTTCTGGATGATTTTGCTTACGACGCTCGCATGTTTAGCGGTCATAGTGCTGCTCCCTCTGCTGGATTACACGTTGCTGCCACAGGCCGCGCGACACTATCGCGTCATAGGCGTCCTGCATCCTGTCCCCGAAATACCGCGCGAGGCGGCGCATATCGAGGCGCTTGCGCTTCTTCGGGGCCGCGTCGGATTCGCCTTTCAGCAGCTCGGTCGCCGACATGCGCTCCGGGGATTTCTGCACGGCGTCTTTGAGCGCCTTTGCGTCCTCCGTGTAAATTTTCACGCTCTCGCGGCCGCGCGACAGCGACACATACCAGAGCGCGCGTGTCACGGCCTTGAGCGATGCTGCGCCTATCGCAACGAACACCCGGTCCACCGTCTTGCCCTGTGACGCGTGCGATGTATCGACATAGCCGTGGGCGATATGGCCGAAGTCCTTGGGGATCACGACGCCGTTGTCGAGCTTGATGTCGCCTTTCTTGGTGAAGCCTTCGACGGTAAAGATGTCGCCGTTGTTAAGGCGATGCTCCTTGTCGCCGGGGCGGCCTTCCACCTTGCCGTAGCCGTTTTCGGTGATGCGCAGGCGCTCGCCGGGCGCGACCGCGAGATTACGCGTCTCATACACGCTGAAACGTTCCGCATGGTCGAGCGGCAGCGAGGCCTGCGAGCCGTCCTGGCGCAGGATGATGACGTGGCCCATCTCCTGCTTCAAAACCATCGCGGATTCGCCCTTGGCATAGCCGCCGGACGTTCCGCGCACGCCGTTCTTGCTCTTGCGGGCTCCTGCGACCGCCTTGTGGAACTTCACGACCTGGCCCGCGCGGTAATTGCGGGCGTCGCCCTTTTGCGCTCCCGTCCAGTGCGTGTTGCGCCGCGCCTTGAAGAAACATTCATGGCCGCCGAGCCGGTTCTTCTGCTTCAGCTCGTCGCGGATGTCGGCGGTGATGTCCATGCCTTCCGCATGCGTCGGCGCAATTACCAGCGCCGTTTCGCCGTCGCCGACCGCATCCATGTAATCGTCAACCAGCATCCTGCGGCGCTGCTCGCCCGTGGCTTCGACAATCGCGCCCATTTTTTGAAGTAACTCAAAGCCTTTTTCGGCACCCTTTGCCGTGCCGGTGCTGATTGCCTCCACCGCCTTGCGGTAGTCGCTTTTCTTTTGCCTTCGGATATGGGTGAGCGTTGCGACGCTCAGGCCCGCTTCCGATTCCAGCAGCCGGAAGGCGTCGCCGCGCGCGACCGCCGAATGCTGCTTGTAATCGCCCGATAGCACGATGCGGGCGTCCAGCTCCTCCGCCAGCCGGAACACGCTGCGCGCATCCTTGCTGCTCATCAGGCCCGCTTCGTCTATCCAGAGCACCTGGCCTTTGGCGCGTTGCTGGAGCTTCTCGTCCACGAGCAGCTGGGCGACGGTCGTTGCATTCTTAAAGCCGTCCTTATAAAGGACGCTTCGGGAGGCCTGGGCCGAGGGCGCAAAGACCAAAACCTGTTGCCCGCTGTTCTCCTCGATGGCATTGACCGTCGCCTTCATCATCGTCGTTTTGCCCGTGCCCGCGGCGCCGCGTATGCCCACGACGCGGTCGCGGCTATGCAGGACGTGCAGCGCGGCGTTCAGCTGCTCGCCTTCGAGACTGCCGACCTTTTCCACGTGCTTGCCGAAGGGGTCGACTTTGCCCCTGCCCTCGCGCACAAAGCCGAGCATCTGCAATTCTTCCGTGCGCACGGCGCGCGTGGTGACGAGCATTTCGCCGAAGCGCTCGCGGCGGATGATCTCTTTGCCTTTCGCGGCCTTGTCGATCGCTTCGGGCAATACGCTGCCGACACCGTAGCGCAGCGCCTCCGCCTTCAGGCGCTTTTCCGAGGTGACGGACGCCCGCTCGAAGCAATGCTCCACCGCATAATCCATCGCCTGGCTCGCATCGATGGCGCTCGCCGCTCCGCCGCCTCCGCCCGGCTTGCCACCCATCGCCGTAGCCAGCGCAACGCGCTCCTCATGCGTGAGCCATTCGTTCCATTCGCGGCGCAGCTGCGGCTTGCTCTTGCCCTTTTTCTTGCCCTCGCGGTTGCGGTAGCCGATGCTGTGCTTGCCTTCGCCGGTCGTGACGCCAAGCCGCGCTGCTTCCTTCTCAATCTCGTTGCGCCTGCGCGAGAATTTGTCGATGACCGACTGCGGCACGCCCGCCAGCTCGAAACTCAGGCCCGCCCGCTCCGTGGCATAGCCCAGAGCGTTCAGCTTGTGCGCGAGGCGCGCGTCAAAGGCCGCCTCGTAATAGGGCGCGTCGCGATTCAGGTCGCCGAACTGCCCGGCCTTCCACCGCCCCTCGGTTTCATCCCACGTGGCGTTGAGCGCGAAGACATGCGCGTGCAGGTGGGGATCGGGGATTCCATCCACGGGCCGCGCCGTGAAATGCACGAACTCGGCCCAGACCATGTTGCCGGTCAAGCGGTCTTCGTCCCGCCCGTTCTTGCGCACGCGCGTTTTCATCTCCGTTTCCATCTCGCGCATCGTTTCGCGTTCCGCTTCGAGAAACGCTTCTAAGATTCGCTGGTCGCCCGACAGCTCGTACATCACCGATACCGACTTGGGCGTGGAGAAGGTGAAGTCGTATCCGGCGCGGCGGTTCGCCTTCTGTCGTGGCGTAAGCGCTTCGAGCGTCTTCGGGTCGCGGTTATCGCAAAGCGCGAAGTAACTCTCCTGGTCCACCTGGCCCGAGAGCCCCAGACGCTCCGCCGCTTTACCGCCCCAGAGTCCGGCAATCTCCTGGCCCTCGCTGTAGTAATCGGAGCGCACCATGCTCTTGCCAAAGTATTGCTTGGCGGCATCGGCGTTCTTACTTGGAGTGACCCGCAGCATGCGTTGCCATTTCTCCTCAGCGGAAAAAATCAACCTATAGCGTGCATAGCCGATCCCAGACACAACGGGAAGCGTTTTTTCGTGTCCAGACCAAAACTCATTTCTGGTACATGCTCCTCCCCTATGCAATGCATAGGCGCATGAAAACCGGCCACGAAAAATCCGTCTTCCGCGTTGCCAACGGCATCGGCTCGCTGTGCTTCCGGCGCAACAAACGCTTCGGCAGAAATGTCACAGCCGCAATACGGCGGGTCATTTTGTGAAAGTGGAAACGCCTTGCCGAATGGCATGATCGCTTTTATGGTTCGCACCGTCTTCCGATGAGATTTGTCATGGCGCGCCGTATCCCATTTTTTGCTTTGCCGTTTCCCAAACCTTCCGGAGAGCTGACCCAGGACGAAGCACTCGCCAATCTCGACCACATGGAAAGAGTCGCCCTGGAACGACTCGGGAGCGTCGAGCATATGGACCGCGCCCTGCTGCCTCCTAACGTCCGCGAGGCGGTCATGCGCGACCGCAAACTGCTCGCTCACATAAAATCTCTCAGGGCTTCGATCAAGGCATCGCAGACGAAAAAGGTTGTGCATTAGCGGGACCTCGACGGCGGAGGCAGTTCGGGTTCGGATGATTCAGTGGCTCCGTATTTCTCAGCGGAAGAAACACGGGGCGCAGCGCATTCCTTGATGTACTTCCGGTAGGCTTTTGGGAGCACCTCAGCGCCTAGGCGTGCGGATAGTTGATTGGCTTTGCGGATCTCGGACATCGACGACGGCTTTATCTTCGGCGCGTCAAATCCCAGGTGCCGGTCGAGCATCTCTTCCGCAAACATCTGCGCATCCTGCCCAGTGGGTTGCTCCGGCCCCCACTTCACGGGACCGATGACGCCGTTTTTCTCGACCTGAATGCCGGGATAGTCGTTCTGCGTGCGGCTATCCCCACCGAAGTGTCCGGTCACATAACGGGCTCGCTCATCGGCCGACTTTCTCACCCACTGCCCCTCGAAATCGACCTGCTTCCAGGAGTCCGGCGTCTCGCCCTTAAAGCGCAGCGCGTCCAGCTCGCTGTCGTACTCAAAACGCCCTGTCCCTGGTTCGCGCCGGACATAGTTTCCTGTCCCCTCCGCCTTGTTGAGCAAGTGTTCGCGCAAGTCGGGCCTCTGTATCGTTCCGGCCAATCTGTCCACGTGATCCGTGAAATGCTGCGCGTACAGTTCCGGCCACCTGCCTGATGTGGTGCCGGCCATCCGCTCAAACTGCTCCAGTTTGTTGGCAATGAAATGCGCCGCGACCCGTCCTATGGGTTTGCCTTCATCCATGCGCCACCGTCCTGCCTGCGATATGCAAATCCTGGTTGCCGTTAATACTCACAACCGCTATTTCTAGAATCCGTGGAAAGAGCGGGTGGTGTTTACGGCTCCCAACACTGTGTCCCTGCCCGTCCCTTTCCACACGTTCACCGCGTCCTCGTTCGAGCTTTCTCCGCCTTTGCCACTTCCTCTGCTCGCCGCGCGAAGCGATCCAGCGTGCCTTTCTTATTTCGTTTCGGCGTCAACGGATCGTCCTTCGGGCGCACGTTAGTCTGGGGCTCCGCGCGCCCTTCGTCTTTCTTCTGCTCGTTGTTCATCGGCGTGACCTCCTCGTCACAGGCGCATCACATCTCGCCGCTGCGTTTGCGCCGTATTTCGCAGCGGCGCTGCCATCGCGTCCTTCGGCAATCGCCAGGGTACGGGCTTCCACTTGCACGGACACAATCTCTCCGGGCTTCTGTGTCCGCTCTGCGGCCTGCCTTGCGTGGTCGATCAGCTCGGTCCTGAACATTTCCCGCGCCTCGGCAATTGCGGTCTGCTTGTCTTGCACCGGCTTCACATCGAATGCCGTCGTCACCGCTTCACTCGTGCTTTCGCGAACACCCGGCCGGTATCGTCCCTTCTCATCCGTCCCGACGACGGCCCGCAGAGAGCCGCCCGTGAGCGGGCTTCTTACGTGCCCGCTACGCCAGGCATACCCGCTCAGCGTCCAGCTCTCATAGCCCGCCCGCTCCACTCTTCGGCCGTCGTCCTTGGCGTTCATCGCGACCTCTGCTGCGGCTTCAGCTCCTTGTTGGGGGCATCGTTGCCGCCGTATTTGAGTGCGGGCGTGGGAGCAGGCGCGCCCGTGCCGAGCGACGCCTCCTGCTTCACGCCGTTATTTGCAAGCGACTGACCGGCCTGTTTCGCTTGTGACAACGCTTCCGCGGGCATTGATTCCTGCGGCCTTCCGTACTTCTCTGCTGCCGACATGACATATCACCTCGTGCTTTCTGGCGCCGTTTGTGCGCCTTCTGCTGCATCGAGCACTGCCTTGAGTTCCGGGGAGAGATTGCCAAAGGCTTCCTTGAGCCCTGCGTCGCTGCGCAGCAACTCAACGTTGCTTTCCGCGACGAGCAGGCCGTTTGTTTCATTCGCGGGCCTGCCGGCGAACGCCTTGCTCATGCCGTTCGCCTCAATCTCCGCATCGCGTATGTCGAGGATGGCCTGCCTTTGGTTGTAGTAGACGATGTGATTGTTGATGAAGAGCGAGACGCCCGCGATCATCAGCCACAGGCCGGGAAGCGTCGCGATGCCGGAAAGGAACCAGCCCGCGGCAATGACGAGGCCGGGCTCGGCGAACTTGTAGATCGTTTCCTGCGAGAACGGCAGCGGCAGGATCGACGTGCCCAGATACATCGAATGCCACTTGATGCCCGCCTTGTTCTTGCGCGCGATCTCGCGTCGGTGATAGATGCTCAAACCAACGAAAGCGAGCCAGAACAGACGCATAATCGGCGCGCCGCCGATGCCGATATGCAGGAAGCCTGAAGCCAGTGCCGCAAACACCGTCCCAAGGAACGTGAAGTTCGCAACGATGGTGTAGCCGAAGAAGAGATTGAGCCAGCCCAGATACCGCTCACCGAAATCCTTCCTGATAAACGGCACGATGCTGACCGCGCAGCAGCCGCTCACAAAGCTTAGGAACGTCAGCACCCATTCGCTTTTCTGCCAGACGCCCGTTCCACCGAATAACGATTTGCTGTCCTGTATGAGTTTCATACGCCCTCCTTGTGAGCGCCTTTACATCGGAAGACCGTTAGTTCCTCTCGCCCCGCCTTCGCCTTCTTCAGGGCTTCGGCGTGGCAACTGGGCTCATTCCCACCGTCACGCCGGGAATCTGCTGCCTGAAAGCGCAGCGCTGCCAGGGCTGCGCTTCGTTTGCCGCGAAGCACGCGCCCGTCTGGTAGACAAGCGCTTCGGTGATGAAGCCGTTCTGCGGCCCGCCTTTTTTGAGGGTTGTGAATTCCGAGGGGAGGACCTTTTTGCCGATGGATTCGCCGCCCCCTCCCCGGCCGACTCCCGTCTCCATCGTTCCGTGCCAGTTGGCGCGCGCCTGCACCTCTTCGGAAATCATGTCGGAGGCCCACTTGTTGGTTTCGGGATCGCCGTTCGCGTGAAATATCTTGGTGCCCATGTTGCCCAGGAACGCATCGACGCGATGGCGTCCCGCCTCGCCGCCCATCGCGGCCAGATAGTTCGGTTTGTTTTGGGAAATCAGGACCGAAGCAACACGCGCGCTTCGCGCCGTCGCTAAGAAGTCCGGGGTGTAATTGCACACGAGTTCGTGCGCTTCATCGACGAACCAGAACACGGGCCGGGGTGAGGCTTTTACGTCACGCTGCTCGCAGGCGATTTGCCAGAGATAGGTGAAGGCCGACTGCACATAAAGGCCCGCCTGCCCGTAGACCTTGGTGGGCAGGTCGAGGACGATGATCGCGCCCTCAAACGTCAGGTCCGGCACAAAGGTCGTATCGCCGTCGAACAGGTCCGCCATGTGGCCGCGCAGCAGCACATCGGCCATTACGGCATAGGTCGCAAGGATGGAGCCGCGCGTATCGTTCGGAAGGTCGGGGAACTCCCGCAGGAAATACTTGGCCGCCAGCTCGAAATCGCTTTGATCGCGGTCGCTTTTAAGCTTTGCGTCCGCTTCCTCGATGAGCCGGAAGCACAGCGAGCCTTTCTGCCATTCCTCGTTATGGACTTCATTGTGAGAGCGAGGCGCGCTGGTGATGACTTCGTGCAGCATCGCCATCGTGACTTCGCCACGCGCCGCGATGCAGACTTCCAGTGCATTACGCAGGATTTGCCGCAGGGAGCGTTGCCAGAATTTATCGCCCTGCCCGATGCTTGCGCGTTCGCCGCGTTCGGCCGCCTCGACAATCGTCATAAGCAACGAGACGAGCTGCTCGATGCGGCTGCCCACAACGCCGGGACGCTTTAATGCATAGCGGATGAGATTGCAGCGCCAATCATTTGAAGGAGAAACGATAATGAGCGAGTCCGAGCGGCCCGTGAGCTTTGCATAGGCCTCAATCAGCTCACGGTCGCCGGGCTTCACGCAGCAGACCAGGCCGCCCATCCCGATCTGCAGGTACTTGAGGAGAATCCACGCCGCGGAGCCCGTCGTCTTTGCGGCGCCCAGCTCGCCGAAGATAGCTACCGACTCGACGGCGTTCCTGAGTGTGAAGGCATCGGAACCCGACCACTGAAAGAGCGGGAAGTCGAGGTTCCAGGGATCGCGGCCCTTGAACATCGCAGAGACCGGAGGCTCCCCCACACGTGGGTCGCCGCAAACTAACGATTTGCTTCGCAGATAATCCCAGAGGCTCATGGCCGTCTCCTCCACCCCTAGGGTGCTATCGCGCCGGGCGCAGCGAGATGCCGATGCGTTCCGGCGGTGCGCCGCCAAGCACTGCGAGAAACTGCGTGGGATCGAACGTGAGCGGTGATTTGCCGTCTCCGTCAGAGATGGCTGCATCCGGCACCATGAGCTGCACGCGCGTCTTCATGTAGCCGTCCGGCAGGTAACGGACATAGAACCCTCCCGGCATCTGCACCCAGGTGCCGCGCAACACCGGCTCGCTTGCCGCCGCATCGGCGTTGAATGCGGGCATGGAGGCCTGCTGCTGTTGCTGCATGGCTTTCCATTGCGCCATTTGCTGCGCAGCCTCCGGATCTTTCGCCATGCGCTGATTGAGGAGGTTCATCAGGTTCTGCTCAACGGCCTTGGCCTGTGTCGCGCCTTGCATTTGCGTGATGATGTCTTTCGGGAGCACGCGCACCGCAACCTGCTGATAGGCGGGAGGGATTTTTTCGAGATCCTGACCCTGCACGATGTAGAGGAGGAGCTGCTGCACATCGCCCTGGACCACATCCGGGTGCAGCTCGATTTGCTTCAGGACGGCCGCGACGATTCTTGCCTTCGTCCCTTTTATCGGAGCGGGGTAATAGCCAGCGGGCTTGGCGGTGTTGGCATCGCCCGGATCGAGCGCATAACTCTGCACGTAAGCTTCGTACATGCCCGGCTTCAAGATGAAAGAGCCGTCGTCGGTTCTGTCGAGGCTCATCAAAGGCCTGAACGCCTTGGGCTCGAAACTCGGCGGCAGCGTATCGGCATGAATCGTGTCGGCGAAGCTTGTGGTGATGGAGAGCTTCGAGTCAGGAACCGCGACCTGAAACGGCCCGTTGCTTTGCGTCTGGGCCTGGCAGGCGAGCTTGGCAAAGCCCGTCTTGTTATCGCACTGGGCGAAGGCGCCCGCAGCCGACAGAATCAACGCGCCGGCAATGCCGGAGATCCTCATGAATGAACGCATGTTGTTTTCCTCTTGAGCGCGGGCACGGCGGAACGGGGGAGTGGTCCGCCGTGCGTTTGGATTTGTCCCTTGGGACTGTTGCGCTCATGGCGCGAGGATGGAGGAAAGCCGGGAGCCTCGAAAGATAAGCGACGTTAAACGCGCTTAGCCTCTATGCGGCATAATGACCGGATCGGTCATGGCGAACGCGGAAGGCGTCAATCCGTCCCGGCACGAAGTCGAGCGCCAGCTTGAGCGCATGCTAGCGCATCCGAGTTTCTTGGCTCGCGAGATACAGGCAAGGATCTTCGCGTTTCTTGTTCGTAGCGCGCTGAACCGTAAGAAAGTCACTGAGCTGTCTCTCTTCGCCAAGTTCTATTCAATTGATTTGTTCAAGGCAGGCGGCACGCATGTCCGGGCTATGGTGAACAACACACGCCGTCTGCTGAGGGACTACTATTCGGGCGACGGCAAAGACGATCCGGTGATCATCGCCCTGCCCGCTCCCGAGCGCAGCAGCAAACGCAAGAAACACTACAAGATCGTGAAGCGCCCTGCAGGTAAGGCGTACGCACCGGAGTTCAGCTACAACCCGCGCGCGCCCATCGCGAAACAATTCGCAATTGCCAACCATCTGCTCACAGGCAGTCCCGAGCAGGTCGAGCGCGCTCTATGGAAGTTCAACGAGATAGATAAGGCCGCGCCGAACCATCCCGACGCGGTCCTGGGCCTTGCGGAAACCGTCGCCTGCCAGATGCTTCTGGGCGTCTGGTGGAAGGAAGCGCACGCCACCTTGATCGCCGCCCTGCTGGCAGGCATCAAGGCGATTGAAAAGGCCGACGCCTGGCGCGTCCATAATGTGCGGGGTGTGCTTCACACCATCGAGGGAAACTTCATCGCAGCAAAGAAGGAATTTGGAATCGCTTTAAGGCTTGACCGAGGTGCGACGATTAAACGCGGCTGGTACACACTTTTCCTGCAAGCGACCGGCAAGGCGCAGGAAGCGGCGAAGCTGCAGGAGCTGAATTCTGAAGAAGACGTAGTCAACGCGAAGACGCAGGCGGTCTATGGCCTCTATCTCCTGAAGGCCGGGCAATTGAAGGACGCGGAGCGCGCTTTCGCGCAATCGCTCGCGCTCGACCGCAACTGCTGGCCCGCCCATCTCGGAATGGCGCAGATGTATCTGGCGACGGGGAACCGGCCAAAGGCCAAAGAGCACGCCGTGCGTTTGCAAACGCTCGTCGAACCCGCCGAGCTTCAGACTATCCTCGGCACACTGAGGGCTTCGAATCACGCCGGGCGCACACGCTAGCCCGTTTAACCTCGCTTATCTTTCGGCAGGACGACGCTCCCGCGCAATATCGCGCGTAAGGAGCGTCACATGGACACAAAACAAAAGAAGATCATCTGGATAGCAGGCATCGCGATTGCGGCTTACTACCTCGTCCCGACTTTCATCGACACCGCACGGCAGCAGGCCGTGATCCGCCAGCAGCAGGCGGCCATTGTCGCCAAAGCTCAAGCTGCAAAAGCGGCTCAACAGGCAGCGCAGGTCCCCACCCTGCCCGCTTCGCCCGCTGCGGCGCAAACCGCAAACCTGTTTGGCGTCTGGCAGGGCCAGGCCCTCGTCGAGCACATGGGCAACTGCAACATGAAGCTTGAGCTGCGCAACACACTGGAGCCCGGCAAGGTCGCAGGATTCCCGGTCCTTATCTGCATCCCGATGCCGATCACCAGCCCTTCGCCGGAGAAATTCCTGACGCCGGCATCCGCCATTCTGAGTGGAACCCCAAGCTCCACGGGGATCGACTTCACCGTGGACAAAGTCACCAGCAAGGGCGGAACGTTCTGCTCTTTCACCTCCTTCACGGTGACGCCGTTCGGCAACGATCAGCTGTCCGCCGAATGGAAGCAGGATGTGTGCGGCAACGGCCAGATGCTGCTGAAGCGAATCGGAAGATAGGCTCATGCGCGCCGCGCTCGAAACCCAGATGCAATCGCCCGAGCGGTTCGTCTCGGCCGACGAGGCGGCGCGCTTTCTTTCCGTGACGAGGCGTTATGTCCTTGAACTTGCAAGAAGAGGAATCGCGGGAGCGTACTCTGTGGGCACCGGAAGTCAGCGCAAGCTCTGGGTGTTCCGCCTCTCCGAGCTTGCAGCAGCGGTCACGAAAAAAGAATCTCCCGCGCCGATCCACAAAATCAAAAGAATGTGCGATCCTGCCTCCGGCAGTCCCCGCTGAAAGGACACCATGTCTTATCAGCGAGGATCACTCAAGAAAGTATGCCGCAAGGAAGGAGAGACCTGGATGTTGCGCTTCCGGGTCACGAACGCGGAAGGAAAACGGGTCGAGCACACGTTGCCTGTCGGGCTTGTCGCGGATTTTCCGAAGGATAAGGACGCCTGGCGCGAAGTGGACCGACTCGGGCTTGGAGTGCGCATCAACGACGCTCCCGGCCCCGGCCGCGTGTCGTTCGAGTTTCTTGCGGAGCATTACCTGAAGGCCGATTTCGGCAGCGATGCCGTGCGGCCGAAGTCGGTCAACACCATCCCCATCGTTGAGCATTACGTCCGCGACTATCTAACCCGTCGCTTCGGCGAGCAAATCGCGGACGACATCAAGCCGCTTGAAATCCAGAAGTAGCTGAAATCGCTTAACGAATCAAACGGACTTGCCTGGACGACGGTGAGCAAGATTCGGGGCATCATGCTCCGCATCTACAAAATCGGCATCCGGCACGAGCATGTCTCAAAGAATCCCGTCCTGCACGTCGAGACGCGCTCAAAGTCCACCTACCGGGCCATCATCATCACCCCTAGGCAGACGCTTGCGGTCCTGAAATCCCTCCCCTCGCCGCTTCACTTCGCATTGGTGCTTACCTGCGCTGCAACGGCGCTCCGCGCTTCGGAGCTGCTGGCGCTGCGCTGGGCCGACGTGCTTTGGGCAGAAGGGCGAATCAGAATCTCAAAACGCTGGGCCAAGGGTAAAGACGGAGAAACGAAAACCGACGCATCGGACGGGTATGTCCCGATGCACCCGGTGCTCGCCGCACATCTTCGCGCGTGGCAGAAAGAAACGCCGCACGCGAAGGAGTCGGACTTCGTCTTTCCGTCAATGACGGCTGACGGCAAGGTGCCGCTTAATGCCTGTTCGTTCGTGAAAAAATATTTGCGTCCCGCCGCAAAGAAAGCGGGCGTGCAAATCGCGGACGGCCAGCGCTTTGGGCTTCACAATCTTCGCCACTCACTTTCCAACTGGCTGGTGAACAAGGCGAAAGTGGAACCCAAGACGGTGCAGGGACTCCTGCGTCACAGCAAGATACAGACGACGCTCGACCTCTACACGCAGGAAGACAGCGACGAAACACGGGCGGCGCAGGGCGAATTCCTCTCCGCCGTGGGGATGAATGCAACGATTAACTAGCTGTGGGTTGGATTGTGGGTCGGAGTTTTCCGTGTCACGTCGGATAACTCCTTGTGAATGAATGGCGGGGACGACGGGACTCGAACCCGCGACCTCTGCCGTGACAGTTAGCGGGTTACAAGTACTTTCAACGACATGGAAGAGCACGGACGGCACCGCAAGTCATTGGAAGTACGTGGTAGACAACGTTATTGTGTATCGCGATGTGTATCGCGCTGGATCGCGGCCGGTTGAGGGCTTTCAACTGTCGAAGCTACGAATGTCATGCGCTCTCGGACGTGGTATCCAGGATGCTTGGCGGCTTCGAGTTCGAATATCTCGTGCAGGCTGTGGACATGTCCTCCGATGAGGCCCCGATTCGCGCAATCCTTCACCACGACGCATGGCGACATTTGACCGATGTAGTAGCTGTGTACTAGCAAGTCGATTTCCGGCGATCCGGCTTTTCTCAACTTTCCGCGAACGGCCACTGGGACATTTACCATGATTTGCTCCTCGCCGCCCAGTTTCGCCGAATGCGAGAACCAAGTCAACAATCTGATAGAAACTGCCCTGTGCAGCGAATCACCCTCATTTCAGGCGAGAACGGTTCCGGTATTCCAGGGTATGCTCTAGAATAACTGGTCTCGTATCTGCTGATGCAAGCGCGCGAGCAAGAGGAAGGCTGCGGATGGCGCACAACCGGCTGTCCCAGTTCTCGGCGTGAATGGGTCCGCGCTTGGAAAAACCCAGGTTGACGTTCGACAGGAGAACAGCGAATGGATCTGAAATCGCCGAACATCGACACTCTTCGGCAAATGTATCGACAGAGTCCAGTCGCGACGGCATTCTTCGACCACGCAGCGCGCCGAGAGCGCGATCAATCCGAAACAAAGGTCGATCGCATCTTAGTTCTGCTTCGCGCAGATGGCCATGAGTTTCGGCGTCGCGAGATCATAGACCTCTTTCGCAAACTTCAGGAACAGGGGTGCGGCCAATTTGTTGAAGGTAGACGTGGCTGGCCATCCAGGTTTGTGTGGAGCACTGGGCTGACGAGTGTGGGAAGGGCTGCCACCGGCGAACCGCAGGCCATTGAACACATTTTGACAGACGAGACCATTCATGACGAGAGCAATTCAGAAGTCGATGATCTTTCGGGCACGACAACCATTACGGAAGAGTCTGGGGGAGAGGAATTAGGAGAGGTCGGCGGGACCGGCCTTGAGGAAGAAGACACGGAGGGCGGCTTTAAA
>Ga0335073_10003137_pt1 | contig 22890 bp, 20 predicted proteins | sample Lox_Sample_22_FD_207093 | JGI IMG/M metagenome (GOLD analysis project Ga0335073, IMG submission 207093) | Soil microbial communities from Loxahatchee National Wildlife Refuge, Florida, United States - Lox_Sample_2.2 | ecosystem: Environmental > Terrestrial > Soil > Wetlands | place: USA... | reverse complement strand
CGCCCTCCCAGTGGTGCTTGACAAAGCCTTGCAACAAAACCCGGACGCGCCAATTTTTGTCTTGAGTGAATATACGCTGGATGGGCCGGTACCGGATTCATTGAAGAACTGGTGCCGCGCACATTCGCGATACCTGGTGGTTGGCGGCGAAGATCCGGTGCGGAATGATAACTACTACGACACCGCCTTCGTGGTCGGCACAAACGGCGAAGTGGTTTTCAAACAGGCCAAGCGCGTGCCAATCCAATTTTTCAAAGATGGTCTGCCGGCACGAACCCAGGAGGTCTGGGATTCACCGTGGGGGAAAATTGGCTTTTGCATCTGTTACGATTTGAGCTATACCCGTGTCACGGACCGACTGGTGAAAGAAGGAGCGCAATTACTCATCATCCCGACAATGGATGTCGAAGAATGGGGCAGGCATGAACATGAATTGCATTCCCGGGTCGCGCCCGTGCGCGCGGCGGAATATGGCATCCCCATTTTTCGCGTCGCCAGTTCCGGCATTTCGCAAGCCGTTGACGGATATGGCAACGTCATAGCCCGAACTTCCATTCCCGGAATTGGCGAAATTCTTTCCGCACAACTGCGCCTGCCACTGCGCGGTTCTTTTCCCCCGGATAGATTCCTTGCGCCGTTTTGCGTCGTCCTTGCTGGCGTCGTCCTGATGATTTTGCTATTTCGGACCTGGAAAAACCGGCGGATAAAATCAACGAATTGAGCAATTGGTGAAACCCGAAACCTTCATGCTCATTGCCGGCGAGGCGAGCGGCGACCTGCTCGCCGCGGAACTGGTTTCGGCTTTGCGTCCGCAATGCTCCATTCTCAACCCTCCCTCTTCACCCCGGTTTTTCGGCGCGGGCGGGACGAAGATGGCCGCCGCCGGTGTGGAACTGGCGTTTGACCTGACGAAACTCTCGGTTGTCGGCTTTAGCGATGTGCTCAAAAACTATTTCAAGTTCCGGCGATCCTTCAACCAACTGTTTGCACAGGCCATCGAACGCAAACCGGACGCCATCATCGGCGTGGATTTCGGCGGGTTCAACCTGCGTTTCGGCCACGCCATCAAGCAATACACCCGCGAAAATCCCTTTTCCAAATGGAACCCGAAAATCGTCCAATTCGTTTCGCCGCAGGTTTGGGCATCGCGTCCGCGCCGCGCGAAGCTGCTGGAGGCGGATTATGATTTGCTCCTGAGTATTTTCCCGTTTGAGAAAGACTGGTACGCCCAGCGCACGCCGAAGTTGCGCGTGGAATTCGTCGGACACCCGATGGTGGAACGCTTCGCGAAGGCTGAAGGCCGAAGGCCGCCGGCCGAAAGTTTGGCGGATGCGCCGACCATCTTGCTTTTGCCCGGCAGCCGGACGAGTGAACTGAAACGGCATCTGCCGGTCATGCTCGATGCGCTGGAATTGATCCAGCGAAAGCTGCCGACGAGCCGTGCCCGAATGGTTCTGCCAAATCCGGCATTGAAGAAACTCGCAGACAAACTGTCTGCGCCTCCGCCCGACGTCGAAATTCAGGTGGGCAACCTGCCTGAATTCCTTGCGCAAACGGACATCGCCATCGCTTCGACGGGCACGGTGACGATGGAATGCGCGTTTTTCGGCGTGCCGGCGGTGACGCTCTACCAAACGTCCTGGTTCAATTTCGAAATTGCCAAACGCATCGTCACCGTAAAATGGGCGGCAATGCCGAATATTCTGGCCAACGAAGAGGTTTATCCCGAATTCATCCAAAGCGCCGCCACGCCGGAAAACATTGCCGAGGCCGCCCTGGCCCTCCTGGAAAACGCCTCGCGCCGGCAGAAAATCAAATCGCAGCTCGCTGCAATTGTTTCTTTGCTGGGCAGTTCGGGCGCCAGTGAACGCGCGGCCACGGCAATTTTGAGTTTATTCAAATGAACATGTCGCGCGCAGGACGAGAAGCGGACGAAGTTGGACAGAAAACTCAAGTCCTTCGTGAACTTCGCAGCCGGCGCGCGGAAATATTCCTGATTTCCTGCTTTCCTTATTTGCCACGGGTTTTAACTTTTCGTCATGGAATCGCTGCACGCACCGTGGCGGATTGAATATATCCTTGCGCCCAAACCGCAGTTGGACGCCAGCTTGTTTACGCGCATTGCGCAATCCAGCGAAGACGAGGCCAATTACGTGCTCGTCCGTGAACGCACCTGTTTCGCGCTGCTGAACCGTTATCCGTACGTCGGCGGGCATCTGATGACGGTGCCGTACAAGGAAGTCGCGGACTTGAACGGCCTGACGGAAGACGAACTTGCCGATTTGTGGAAGCTGACGCGGCGGTGCGTCAATGCGTTGACGCAACTGATGAAACCGGACGGATTCAACATTGGCATCAACCTCGGCAAGATCGCCGGCGCCGGAGTCGCGGAACATCTGCATGTCCACGTCGTTCCCCGCTGGAACGGCGACACCAACTTCATGCCGGTGCTGGCCAACACCACCGTTCTGCCCCAGGCCTTGAGCGAGCTGTCCGCGAAACTGCGCGCCGAACTGGGAAAATGATTTTCAGCCGCAGATGGACACAGAAAGGCACAGATTAATTCAAAAAGCCATTTGTGTTTCATCTGTGAGAATCCGTGGCTAAATTAATTCAATTGTGGCCACCGAAACCCTTCATTTTGAAAACGCGCGCTTTGCGCAGCAGCTCTTCAACAACGAACCGCGCAATCTGCAATCGCTCGAAACCGAACTCGGCGTCAAGGCCACGTCGCGCGAGGGCTGGATCAAACTCGAAGGCCAGGCCGATGCCCTGGAACGCGCCAAACACCTCTTTGTATCGCTCGAAACCCTGTTGAAAGCCGGCACGCCGGTCCGCAACCGCGAGTTCGCCCATGCCCTGAACGTGGTGAAACATGAAGGCGTGGAAATGCTCAAGGACCTGGTGAGCGACCGCGTGATGACGCACGACCGGAAACCCGGCGTCACCGCCAAAACCGTTGGTCAGAAAAAGTACCTCGAGGCGATCCGCAAACATGACGTGACATTCGGCGTCGGCCCGGCCGGCACCGGCAAGACGTATCTGGCCGTGGCGATGGCGCTCGCCGCGTTGCGTGATGGGAAAGTTTCCCGCATCATTCTCACCCGTCCGGCCGTGGAGGCCGGCGAGGCGCTCGGTTTCCTGCCAGGCGACCTTTACGAAAAAATCACGCCTTATCTGCGCCCGTTGCAGGACGCGTTGCACGACATGTTGCCCGCCGAGGAAATTCAGAAACACACCGAGCGGGGCACGATTGAAATCGCGCCGCTGGCCTACATGCGCGGCCGGACGCTCAACAACGCCTTCATCATTCTGGACGAGGCGCAGAATTCGACGACGGAGCAGATGTTGATGTTTCTCACGCGCCTCGGCCACGGCTCGCAGGCAGTCATCACCGGTGATGAAACGCAGATTGATTTGCCGCCGAACAAACATTCCGGCCTGTTGGAGGCACATCGCATTTTGAAAAACGTGGAAGGCATCGCCGTCGTCGAGTTCGGCAAACGCGACGTGGTTCGCCATCCGCTCGTGCAACGCATCATCACGGCCTACGAGGAGCATCGCGGCAACGCGTAGCTGTGACGGGCATGCATGTCGTTCTCGCCAATCGCCAGCGGACACGAAAGGTTGATCTGCGCCTGTGGAAGCGAATCACCGCCGCGCTGCTGACCGATATGAAAGTTGAAGATGCGGGGCTCGGCATTCATCTGGTCGCCGCGCCAGAAATAATCCGGCTCAACGAAAAATTTCTCGGGCACCAGGGTACGACGGATGTCATCACGTTTGACTACGCAGAATTCAGACGCCGGACATCGGATGTCAGACGTCGGCTTCATGGTGAAATTTTCATCTGCATGGACGAGGCGGTCTGGCAGGCCCGCAAGTTTCGCACGAGCTGGCAATCGGAGATCGTGCGTTATCTGGCCCACGGCGTTTTGCATTTAATCGGCTATGACGATGCGCATGCCGGCGAACGGCGGGAAATGAAGCGCGCCGAAAATCGTTTGCTGCGCCAAATTTCCCGGCGATTTTCGCTCGCGCAACTGGCGCGCCGGGCTAAACTTTGCGCGTGAAAAAGTCCTTGATGGCGCGCTGGCGCGCCAGTTTTTTAACCGGCCTCGCCGTTGTGCTGCCTGGCGTCATCACGCTGGCGGTGGTCAAATGGCTTTTCGGCACGGTTTCCAGCTTCACGGACGCGCTTCTTTTCTTCCTTCCGTACTGCCTCAGTCCCGGGGCGATTTATCAGGACGGCATTTCCGGTCCGATGTTCTGGCATTGGAGCCTGCTGGCGCTGCTCCTGTTCGTCGCCCTCGTGTCCGTGGTCGGGGTGCTGGCGCGGTATTATTTCGGCAAACGGCTGATTGCCTGGGCGGACAGCATAATGTTGCGGGTGCCGGTGTTGAACAAGATTTACGGCACCATCAAGCAGGTGGACGAGGCGTTCACCTCCGGCAAAAAAAGCTCGTTCAAGACCGTCGTGCTCGTCGAATACCCGCGTGAAGGAATTTATTCACTCGGTTTCCTGACAAGCGAGCAAACGGACGAAGCGCAGAAAAAGACGGGCAAAAAGTGCGTGTGCGTTTTCATTCCCATGACGCCCATTCCCACCGGCGGGTTTTTAATCATCGTGCCGGAGGAAAAAATCATCAAACTCGACATGTCCGTGGCGGACGGGCTCAAATACATCATCAGCCTCGGTGCGTTGGCCAACGAAGCCCCGCCGGCGGCGGAAATCTAATGATTCAGTCCGCCACCGGCTTGATTTTGCGCACCCGGCCGCTGACCGAAACCAGCCTCATCGTCCATTGGCTCACACCGGATTCCGGGCGCATCGCCACGGTCGCCAAAGGCGCGCGGCGGCCAAAATCACCGTTTCTGGGCAAGCTCGATTTATTTTACGTGGCGGATTTTTCATTCAGTCGCAGCCGGCGTTCGGATTTGCATATTCTTCGGGAAATTCGTTTGCGCGAGCTCCACGTCGCGCTGCGCCAAAACCTGGCAAGCCTGCATCAGGCAACCTATGCCACCGCCTTTGTCGAGGAGGCGACGGAAACCGAAACGCCCCTCCCCGCGGTTTACGATTTGATGCTTGAATTTCTGGGTCACCTCTGCGAACGGCCTGACGGGCCCCAGGCCGTTTTCAGGTTTGAATTGAAACTGCTTCAGGAGCTTGGTTTGAAACCCGATTGGGAAAGGAGCAGGCTTTCGCCCGGCGCCAGAAATATCTGCCGGGTCCTGGCACAGGGCGGTTGGCCCGCCTGCCTGCGGCTGAAATTGAGTCATGTCCAAATCGCCGAGTTACAGCAGTTTTTGCACGGTTTTTTGATTTTCCATCTGGGCCGCCTGCCGAAAGGGCGGGCGGAAGCGCTGGCACGCCAGGATTCAAAATGAAGCAAAAATTGGTTTGCGATATGCTACTAAGACAGGCCCGGAACCGATAAAATGATCAAGAACATTTTGAGAAGATTTTCCACGGTGCGAATGCAGCTGGTAGCCAGCGTCTTCGTCGCCATTGCGCCTGCGCTGGTGTTGACGTTTCTGGTCAATCAGAACTGGTTCTGGGAATTCGCGCCGCTCTGGTTAAGACGGTACGCTCTGGATGTGCCCTGGACCAGTTTTGCCGTTGGCTTGCTGGCACTGTTTGCCGCGTGGTTCGGCGGCGAACATTTCATCCTGCGCCAGGTGCGCGCCCTGTCCGACGCGGCCCAGCGTTTTGCCAGGGGCGACCTGAATGCCCGCACCGGCCTGGAACCCACAAAGGATGAATTCGGCCAGCTTGCCAGGGTTTTCGACAGCATGGCTGAATCACTGCAACAGCGCATGAACGAGCGCGAAAAGGCCGAAAAAATCCTGCTCAACCGAGCGCTCCAACAAACCGCCATCGCCGCCCTGGGGCAATTTGCGCTGACCGAAAACGACATGGTGCCTTTGCTGAATCAGGCCGGACTTCTCATTGCGCACACACTGGAACTGGAATACACCGACATTTGGGAGCGGCTGTCCGACGGCCAGTTGCTGTTGCAGGCGGGCGCAGGCTGGAAACGCGGCTGCGTGGGTGAAACCAAAGTCCCCGGCGATAATCAATCGCAAATCGGCCTGACCCTGAACTCCGGCGAAATGATTGTGGTTCCTGATTTCAAAAACGAGACGCAATTTGCCGTGCCGCCCATGTTCGCCGAGCATGGCATCGTCAGCGGCGTGACCGTGGCAATCCCGACCCGGGGGCGGCCTTTCGGCGTCATCGGGGCCCACGCCACCCGGCGCCGCAATTTCACTCCGGACGAGATGCAATTCCTGATGGCCGTGGCCACCGTGCTGGGCATGACGGTGGAACGAAGACGCGCAGAAGCCGAAACCGAAAAGGTCGCCTCCTTTGCCAAATTAAATCCGGCGGCGACCATGGAATTCAATGAAAACGGCGCGATCAGTTATTTCAACGAGGCGGCGCAACAACTCGCGCTGTCCGTCCGGAAAAAACACCCGCGCGACGTTCTGCCTCCCGAGATTAAGAACATCATTCGCGACTGCCTGACCACCTCGCGGAGCAAGGTGCGCCTGGAAACGGAGGTGAATGACCGCACTTTTTCATGGTTGTTTCATCCCGTGCTGCCCAGCCGCGTCGTACATTGTTACGTGGACGATATCACCGACCGCTTGAACCTCGAGGAGCAATTGCGACAATCGCAAAAAATGGAGTCCGTCGGCCAGTTGGCCGCCGGGGTAGCGCACGATTTCAACAACATGTTGACCATCATCCAGGGACATTCCAGCGCGCTGCTCGCCAAGCCGGCACTGCCTCCGGACGTGCTGGATCCGCTTCAGGCCGTTTATTTTGCCGCGGAGCGCGCCGCGGGCCTGACCCGCCAACTGTTGATGTTCAGTCGTAAAAACGTGATCCAACCCAACCTGCTGGATTTGCGCGAGATCGTCGGCAACATGTCCCGGATGTTGGAACGACTGTTGGGTGAGACCATTCAACTCGATTTTCGGCCACCGCGGGAACTGCCGGCCATTGAAGGCGACGTCGGCATGATCGAGCAGGTCATTATGAACCTTTCCGTCAATGCCCGCGATGCGATGCCGCAGGGCGGCAGGCTCGCGATCAGGGTTGACACCTTGACGATTGACAATGACTACGTGAAGTCACACGCCGACGCGCATGCGGGCCGGTTCGTTCGTTTGCGTGTTACGGACACGGGCATTGGCATGGACGCCGTCACCTTGCATCGCATCTTCGAACCGTTTTTTACCACCAAGGATGTCGGCAAGGGCACCGGGCTTGGCCTCGCGACTGTTTACGGCATCGTCAAACAACATGAGGGCTGGGTAGAGGTAAACAGTGAACCCAACAAGGGCGCGACGTTCGACGTGTTTTTTCCTGCGAGCGAAAAAAATCTCGCGCCCAGAAAGGAAACACCCGTCCTGCCGGAATCCGCGCCGGGCGGCGGAACCGAAGCCATTCTCATCGTCGAGGACGAACCCATTCTGCGGGAAATGGCCCGCGACATTCTTTCCGGATACGGTTACCATGTTTTTGAAGCGTCCTCCGGCAGGGAAGCGCTGGGCACCTGGCAGCAGAAAGCAGACGAAATTAATCTGCTATTGACGGACATGGTCATGCCGGACGGGATTTCCGGCGCGGAGCTTGCCCGGCAGTTGCTCGCCCACCATCCCCGCCTGAAAATTATTTTCACCAGCGGGTACACGGCCAATGAAGTGAACACCCAACTCCTGGTGAAAATGAAGGCGCGGTATCTGCAAAAGCCCTACACTCAGGCGGATCTCGCCAAAACCGTCCGCGAATGCCTTGACCGAACCGACGACGACACCGCCGCCGTGGTCGTGCCACTCTGACATTGCATGGGGGCGACTGTGTCAGGCGATGTTGTGGTTGCCATTGTCAGCGACATCCACTACGCCGGCGCCGCCGAACGCGCCCGGGGCGGAGATTATGAACTGCGGGCCATCGCCAATCCCCTTCTCCGTGCGTTCGCTCATATTTACCGGCACGTGGTCTGGATGCGCCATCCCCTCGACCAGGCGCCGCAATTGGACCGTTTCCTCGCTGAAGTCGGACCGGTGGATTACGTCGTGGCCAACGGTGATTACTCCTGTGACACCGGTTTTGTGGGCGTGAGCGATGCCGCGGCAGGCCAAAGCGCGCAGGAATGCCTGGGCAAATTACGCGCAAAATTCGGCAACCGCGTGCGATTGACCGTCGGCGACCATGAACTGGGTAAAAAGGCATTATTCGGCAGCGGCGAAATGCGCCTGGCGAGCTGGCGTACCGCGACCGAAAACCTCGGTTTGCCGCCGTTCTGGCAGCTTGCCATCGGCCGCTACACGCTCATGGGAGTGACCTCATCCCTGATTGCTCTCCCTGTCCATCAACCGGATACACTGCCCGCTGAATGGCCGGAGTGGCGGCAGTTGCGGGAGGCGCACCTCGCTGAAATCCGCGCCGCCTTTGACGCGCTGCCCTCAAATCAACGGGTGATTTTATTCTGCCACGATCCGACGGCACTGCCATTTCTCTGGCGTGAAGAAATCGTTCGCCACCGGTTGTCGCAAATCGAACAAACCATCATCGGGCACCTGCATACCCAACTGATTTTGTGGAAAAGCCGGCTGTTGTGCGGCATCCCGCCCATTCGTTTTTTGGGGCATAACGTCCACCGCATGACCCTGGCCCTTCATGAGGCTCATCTCTGGCGGCCTTTCCACGTGCGGCTCTGCCCCGCTCTTTCCGGGATCGAACTGCTGAACGACGGCGGCTATTTCACGATGCACATTGATCCGGCAGCCGGCCATCGGTCACGGTTCATCTTCAATCCGTTGCCGAGGTAAAACAGCTTTTCCGGCAACGGCCGACGCATGTCGGCGCTCCCTTTGGAATTGGCCGGAAATCAGAGCGGGCTGACGTCCGCGGCTATGACGCCGAAATCAATTCCATCACCGCGTCCACGGCGGCGTCGGCTTTGACGGGTTGCACTGCACCGCCGCGCGGTTTGATTTCCACTTCGCCTTTCGCCAGCGATTTCTCGCCGATGCCCAGACGAATCGGAAAGCCAACCAGATCGGCATCTTTGAATTTTACGCCCGGGCGTTCGTCGCGGTTATCCAGAATCACGTCCACCCCGCGCGTGATCAGTCCGGCATAAAATTTCTCAGCCAGCTTCATCTCTTCGCTGTTCGGGTCCACGTTCAACGGCGTGATGCAAACCCGGTACGGCGCGACGCTCAACGGCCAGAGGATGCCGTCCTTGTCGTTGCATTGTTCGATGACCGCCTGCAGGGTGCGTGTCACGCCAATGCCGTAACACCCCATCACGGCGAGTTTGCGCGCGCCGGATTCATCCAGATATTCCGCGTTGAACTTCTCGCTGTATTTCGTGCCGAGCTTGAAAACGTGGCCGACTTCAATCGCCCGACGAATTTTCAATGGCTTTCCGCATTTGCCGCACGGTTCGCCGGCGGCGACGGTCCGCAAATCGCACCACTCGGTTACCTGGATATCACGTTCGATGGAAACGTTTCTCAGATGGAATCCGTCTTCATTGGCGCCGGTGGTCATGTCGTTAGCACCACGGAGACGCTCGTCAGCAAAAATCTTCAGTTCCTCAAGATGAGCGTTTCGACGCACTTCCAAAAGCAGTTCTCTTTCCGCAGAAGACCATGGCTCGAATTGCAGATAAATCGCTCCCAGACTTCCAGGTTTCGCGCCGAGGATAATTTTACACTCGTCCGGCTTCGCGGGCTTTACTTGTGTCGCGCCGGTCTTGGCCATGAGCTTGGTTTCATTCAACTGGTCATCGCCCCGAATCAAAACGATGACCGGTTTGCCGTCAGCGATGTAAACCAGCGTCTTGATCTGGCGGTTGGCAGGAACTTTGTAAGGCTCCTTGCTCAGACCCTCAATCGTCACGACCCCGGGCGTGGCAAACTTTTCGACAGCCGGGCCAACTTCGCACGCGGCGGTTTTGGGAATGCCGCTGGTGGCTTTCTCAATGTTCGCGGCATAGCCGCAGGCTTCGCAGAACACGACCTCGTTCTCGCCGGTTTCGGCCGGAACCATGAATTCATGCGAGAATTTGCCGCCAATGACGCCGGTATCGGCCTCGACCGGAAAGGCCTTCAGTCCGCACCGCTCAAAAATCCGGGCATAAGCGTCGTACATTTTCTGGTACGTTGCCGTCGCCGCCTCGTCGCTCACGTCGAAGCTGTAGGCATCCTTCATGATGAATTCGCGGGCGCGCATCAGGCCGAAGCGCGGGCGGATTTCATCCCGGAACTTGACGCTGATCTGGTAAAAATTTTTCGGCAACTGCCGGTAGGAATTGATTTCCGCGGCGGCGGTGGTCGTGATGACCTCCTCGGCGGTCGGGCTGAGGACCCATTCGCGGTTGGTGCTGTCCTTGACCTTGAACAGCACGTCGCGCGCGGTTTCGTACCGGCCGCTTTGCTGCCAGATTTCCGGCGGTTGAATCGCCGGCATGAGCACTTCGATGGCCCCGGCGCGGTCCATTTCCTCGCGGACGATTTGTTCGACTTTATGCAACGCGCGCAAACCGAGCGGCAGAAAGGTATAAACACCGCCCGCCAGCTTGCGAATCAGCCCGGCGCGCAGCAGCAGTTTGTGCGACAAAATTTCCGCGTCCGCCGGGGCTTCGCGTAAGGTTGGAATCAACGTTTTGGTCCAAAGCATGGGAAAACTCTAACGCAGAGACGCGGAGACGCAGAGAAAAATCTTATTCGGCCTCCGCGTTGAAACTACTTCACTGTGTTCACCAACGGTGCGAGGCCTTGAATCCGTACTTCCAGCCGGTCGCCGCTTTGAATCGGCCCGATGCCGCTGGGTGTGCCGGTCAGAATCACATCGCCGGGCAACAACGTCAGGTTCGTGGAGATGAAGCTGACCAGTTCGGCGGGTTTGAAGATGAGCTGGCTCGTGTTGGAGTTCTGACGCAGATGGCCGTTTTGGAAAAGCTGAATGGTCAGGTTGCCTGGATCCAACTTCGTGTCCACAAACGGGCCCAGCGGCGTGAAAGTGTCGAATGATTTGCAGCGCGCCCACTGGCTCTCGGCGTTTTGAATCGTGCGGTCGCTGATGTCCTGGGCCGTGGTGTAGCCGAAGATGTAACGCGGCGACTGAGCGGACGTAACACTGCGAATTTTGCGGCCGATGACAATGGCCAGTTCCGCTTCGTAATCCGTCCGATGCTCGGGAAACGGGACCCCAATCTTCCCGCCGTCGGCAAGCAATGACGTAGTGGCTTTGAGCCAGAACAGCGGCGTGCGCGGCAGCGGCTTGCCGGTTTCGCGCGCATGCTCGATGTAATTCAGCCCGACGGCGATGATTTTGGAGGGCACGACCGGCACCAGCGTCTTCACGCCTTTCCGGGCGATTGGCTTGCGGTCAAACGATGGCGAACCGAAAACGTCGCCGCGCAGCCGGAACAATTCGCCGTCCACGACCTTCGCGTAAAAAATGTCGGCGCCCTTCTGAAATCGGCCAATGGCAGCCATGCAATTTACGATATTGGATTTACGATTTACGAGTCACAGGCACACAGAGTTTGCCGCGTAAATTGCATATCGTAAACCGTAAATCGCGAAGCATTGTTGCCGGTTCGTTGGATTTCCGTTATATTAGGCGGGTGAATCGGCTGACGAAGCAGGAACAACTGGTTCTCTGTGTCGTTTTGGGTCTGCTGCTGACCGGCTGGGCCGTCAAGACGTATCGCACGGCTCATCCAGCGCCGGTAGCGGCTCAGCAGGTTAAACCTTAAACATGCAAGAAATCAATTTTGACGAAGCGGTGGATTTGATTCTCACCCGCGACACGCGTTTTACGCGCGAGGCCTATACATTTGTGCGCGAAGCGCTCGACTATACACAGAAACTCATTGGCAAGGAAACCCACGGCCAGATCCGCCACGTCAGCGGTCAGGAACTGCTCGACGGCATCCGGCAGTTTGCGCTCCAGCAATTCGGCCCGATGGTTGTGACCGTGTTCGAGGAATGGGGGGTGCACAACTGCCACGACTTCGGCGAGATCGTCTTTAATATGGTGGAAATCGGTCTGCTGGCCAAGACGGACAAGGACACGCGCGACGATTTTCAAAACGGCTACGATTTCACCGAGGCCTTCCGCAAGCCGTTCTGGCCGCAGAGCAAGTCGGATTCGGAATCAAAACCGGTGGTGAATTAAACAACCCAGGAACGAAGAAGCAACGTTCACCGGCTTTGTCCCTCGTCTTCCCGGTTATAAAACAAGACCCGGCGCGCCCGGGCGATGCACCCCGTCTTCCGGCTTATCGGCAGTTCGTTGCATCAAATTGGTTTGCCCAAAACGCATTTCCGAATATCCTGCCCGTCCAACTTGTGTATGAGTGACACCGCTTTTTCCGCCAGAATTCTGGCCATGCAAACCCCGTCGCCGCCCGCCGGCGTCACTTTGACCACGCTTGACAATGGCCTGACCATTATCGTGCGTGAAGACCGCAGCGCACCGGTCATGTCGGCCCAGGCGTGGTGCATGGCCGGCAGCATTCATGAAGGCCGCTGGCTCGGCGCCGGTCTGTCGCACATGCTCGAACACATGCTCTTTAAGGGCACCGCGACCCGACCCGGCAGCCGCATTGACCAGGAAGTGCAGGAGGCCGGCGGTTACATGAATGCCTACACGAGCTTCGACCGCACGGTGTATCACATTGACGTGCCAAACACCGGCGCACGCGTCGCAATTGATATTCTCTGTGACATCATGCAGAACGCGACCCTGCCGCCCGATGAATTGGCCAGGGAGCAGGACGTCATCCGTCGCGAAATGGACATGAACGTGGATGATCCCGGACGACGCGCCGGCCGACGCCTGTTTGAGACCGCCTACACCCGCAGTCCGTATCGCTTTACCGTCATCGGTTATCCCGACATTTTCAACGAACTGAAACCGGACGATATCCGCAGCTACTATCACGAAAAATACGCACCGAACAATGTCTTTTACGTCGTGGTGGGCGACGTAAAAAACGACGAAGTCATTGCGCAAATCCGCGCCGCCTACGAAAAAACGAAGGCGCGGCCGATGCCGCCGGTGGTTTTGCCCGAGGAACCGAAACAGACGGCGCCGCGCGAAATCGTCGAGGAAGCGCCCATTGAGCTCGGCCATTTTCATTTTGCGTGGCACATCCCGGAAATCCGGCATCGGGATGTGCCGGCGTTGGAAGTTCTGGCCGTGCTGCTCGGCCATGGACGCAGCTCGCGACTTTATCAGGAGGTGCGCGAACGACAAGGCGTGGTGCATCACGTGGACGCGTGGACGTATAGCCCCGGCAACCCCGGTTTGTTCGGCATGAGCGCCATCGCCGACGCGGACAAGTTTTCCGACGCGCGCGGCGCGATGCTGGCGGAAGTGGAGAAATTGAAAGGCGGGCTGGTGCCGCCCGGCGAATTGGAAAAGGCCGTCAAACAATTCGTCTCCGCCACGCTGGCCACCCGCAAAACCATGGATGGCCAGGCCGGCGACCTCGGCGCAAACTGGATCGTCGCCAATGACCTCAGTTTTTCCGAACGCCAGCTCGCCGCCGTCAAGCTCGTCACCCCCACGGACATCCAGCGCGTGGCCTGCGAATATCTCACCCCCGAAAACCGCACGCTCTACGCGTTGCTGCCGGACGGCAGCGCGCCGAAATTCAAGACCGCCGTTGAAGCGGGAACTGACCTGCCGGTGCAGAAATTTGACCTGCCCAACGGCTTGCGCCTGCTCGTCAAGGAAGATCATCGCCTGCCCTTCGTCGAGTTTCGCGCCGCGCTCAAGGGCGGCGTGCTCGCCGAGACCGCCGAAAACAACGGCATCACCCAGTTGCTCGCCAAAACACTGCTCAAAGGCACCCGGCGCCGCACCGCCCTCCAGATCGCCACGGAAATTGAATCCGTGGGCGGGGGCATTGACACCTACAGCGGCAACAACAGCTTCGGCGTCAACGCGGAAGTGATGAGCGGCGATTTCAAAACCGGGCTCGAACTCGTGTCCGATGTTTTGTTGAACCCGATTTTCCCTCCCGTCGAATTGGAACGCGAACGCGACGTGCAAATTGCGGGCATCTACGCGCAGAAAGACGATTTGCTCAAGAGCGCAAGCCTGGCCATGCGCCGGGCGCTGTTCGGCAACCGCGGCTACGGCCTTGATTTGCTCGGTACCGAAGCGGCGGTCCACAAACTCCAGGCCCATGATTTGAAATCATTTCATCAACGGCTCACAACGCCGGACAATTGCGTGCTCGCTATTTACGGCGACGTTAAGACGGACGACGTCAAGGCCGCCGTCGAACAGATTTTTGGAAGCTGGCGATCAAAGACCGGGAACGCCGGCAGCCGGCCGGTCACGGGCGACCTCGCCCCGGGTGTCCGCCGGCAGGATGGCGATGTTCCCTCCCGGGTCACGGAAACCCGCGACAAAAAACAGGCCGTATTGGTGGTTGGTTTCCCCGGCACAACGATGTTCGATGACGATCGTTACGCGCTGGAGTTGATTCAGGAATCGTGCAGCGACCTCGGCTCGCGGTTGTTTCTTCGTATCCGCGAGCAGCTTGGCCTGGCCTATTACGTCGGCGCGCAAAATCTGGCGGGACTGGTGCCGGGTTACTTTGCGTTTTACACGGGCACCGAGCCGTCCAAGGTTGGACTGGTCGAAAAAGAATTGATCCAGGAAGCCGAATTGCTGCGCCACGAAGGCCTGAGCGCCGAGGAACTCAAGCGCGCCAAGGCCAAAATGATTGGGCAGAAGAAAATTGCCCGGCAGGAACTTGGCCACCTCGCTTCCACCACCGCGCTCGACGAGCTTTACGGGCTGGGCTACCAGCGCACGGAGCAGGATGACGCCCGATACGAAGCCGTCACTTTGGAACAGATCAAGGCCGTCGCGCAAAAATATCTCAAGCCGGAGGCGCTGGTGGTGGCGGTGATGAAACCCGAGAAATCGGATTGAAAATGCGTTCTGGAAAGCGTCGTCAAACGCCGCACGCCCGCACGGAGGCACCGGCGCGGCGCGTCCATTAACTCCGGCCGGGCGCGTAGGTCCATCCCATGCGGTCAAAAACTTCGAAAATGACAGAGGCAAAGTCCGCGTCGTAATCCGTTTCCTCCGGCATGGTCGCAGTCAAGGGATGTCCAGACGCGTTCACGGTAAATGTTAGATTGGACTTGCGGCCCTCAAAAGTGATTCGCACCTCGTCGTTCTGGCGCTCGGATTTGCAAGGCAAACCCGCCGCCGCGAATCGCTCGCAAATCTCCGCCACGGTGATGGTTGAGGGATGTTCCTCGGGCTCAGGGAAAAAATCGTCTTCCACTATCATTACGTCATTCCGGTTGGTCCTGGCCGACTGGGAGCAAAAATAATGCCGCCAAAATGGCCGAAACTCACGAAGCGCTTCACCGTTACCGGAAGCCATTTTCACTCCGACAGGCGGCCGTAATAAACGACGGTGTCATATTCAAAGACAACCTTTCCGTCCGATTGATATTTGGAAAAAAGCCCGCTCAACGCCTCCAGCATGGGAACGTGCCGGGGATGCCCCGGTTCCGGCGCGTAGGATGACGACAGGAGCCGCCCTTTTAATCCGGCCCCGTCGAAAATCTGCCGGTTTGGAAAACCGGCCCGTTTATAACTGGTCGTGCCAAAGAACGGACCGATCGCTTTGGCATCGGTGTGTTTGTGGTTCACCTCTTCATAATCCGTCCCGTAAGTCGCGAGTAAATGCTCGTAAGCTTTGGCAAACGGACTGGCCAGGTTCCGTTCATTCCAAATCAAAGCCGCCCAGCCTCCGGGTTTGAGAATGCGCAGAAATTCCCGGCGCGACCGCTCGCGATCAAACCAGTGAAACGCCTGGCCGGCAATGATGAAGTCCACGCTTCGCTCCTTTAACGGTGTGTCTTCCGCCGTTCCGGAAACGCTCGTAAGCCCCGGATATTTGCCCAGCAAGCGCTCGGCGGCTTCGCGCATTTCGCGGTTGGGTTCCACGGCAAAAACCCGGTTGCCGTTCAGCAAGAACAATTCCGTCAGAATGCCAGTGCCCGAACCAATGTCCGCAACAATGGAAGTGGTTGTCAACCCGCACTTTTCCTTGAGTAAATCAAGAATGTCCGCCGGATAGCCGGGCCGGTATTGGATGTAATTTTCCACCCGGCTGGAGAAACGCCTGGTCGAATCAAGCATATATTGAAACCATCGAGAAACTTCCAAGGGATCGTAGCGGCATCTCGGCAGAGCGCCGCAAAACCCGGGAAACGAAAAAATGCGGCTTTCCGCCGAAAGCCGCCACGCTTGTTTTGCAGAGGTTTTGACTTGTCATCTCCAGGAAATTCGAAATCAACCCGCCGGGTTGGTGTATTTCATCCCAAATGATTCGCCACGTCGGCAAAACCCGCGACGATTTCCTCGCGGCTCTTCAAATTCCGGATGCGCACATAGGCGTCGCTTTCCACCCGGGCGGTGAAGCCCGCCTGCAACTCCTGTGCCCGTTTGAATTGCTTGTCCGGCCTGGCGGACGTCAGGGGATAATCCACGGCAAAGCCGGCGGCGCGCAAATCCTGCGCCAGCTTCAGCGATTGCGGGCGCAGTTGCTCGTCCTCGATCAAAACAAAAACATCCGTGGCGGAATCGAACTTCGGCAACAGCCCGCGCGCCTTCAGCAGTTCCAGCAGCACCACGTCGCCCATGCCAAAACCGAGTGCGGGCAAATCCACCCTGCCGCCGCTGACGAGCTTGACGAGATTGTCATAACGCCCGCCGCCGGCGATGGCGCGCAACTCGCCTTTGGCATCAAACGCCTCGAACACCACGCCGGTGTAATACGCCAGCCCGCGGATGACGTGGTAATCCACCTTGACAAAATGGCGCAGACCGCGCGCGGCCAGATTGTCCAGAATGCTTTGCAACTCCGCCGTCGGCTGGCCGGATTCGATGAACCGGCTCACGCCAGCCAGTGAAAAGCCGAGCGCGGCCAGTTTCTGTTCACTCTCTGCCGGCAAGGTGCGCTCCAGCTTGTCTATCGTCTGAAAAAATTCGTATTCGTCTGATTTTTGGGACGGCGACACGCCATCCCTCCCGGTCCGGTAGAACTCGTGCCACGCGTTCCGGCTGCTCAGGCGGATGACAAAATCCGTTTCGGTCAGCCCGAATGACCGCAGCGTGTCAATCAACAAGGCGATGAGTTCCGCGTCGGCCGCCGGGTCGGTCTCGCCGATGAGGTCGGCGTTGAACTGGAAATGTTCGCGCAAGCGGCCTTTTTGCTGGCGTTCGTAGCGGAACAACTGCGGGATGGCGAACCACTTGATGGGTTTCTTGTAATTGCGCTCGTGCGCGGCCGCCATGCGCGCCAGCGTGGGCGTCATTTCCGGCCGGAGCGCGACCGCGCGGCCGCCCTTGTCGGTGAAATTGTAAAGCTGGCCCACGATTTCGTCGCCGCTCTTGGTGGTGAACAGTTCGAGCGATTCCAGCGGCGGGCCGTCGTATTCGCGGAAGCCGTAGCGCCGGGCGGTTTCACGCCATTGATCAAAAATGTATTGGCGGGCATCCAGGCTCCATCCCGCGTCGCGGGACGGCAGGGGTTCGGGATAAAAATCGCGGAAACCGGGCAGTCGTTCCATAAGTCAGCCGCAAAAAAGCATAAAATCCGCAAAAACTAAACAAATCTTTTGCGGATTTTGAGAATCCTGCCCGGGTAACAGCATACACCCGGCCCCCCAAACTTGTTCAAGTTCGTCGTCTAAACCAGGGCCGACTGGCGTCAGCAGCCAACGGCCAGTGCTAGGCGGCCGGTGCGGTCACTTTGGGCGACAGCTTGAAGACGTCGGCGCGCATTTCCTTGCCGGCCTTGAATTTCACGGTGGCGCGGGCGGGAATGGGCACGTCGGTCTCCGGCTTGTTCGGGTTGCGGCCCACGCGCGCCTTGCGAACCTTGACTTCGAAGACGCCGAAGTTGCGCAACTCCACTTTGTCGCCTTTGGCAAGCGCCTCGGCGATGTAGTCCAATGTTTTCTGCACCACGTCAAACACTTGCTGTTGGACGAGGCCAGTTTCGTTGCTGATGCGAATAACGAGGTCGCGTTTGGTCAGAGTCATAGTTTTTTTTGGGTTTGGTTAAATTATCACTGAACGACACGGATTGTCCAGAAGTCACTGGCTAAATTTTCATCGGTTAAATAAGCATAAGGTAATGTAAAATAACCCTTTAGCCCCCAGCGATTGCCCCACGAATTCCGGATTATGAACCACTGCTGCCTGTCCTGGTAGCCAACACCCACCACGGCATGGCCGCCGATGGCGCGCTCCCCAGCGCCCGGCAGCGAAGCATGACCGGTGCGGGCCACCTGCGGACTTTCAAAACTTTCATAAACCGTAAAACCGAACACGAACGGATAACCCGAAGCCAGGCAGCCTCTCAACTGGCTGAGCACCGGCACCAGTCGCTGATACGACACCACCCGGTACTTGAGCGCGTCGGTGTAACATTGCGCCGACGGTTTGGTTTTGAATTTGGCGATGACGTACGGCCATTCGGTTTCGGGACAGTCGCCTTGTTTGGCGACGCTTTTGATGCCGTCGCGGATTTGCGCGCCACTGTCGGTGTCCACCGTGCGCTCGATCACGCGTTCGTTGTAATAGATGAACAAGCGCGAGGGCGTGAAGTCGGCGACCTTTTGTTTCAGCCGGTCAAACTCAATCGCCCCGGCGATGGCATTGGCGGTGCAACTCCCGAGCTGGCCCTGGTTGTAAACCGGCGGGCATTGGGCGCACAAATCCACGCCGGGAGGCAAAGCCTCCACCGATTCGACCGGCGCGGCATAAAAATGGTCGCGATGGTCCGGTAAATCCGGCAGCCAGCCGTAGCGGGAAATCTTGTAGCTCATGCCTGGTCGGTGTCTGTCCAACCGCTGTTTTATCAACTAGGAGAATTTGCCAGGTTTGTCCAACACAAAAATTTAAATTTCTTATGGCGCACCGACCCGCTGCTAAAAACCTTTACAGTCCCGCTTTAACCCCGCACATTATGAGGCGTGTTGACTGAAAGCGAATCAAGGGTTCAGACGACGCAATCGCCTCGCGCAGCCCGGCTTCGAACAGACTTTGAGAAAGATATCGAGACGGCGATTCTGCGGTCACAGGAACATCTTTTGGGCCTGCAGAAGCCCGAAGGTTACTGGATCGGCGAATTGATGGTGGATTCCACCCTCGTGTCCGACACGGTGGCGTATCATCATTGGAACGGAAAAGTGGATCGCGAATGGCAGCGCAAGGCTGTCAATCACCTTTTCTCCATGCAACTGCCCGACGGCGGATGGAACATTTATTACGGCGGCCCGTCGGACGTGAACGCCACCATCAAGGCGTATCTGGCGCTCAAACTCGCCGGCGTGCCGGAGACCGACCCGCGGATGCTGCGCGCCCGCGAAGTGGCGTTGCACCTCGGCGGCGTGCCGCGCATGAACACGTTTTCCAAGCTGTACCTGGCGCTGCTCGGGCTTTATTCCTGGGAATACGTGCCGACCATCCCGTGCGAAGTGCTGTTCATCGGCAAATGGTTCCACGTGAATTTCTGGGACATGAGCAATTGGTCGCGCGCCATGCTCGTGCCGCTGGCCATCATCAACCACTTCAAACCCATCCGCCCCGTCAAGGTGGACCTGGATGAGCTCTATCCCGAAGGCCTGCATGAGCGCGACCTGGCGCTGGCGCCCGACCCCGACGCGCTGTCGTGGCGCAATTTTTTCCTCTGGCTTGACCGGTTGCACAAGTTCGCCGAATGGTTCGCCGAGCATAAAATCCATCCGTTCCGCAAACGCGCGCTTAAAAAATGCGAGCAATGGATGCTCGAACGGTTCGAACATTCGGACGGCCTGGCGGCGATCTTTCCGGCCATGCTCAATTCGCTCATCGCCCTTCAGGCGCTTGGCTATCCCGATGACCATCCGGAAGTCATGCGCGCCACCCATGAATTGAAGAAGCTGGAGCATGAAACCGACGACGATGTGCGCATCGAGCCTTGTTTCTCGCCGGTGTGGGACACTTCGTATGTGATTATTGCCCTGCACGAATCTGGCATTTCCGAAAATCATCCCGCGCTGAAAAAAGCCGCCACCTGGCTCATGGACCGGGAAATCCGCATTCGCGGCGATTGGTACCATAAGAATCCGACGCGCGTCGAACCGAGCGGCTGGGTCTTCGAATTCAACAACCAATGGAACCCCGACGTGGACGACACCGCGATGGTGCTGCTGGCGCTTCGCAAAATTCCCACCGACCATCCCAACCGGCGCGACGAGTGTTTCCAGCGCGGTCTGACCTGGATGTTGACCTTTCAGTGCAAGGACGGCGGCTGGGCGGCGTTTGACAAGGATTGCACCAAGAACGTCCTGGAAAAGGTTCCGTTCGCCGACCACAACGCGATGCTCGACCCCGAATGCGCCGACATTACCGCGCGCATCCTGGAACTGCTCGGCGCGGAGAATTTCCGGTTGAACCACGCGCGCGTCAAGCGGGCACTGGAATACATCCGTTCGCAACAGGAACCGGACGGCTCGTGGTACGGCCGCTGGGGGGTGAATTACATATACGGCACGTGGCAGGTGTTGCGCGGACTGCGCGCGATGAATCTGGACATGAACCAGCCGTGGCTGCTCAAAGCGCGTCACTGGCTGGAAAGCGTCCAGCACGAAGACGGCGGCTGGGGCGAACGCTGCAACACCTACGACGACCCGGTCTTCAAGGGGCGCGGACCGAGCACGGCGTCGCAGACCGCCTGGGCAGTCATGGGCCTGTGTGCGTTCGACGACCCGGACAATCCGCACCTCAGGCGCGGCATTGAATATCTGGTCCGCACGCAAAATCCGGACGGTTCATGGACGGAACATGAAACCACCGGCACCGGTTTCCCGAAGGTGTTCTATTTGAAATACGACATGTACCGCAACGCCTGGCCGCTGCTCGCCTTTGCCACGTACCAAAAAATTCTTGAGCGCGCCGCGGCAAAGGTGACGGGTGACGTGGATGGCCGTCCGCATCCCGGCATGAAGGATTCACCCACAGCCTTGAAAAACACCGGTCATGTTTGAGCAAACCGTTCAGATTGTCTCCAACGCGCGCGACACCGACTCTTATTTCCGTCTCGTCCTGCGCGCGCCGCAAATCGCGCCACTCATCCAACCCGGACAATTCGCCCATGTCCGAATTTTGCCGTTGCCGGATGCGTTGCTCCGCCGGCCGTTCAGTATTTTTCAAGTCGCCGGCGACACGTTCTCCATCCTCTACAAAACCGTCGGCAAGGGCACCGGGGTGCTTGCCCGAATGGGCGCCGGCGAGGAACTGAGCGTGATTGCGCCGCTCGGCCATGGGTATACCGTGCCGAAGGCCGGCGGGGAAATTCCGCTGCTTGTCGCGGGCGGTTACGGCATGGCGGCCATGTTTCTGCTGGCCCGGCGTTCACCTCAAAAGGGCATCGTCTTTGTTGGTGGCCGCAAGCGAAACGACATCCTGTGCGAGAAAGAGTTCCGGGCGCTCGGCTGGGACGTGCGCGCAATGACGGAAGACGGCAGTCACGGCGAAAAAGGATTGGTCACGCAGCCGCTGCGCGCTGAAATCCAAAATTCAAAATCAAAAATTAAAAATTTCAAGATCTTCGCCTGCGGCCCAACCGGCATGTTGAAAGCCGTTGGCAAAATCGCCGCGGATTTCAACGTCCCGGCGGAACTCTCGATGGACGAGCACATGTGCTGCGGCGTCGGCGTATGCCTGACTTGCGTAATCCCCATCAAAACCGCCGACGGCTGGGAATACCAGCGGACCTGCACCGAAGGCCCGGTGTTTGATGCGCGTCAGGTTGTGTGGGGGGAAATGAAGTGAAGTCCAAAGTCCAAAGTTCAAAGTCCAAAGTGCCCATTTCGGATGGCCCCGTGAATTTATCCGTTCAGCTCGGCAAGTTGAAGTTGCAGAACCCGGTGATGGTCGCCTCCGGCACCTTTGGCTATGGCGTCGAATATGCCCAATTGCTCGACTTGAACCAGCTTGGCGCTGTCGTGGTAAAAGGCATCCGCCTCGGCCCGGTCCGGGGCAATGCCACGCCGCGCACGGTCGAAGTCACCAGCGGACTTATCAACGCCATTGGCTTGCAAGGACCAGGTGTGGATGGATTCATCAAAAAATACTGGCCGTTTCTAAAAGCGCTGAAGGCACCGACCATCATCAACATCTGGGGAACAACGGTGGAAGAATACGCCGAAGTGGCGAAACGTTTCGACGCGCTCGGCAATGTCGGCGCGCTGGAACTGAACGTTTCCTGCCCGAATATCAAGAAAGGCGGCGCACAATTCGGTACCGACCTGAAACTATTGGCCCAAGTCGTCGCCGCCTGCCGCAAGGCGACGAAGTTGCCGCTGATTACCAAGATGAGCCCGAACGTGGTGAGCATCGCACCGTTTGCCCGGGCGGCGGAAGACGCCGGCAGCGATGCGTTGTCCATCATGAACAGTTATCCGGCCATGGCGATTGACATCGAATCGCGCCGGCCGAAGCTGGCAAACGTGACCGGCGGCCTGACGGGACCGTGCATCAAACCCATTGCCGTCAAGCTCGTTTGGGAGGCCGCGAAGGCGGTGAAAATTCCCATTATTGGCATGGGCGGGATCCAGAACGCGGCAGATGCGATTGAATTCATGGTGGCCGGCGCGACGGCTGTGGCGGTGGGCACGGCCAATTTCTATGAGCCGCAGACGGCATTGCAGGTCATCGCCGGTATCCGCGAATTTATGGAAAAGCAAAATCTGAAAGATGTAAAAGGAATCACCGGCAGCGTGGCGGTGAAAAAGTAATCTACGCGCCATCTCTGATTCCCA
>Ga0335073_10003136_pt1 | contig 22894 bp, 14 predicted proteins | sample Lox_Sample_22_FD_207093 | JGI IMG/M metagenome (GOLD analysis project Ga0335073, IMG submission 207093) | Soil microbial communities from Loxahatchee National Wildlife Refuge, Florida, United States - Lox_Sample_2.2 | ecosystem: Environmental > Terrestrial > Soil > Wetlands | place: USA... | reverse complement strand
TTGAACATGGTGACGGCCTATTGGGACCGCAACTCGTCAATGGGCGCGTGGAACTATACGGTTCCCGACGACGCATCGCCCGAGACCTGCGACTGGCCGCGGTTTCTGGGCACAGCGCCGAAGATTCCATTCAACGCCGAGCATTTTTTCCAATGGAGGAAGTGGAAGGCTTACGGCAGCGGCGTGGCCGGCGATTTGTTCGTGCATCTTTTCAGCGGGACGCACTTCATTACCGGGTCGATGGGGCCCACGCGCGGATTGGCGACCGGCGGACTGCGCTTCTGGAAGGATGGCCGCGACGCCGACGACGTGGTGCTGGGCCTCTTCGATTATCCCGAGGGATTCAACCTGAGCCTGCGCGTCAACTTTGTGGATGGCGGCGAAGAAAGCGAGGGCCTGGTCTTCACCGGCTCTGAAGGAACGATGGAGATCGGGTGGACTGGCGTGAGCGTGAACCGCGTTCCGCGCGAAAGTGAGCCTGGGCTGACCATCGGCACGTTTACCGAAGCGATGCAGAAGAAGATGCAGGCCGAGTACAACCTGAAGTATCCGCGCAAACATCCCGAGGGCGCGCCGCCGGCGGGATACGAGAAGTTCGTCGCCCCGGAGGGATACAGCGACAGCTACGACCACTTCAAAAACTTCTTCGCCGCAGTGCGGTCCCGGCAGCCGGTAGTGGAGGACGCGGTATTCGGGTTCCGCGCGGCTGGAGCTGCGCTGCTGAGCAACCTGAGCATGGAGCGGGGAACGGTGGTGAATTGGGACCCGGAGGGTATGAAGCTGATTTGAGCCGGCCGGCGATTCAATTGCTCTCTTGAGGCCCGGTGTTGCGCTACTATGGAATGCAATCAGGCGCACTCACCATTACTCTGCATAAGCTATCAGGGAAGAACTTGCCCTGGCCGGGCGAATTATCCTGCAACCTTCCCCTGGTTACGCCGGCTATCGATGCGCCTGACATTGTTGAAAGGCCCATTCATGTTCTTGCCTCGATTCCGTTCGATTGTGTTTGTGGTTCTGGTCTTCCTGTTCGTCTTCCGGCACGCGCCAGGGCAGGCCCCAACGTGGACAATTACGGGGCCGGCGTTTGCCGCCGCTCCGGCAGACATTCAGTCCGCAGCAGCGAAGATTCAGGCTGAGCCGTTCATGGAGACAACGGTACTGTTTGAAAGCGACTCGTACTCATTCGATGCCGCGGGGCGCATGACTTACAGGCATCACATCATCTATCGGCTTGAGACGAAGGAGGGAGTCGACGACTGGGACGAGATCAGCATTCGGTGGTCGCCCTGGTACCAGAATCAGCCTGAGATTCATGCGCGGGTGATTTCACCTGACGGGAAGCTGACCACACTCGACCAGAAGACCATTACCGATGGTCCGGCGAAAGAGGAGAGCGAGGATACTTACACTGACGACCGTGTGCGCAAGGTGCCACTTCCTGCAATTGCGGTGGGAGCGATTGTGGAGGAGGAGACGGTTTCGTCGGATAAGCAGCCGTTCTTTACCGGAGGGGGCGTTTACGACGACAGTTTTTCGCGTGCGGTGCCGATTATTCACAGCGAGCTAACCGTGGATGTGCCAGCAGCAACGAATTTCCGTTTCAAGTTGATCGCTCTGCCTCAGGCGCAGGTAAAAAACGAGATTGCCGGGGATGTGCGCCACTTCTCAATGGTGCAGGGTTATCTGCCGGGGCAGGCTGACTCGGATATCGATTTGCCGACGCACGTAATTACCGGCCCACTCGTGGAGTTCTCTACGGGCGAATCGTGGGCAACTGTAGCGAGCGACTACCGCAAGCTTGCCGAGGTCAACATCGACCCCGCAAAAGTGACGAGCCTGCTGCCGAAGCCAGGCGCAAATCGGATGGAAACAATTGCGCTGATTGTCGCCGAGCTGCATAAGTCGGCTCGTTACACCGGCATCGAGTTTGGCGAGTCGAGCCTGCAGCCAGTGCCCGCAACCGAGATTCTCAAGCGCCATTATGGCGACTGCAAAGACAAGTCGGCGCTGTTGGTGGCCATGTTGCGCGCCGCGGGCATCGACGCCGATATGGCATTGCTCGATTCGGGCCCCGGAAACGATCTCGATCCCGAGCTTCCGGGGATGAACCTGTTCGATCATGCAATCGTTTATGTTCCGCCGGCGCAGGGCCCAGGCGCGCCCTCCGGTGCGCTGTGGATCGACGCAACAGCGGAGTATACAGGCGTAGGCTCGTTGCCTCGCATGGACGAAGGCCGGCAGGCGCTCATCATCGCCGATGGCACGGCAGGCCTGACGTTGACGCCGACGCCCAAACCCGATGACGACCGCCTGATTGAGCAGAGAAACGTTGAGCTGGCGGAGTATGGCCCCGCCCACATCGAGGAAACATCGCTGACGAACGGCGACATCGACGACTCCTACCGGTCGCTTTACGGCGGTCAGATGAGCCGGGATACGCGTGAGGATTTGGAGAAGTACGCAAAGAATGTCTACATGGCCAAGGCCCTGGCCGGTGTAACGCATGGCGATGCGCACGATATGACGCATCCCTTCGCGCTCAAACTTGAGATGACCGATGCGAAGCGGGCAGACACAGCCATTGAAGAGGCGGTGCTTGGCATTCCGTATGCCGATATCTTCGATCGCCTGCCCGAGTGGTTTCGCACCGATCCCAAGACCGAAGGCGAAAAACTCACTCCCCAGCAGGAAGAAAACCGCAAACGGGCAGTTGCAGCGCGCACGCCTGATTACGATGTGCACCCTTTTGCCACCGAATGGCAGTACACCATCACGCCTCCCGAGGGGTACGTGGTGCGTGCGCTCCCCGAGGACAAAACGATCGCCATGGGCCCGGCGACCTTCAAGCAGCATTACGAGACCGATTCTGCCGGAAAGATCCTGGCTGCCTATCGGTTCGAAACTTCAAAGCCTCGCTACAGCATCGACGACGCTCTGGCTCTGCGCGACGCGGTCCTGGTTACCTACAAGGAAGACATGCTTTCGATCTGGTTCGATCAGACCGGATCGAAACTGATGGATGCCGGCAAGATACGCGAAGCTCTGGAAGCGGATCGCAAACTGATTACTGCGCACCCCACCGAAAGCATTCATCACGCGCAGATTGCGTACGTTTTTCTGAAGGCCGGTCTGGGCGCCAAAGCGCGGAGCGAAGCTGAAGAGGCGACGCGGCTCGATCCAAAGTCGGTGGCCGGATTCAAAACGCTTGGCTGGGTTTGCCAGTTTAACGAAATAGGCGTGCAGTACGGACAAGGATTTGACTGGGATTGCGCCGCCAATGCCCTGAAGAAAGCGCTCGCGCTCGATCCCGACGACACCGACATCGCCGTTACGCTGTCCGTCCTTCAGGAGTACGATGCGCAGGGCGAACGGTACACAGCGGGCGCACATCTTAATGACGCTATCGCAACTTTGAAGGCGCTGAAAGAAAAGGACAAAGCGGAAGGCGATAAGTATGAAGACAATTTGCTTTTCGACCTGCTTTACAGCGGCCACTATGCAGAGCTGCTTTCAGAGTTAGACAAATTGCAGACGTCGACCACCCGCGCCGGGCTTGAGATAGCGGCCACAGTTGCGCTTCAGGGAGGTCAAAAGGGGGTTTCAGCAGGCATCAAACGCGCCGATGAGCTTTCGACTAACTCCGACGGGCGCGCGGCAGCGTTGGCGACCGCAGGCAATCAACTGATGCGGATGCGGCTCTATCCCGAGGCGGCAGATGTTCTCTCAGCTGCGGTTGAAGGACAACAGGACTCGGCTGGCGTAACGCAGCAGATCACGCTGCTGCGCAGGCTCACTCCGTGGAAGAACGAGTTCCTGCCTGCAAGCGATCCGCGAAACCCCATACAGCGCCTGCTGATTTCGCTTTTCACCGGCTCCGCCAACGAATCGCTGGCAAACCAGGTTCTGGCGCGCCACGCCTACGGCTCCGATGAAGAATGGCGCACAAATCTCAAGAAGTTCGGTGAGTCCAGCGGCATGCTGCGGGTTGGCGCCGCGCGCGCCCAATTACCGACCGCCGTGCTGCTCGATGTCTTGATCAGCAGCATGAAGCTGACTACAGAGGGCAGCGACGAAACCGGATACAGGATTACCGTCGAGAGTATTGGCGCCAAGCCCAGACAGTTGTATGTATCCAGGGAGGATGGCGCATATCGGGCGGTAACTGACGGTGATATACTCTCGGAGGCCGGGAACGAGGTGCTCTACCTGCTCGCCAACAGCCGCGACAAGGAAGCGCAGTCGCTGCTGGATTGGATGCGTGATCGTTTGAAGCGAGGCGGAGGCGACGATCAGCTCTCAGGGCCGCTTTTTCCGCGTTTCTGGAACCAGGGCGATGCGGCCGATCCGGCGGCGATGAAACTGGCGGCGGAGGCATTGATCGCCGACACGCCAACCATCAAGAGTATGCTGCCCGATTTGCGCTCTGCCTGGGAGAAAGCGCCGGCCGGCGATGCGCGACTGAATCTTGCGCTCCTGCTGGCCCACGGTTACACTGCGGCCGAAGACGGCCAGCAACTGAAGGAAGTCGCACAGGAAGTTCTGAGGGGTGCGCCCGATTCCTATACGGCGATTGGGTTGATGGCCGGCGCGGATGAGTTGCTGAAAAACTGGGATGATTGGAGAGATATGTTAGACACCCACCTTGCGAAACATCCCGGAGATGAATCGTTGTTGCGCATGAAAGCTCGATATGAGGAGGCGCATGGAGAATGGGCGGCGACCCGCGCCACACTGCAGAAATTGGTCGACCAGGGACAGGCCTCGGCCAGCGACTACAACATGTACGCGTGGACGGCGCTCTTTGACAACAGTGTGAACGACGACACTCTTAAGGCCGCCAGGCAGTCAACCTTGCTGACAAATAATGCCAGCTTTGCCGAACTGCACACGCTGGCTTGCCTGTATGGGGTGCACGGTGAAACTTCGCAGGCGCGCGATCTTTTGCTGAAAGCGATGGCCGCCGCAAACCTTGCGCTGCCGAACTCTGAAGTTTGGTTTGGCTTTGGCAGCCTGTACCAGCAATATGGAGTGGACGATGCGGCAATCGCGGCCTACGAAAAGGTTGAGAGACCCCAGGGACATATCTACGCCGGAGACACGTATTTGTTGGCCCAGGCACGGTTGAAAGAGCTGAAGGCAAAATGAGGCATTTTCTGAGTCGTGGTATCCTCTTCGGCTTCGTCGCGAGGTCGCTGCTTCCTGATAGTCGCATCGACTTGGCCTATTCGGCTCCGGGATATAGCGACTCAGAAAATGCGATCGCATTGCACGAGCGGAAAGCGATCAAGTGAAAAGGGATTCGCGCGAAGCGAATCCCTTTGTCATATCCAGCGGTTTTTCTGGAAGCCCGTTACGCAATCATCGGGAAGTAAGCCTGGACGGCGCGTTGCATGGCCAAGTGATCCATGTGCGCGGCTTTTTGTTCATAGCGGGCCTGCCAGCAGACCTGGTTGACGATGTCGCGCGGATGGCAGCAGCGTAATTCTTCGTTGAGTGTATTGCGAATAAAGCCGATGAGGTCCTGAGGGATAGTTTCTTCGTAAGTGACATTTCTGTCGATGGCAACGCGGCGGAAGATCTCGGCAAACTGCTCATCGGTGATGGTGCCCAGTTTGATCTTGGTTTGAATGCGGCGCAGAAATGCGGGATCGACGAGGCTTGCGGGGTCGTTATTTGAGGCGAAGACAACCAGCATCTCAAAGGGAATCTCAAGCTTTTTACCGCCAATGAGGGTAAGGAAATCGATACGGCGGTCGAGGGGCACGATCCAGCGGTTCAGCAATTCGTCGGGGCGCAGGCGCTGGCGGCCGAAATCGTCGATGATAAGCACGCCGTTGTTGGCCTTCATCTGTACCGGTCCAACATAGAACTTCGACGACGGATTGTACTGCATGTCGAGCATTTCGGCGGTCAGTTCGCCGCCCACAAGCACTGCGGGACGACGGCACTTGACCCAGCGTTCGTCGTGGGCCGCGGGTTTGGGCATGTCGATTGCGTGATGGACGGCCGGGTCGTAGACGGTGATTACCTGGCCATCGACTTCGATAGCGTAAGGGATCCACACCGAGTCTTCGGCGAGCACCCGCGAGAGAACCTCAGCAACAGTGGTCTTACCGGTGCCGGCCGCACCGTAAAGAAAGATGGCACTGCCCGAATTGAGGGCGGTGCCGAATTTATGGAGCAGGTCGGGGTCGATGACGAGGTGCTTGAACGCGCGTTCGACGTCTTCTTCGTGAACTTCGACCTGCTGGACGCTCTGCTTTCGGGTCTGTACCACATACGACTGAAGAGCAACCGGAGCGACGCCTGCGTACTGGCTCATCTGCATCAACTCGATTGCCCGAGTGCGGCCCTGGGCGGTGATTCCTATATGGGGAATATTGCCGCTCATTCCGGTGACCTGGCAAAGCGACTGTGCGCGGAGGCGGCAAAAAATGTCGTCTGTGACTTCGTAGCTGAGCTTCACATTGTCAGAAAGCTCGAGCATCGAGATGGAGCCGCTGAGGTACAGGGCCTTGAGAACCAACTCTTCAACAACTGCCTGGCGTACATCGAGTTCCTTCAAGCTGCGCGGCTTGCGTTCGGGTCCTAAATTCGTGTCTTTTGTTACACTGATGTGGCCCTCGAACTCCTGCATCGTTAGCAGAGTTGCCATCTGGTTCTCCTCGGTATTCCGATACCAATCTAGAGGCAAACCCTGCGTCTGTGAGTCCCTCTTTTGTTTGCTCATAGGTCCCTCTTTGGTATCACCGGTCCAGTCCCTCAATTAGGGGTGACTTTGTTGTATAGGCAACGTGCCCTGAGAGGCTAGGTGACAAAGGTCACAAATAATACATTTTAAGATGAAATTGGCTCAATGTTCGCGAAGTCAGGCGCAAACGAACCAATTCGTTTAATACCACTTAACAGACGCGGGGAAGAAATAAGGCAGGCTGGCCTTTGCTAAACTGCTCCAAGGCCAATTCCCGATCCATCGCCAGGCAAGAAGCAGTCCCGGAGACAACATGCCAGTTGTTGAACTGACAGGGGTAACCAAAGCTTACCAGAGCAAAGTGGCAGTTGACCATCTGAGCCTGAGCATTGAGGCCGGACAGATGTTTGGACTGCTGGGCCCGAATGGAGCCGGGAAGACCAGCTCGATCCGCATGATGATGGGCATTACCATGCCCGACTCGGGGCGGGTTGAGCTGTTCGGCAAGCCATTTGACCGCGCCAGCCTCGACCGCGTAGGGTATCTGCCCGAGGAGCGCGGCCTCTACAAGAAAATGACCGTGCTTGACCAGCTTGTTTTCTTCGGCCGGCTGCATGGGCTCAGCGCCGAAGAGGCCAATAAGCGCGCCGTCGACTGGGCCAAAAGGCTTGAAATTGCCGACTCACTGGACAAGAAAACGCAGGAGCTCTCGAAGGGCATGCAGCAGAAGATACAGTTTATTGCGACTCTGCTTCACGATCCGGGACTGGTGGTAATGGACGAGCCGTTCAGCGGGCTGGACCCTGTGAACGCAACCCTGCTCGAGGACGCGCTGCTTGAGATGAAGTCGCAGGGCAAAGCCATCCTGTTTTCGACGCATCGCATGGACCAGGTAGAGAAGCTCTGCGACTCCATCTGCCTCATCAACCGCGGTAAGCCAGTGCTTCAAGGCAAAATGCGGGAGATAAAGAGCCGCTACCCGCGCGATAGGGTAGTGGTGGAGTTTGAAGGCAGCGACGAGTTCCTGAAGAGCGATGAAATTGCCGAGGCGAACAACTACTCGGGCCACGCTGAAATCAAGCTCAAGCCGCACGGCGATTCGCAAAAGCTGCTTCACCGCGCCGCGTCGATGGCCACCATCTACCGATTTGAGCTTGTGGAGCCGTCGCTTGAGGAGATTTTCATCCAGACCGTGGGAGGCAAAGCCGATGCGTAATATGCTGCTGATCGCAAAGCGCGAGTACCTTGAGCAGATTCGCGGCCGCGCCTTCAGGCTGTCAACCATTCTGGTGCCGGTGGTGATCATTGGAATGCTTGGAGTGATGGCGTATACGGGCAATAAGATGGGAAGCGGCAGCCACATTGCGATTGCTTCAGACAGCCCGTGGCTGGCGAACGACGTCAAAAGCAATCTGCTTGAGGACAAGAAGGCGGGTTACAAGATCGAGGTGTTCGCTCCGTTCACCGAACAGGAGCGCGCGAACCTGATGTCGCAGGTGAAGAACAAGACGTTCGACGCACTGCTGACAATTGAGAATTCGTCCTCCGCCGATCCGAAGGTGACTCTCGCTTCGGAGTCGTCACTCGAGCTCGAGGGTACATCTGATCTGAGGACGGCAGTAAACTACGGGCTGGTGAATCTGCGCCTGGCGCAGAAAGGCATGACACCTGACCAGGTCAAGGCTGTGGTAAAGGGCATCAAGATCAATACAGTTCAGGTGTATGCAACCGGGAAGACCGGCAAAAGTGAAGGTATGGGTCCATTCTATGCGGCATTCATCGTCACTTTCCTCATGACAATGCCGATCCTGCTGTATGGGCTCGACATGGCTCGTTCGATTGTGGAAGAGAAAACATCGCGCATTTTTGAAGTAATGCTTTCAGTGACGCGCGCCGACGACATGCTTGCGGGGAAGCTGGTTGGTGTAGGCGCGGTTGGGCTGACGCAGATTGCAATCTGGGTCGCAGCAGCGGTGGCGTTCAGCGGTTCAAGCCTGTTCGCGGTACTGATGAGCGGCGACATGAAGATTCAGTTCACGTGGATGGAGGGAGCCTTCTTCCCGGTTTATTTCGTTTTGGGGTTCTTCCTATACAGCGCATTCTTCTCGGGATTGGCTGCCACCTGCGAGACTGCCCAGGATTTGCAGATGTATATATCGTTGGCAGTTGTTCCAACTTGGGCCGCCTTTTTTATCATGCCGTTTCTCTTGAAGAATCCAGGCGCGCCCTGGGTCGTTGCCGCATCAATATTTCCCCCCACTGCGCCTCTGGTGATGCCGGCGCGCATGGGGCTGGTCGCGGTGCCGATCTGGCAGACTGCGCTTTCGGTCCTATTGCTGGCGGCTTGCATCTGGGCGGTGTTGTGGTTTGCCTCTCGGCTCTACCGGATTGGCATTCTGATGTATGGCAAGCGCGCGACTCTACCTGAACTGTTGCAGTGGCTGCGGTATAGCTGACGGAACAAGCAACAGCGAAGAGTTCCCATGGCGGGGTGCTTGTGGCGCGAAGGAGTGAAGGAAGTGAGAGAGTTTGTTGTTGACCTCTTTATCTCCCTGGATGGGTTTGCTTCCGGCGCGAACGAGCCGCCATTTTTCGGCTATTTTGGCGAGCAACTGGGAGCGTGGATCGGGCAGGAGCTCGACCAGCCGCAGTTCCTCATCATGGGCCGCGTGACATACGAAGCGCTGGCGGAGTTCGCGCCGAAGGCGCAGGATCCCATCAGCTTGAAGATGACCGAACTGCCCAAGCTTGTGTTTTCAAGCCAATTGCAGGAGCCGCTGGTGTGGAGGAACACGCAGCTTCTGCGTGTGCCGGCCGCACCCGAGATACGCGCGTTGAAAGCGCAGGAGGGCGCGCGGTTGCGATCGATCGGCAGCATCCGGCTGGTGCAGAGCCTGATCGAAGCTGGGCTCGTCGACCGGCTGCGCCTGATGATCTTTCCCCTGGTGTTGGGCAACGGCGGCAGGGAGCCGATTTTCTCTCGCCTGGCGCGCACGCCGCTTCAGCTGCTCCGAAGCCAGTGTCTCGACTCACGCATCTTGTTGCTCGAATATGCGCCTCCAAAGCAGGAATCGGCTTGAGAGACGACGCTGCGGTCAGTGGGCCTCATGCCGGTGAGCCGCACACCAATTGCCTGCCGGCGCGCGATGCGCGACTAAAATCGAGGGAGAGTGAGCCGCAAAGACAGTCCCCAATACACCTTCAGGCAGCGTGTCGTGCTGGCGCTGGCGCCAAGGCTCGTGTGGGCACTGCTTTGGCTGGTGGGATCGACGTGGCGATTTGAGGAGATTGCCGAAGAAGGCGTAACGCCACTCAAAGGCGGCGCAGGCGCCGGAGCCGAGATCTTTTGCTTCTGGCATCAGTGCGTTCTTCCCTGCGCCATCTACTACCGAAAAACGCGTGCAACAATCTTGATCAGCCGCAGCTTCGACGGTGAACTGATCACGCGCACTCTCGGCCTGTTTGGTTTTCGTGCGGTGCGCGGGTCGAGCTCACGTAGCGCGCGCGAAGGTCTGCTCGGGCTCAAGGAAGTGATCGAATCGGGCCGGCCGGCAATCTTTACCGCAGACGGACCGCGCGGGCCGGTCTATCAGACCAAGATGGGGCCAATCAAACTCGCGCAAATGACCGGCGCGCGCATTGGCGCATTTCACCTTGAGCCGGAGCGTGCATGGACGATGCGATCGTGGGACCGCTTCCTCGTTCCCAAGCCGTTCACGCGCATTGTGGTGAGCTGGGCGCGATGGACCGAAGTCGAGCGTGAGTTGGCAGCGCGCGATTATGAGCCGATGCGCGAGGAACTGAACGCGGCCATCGAGCGCGCGAGGCTGAATGCGAGAGCGTATTTCGGGAAGAGCGCTATATGAGCGATCTTCTCATTCAGAATTTCGACTTTGACCTTCCCGAGGAGCTGATTGCGCAGCAGCCTCCGCCCGAGCGGGGCACGAGCCGCATGCTGGTGATGGATCGCGCCACGGGCGCGTTCAAAGACAGCATGTTTTCTGAGTTGCTAAACCTGCTGTGCGAGGGCGATCTGCTGGTTTTGAATGACAGTCGCGTCATTCCGGCGCGGCTCTTTGCGCGTCGCACGCTGGTGCGCGAGCGCGAACGGCCCACTGGGCGCATCGAGGTAATGCTGACTGCGCCCGCCGGCGAGAATTGCTGGCACGCTCTCGTCAAGCCGGGGCGCAAAGTCGCAAACGGCGAGAGGCTCGTGTTCCCGGGGCTAACCGGTGAGATTCTGCTCGAAGCCGAGGTGCTTGAGCGCGGAGAATTCGGCGAGCGGCTGCTCGAATTCGCGCCGCCCAAAGACACTCGCGACGACTTCTACACGGTGCTCGAGCGTATCGGCCACATGCCACTTCCACCCTACATCCATCGCGACGATGCCGATGCCGACCGCGAGCGCTATCAAACCGTTTACGCCCAGGAACGTGGCTCGGTAGCGGCGCCCACGGCCGGATTGCACTTCACGCCCGCGATGCTTGACGCGGTCCAATCGCGCGGGGTTGAAATAGCGCGCGTAACGCTGCACGTTGGCCTGGGAACTTTTGCGCCTTTGCGCGTAGAGCGCGTGGCCGATGTGCGTTTGCACAGCGAGCGCTACACTCTGAGCGCGGAGACCGCGCAAGCGTTGAATCGGGCAAGACAGGACAGCCGTCGCGTGGTTGCCGTAGGAACAACGGTTGTGCGCACGCTCGAATCGATTGCTCGCGAGGCTGGAGGAAGGGAACTGGTCGCTCATTCCGGCGAAACATCGATATTTATTTCGCCGGGGTTTGAATTCCAAGTGGTCGATGCACTGCTGACCAACTTTCACTTGCCGCAATCGAGCCTGCTCATGCTGGTAAGCGCATTTGCCGGCCGCGAAAAAGTGCTCGCGGCGTATCGGCATGCCGTCGACTCGCGCTACAGGTTCTTCAGTTACGGCGATTGCATGTTGCTGAAGTGAGGTTAGGCAGCATTGATCTGCGGGCATCAAGTTAGACTAAGGAATTCGAGGAAGCTTGACACGAGGGGTACCGGTTACCTTTGTGAAGGAGGGTGAATTTGGCTAAATTGTCGGCGAACATCGAGGAGCAAATCGGTAGAAGCCTCGTGCTGATTTGCCTGCTCGTCGCGCCCGGTCTGTATTGCCTTCGCGCAGCTGTCGTATCCGATCCGGATATGTGGTGGCATATGCGCTATGGCGAGTGGATTCTCGCTCACCACGCCTTCGTGCCCCGCATAGATATGTTTTCGAATGTCGGCGTCGGCAAATGCTGGACAGGGTACAGCTGGCTGTTCGATGTAGTGCTCGAAAAGCTATACCAGCAATGGAATTTAGTGGGTGTGGTGATCTACACAACGACGATATCGGTGACGATCGCAGCGGCACTCTATCACCTGATGCGGCGGCAGAAGGCCGATCCGGTCGTGGGGGCTTTAATAGTGCTCGGCGTCATGGCGATTTTATCCCGGCTTATTGCGCCAAGACCATGGCTGTTTTCCATTCTTTTTTTCGCACTGGAACTTGACATTGTGCTGGAGGCGCGGAGAACTGGGAAGCGCCGGGGGCTGCTGTGGCTGCCGGTTATCTTTGTGCTCTGGGCAAATACTCATATCCTGTTCGTCCTCGGACTGTTGGTGCTGGGTGCGGCAGCAGTGGAACCACTGGCGGAACGATGGTGGCCCTGGCGCGAAACGAAAGCAGGAGTAATTTCCCCTTGGCTGACCTTGGCCGCTTGTGTACTGGCGTGCATGGTAAATCCGATTGGATGGGATCTTTACCGGACCGCTTACGTGATCAGCAGGCAATCGGGCATATTGGACCTGATCAGCGAGATGTCGTCACTGTCTTTTCGCAGTTATGAAGACTTCTTGCTTCTGTTCCTGGTGCTATTAACGGCGGGGGCGATGGGTTGGAACCGGCGCCTGCCGTTCTTTGAAACCGTGCTGCTGGCCGCAGCTGCCTTTATTTCGTTTAGAAGCAGGCGAGACCTTTGGTTTGTCGCCGTCGCGGCAGGAGCGATACTCGCATCGCAATTGCCGAGAATGGAAAAGGAATTCAAACGGTTGACGAATGTGGCCGTGCTCGCGGTTCTTCTGGTTACCGCTGGAGTGCTGTGGGCGGGAGGCAGGCTCTTTGAGGTGAACAACGCGAGTCTTGAGACACTTGTCCAGGACAACTTGCCCGTGAATGCAGTCGAGTTTATGAGAAAGATGCCGAACCATGGGCCGATCTTCAACGATTTCAACTGGGGCGGATATCTCATCTGGAGCCTCCGTGAACCGGTGAGTATCGATTCGCGCGGAGTCCTCTATGGAGACGAGTGGATAAACCGAAACATTGAGACGTGGTCGGGCCGCCCCGATTGGAGCACAGATCCCAATCTGAAAGCGGCGAAAATAGTGATGGGACCTAAGACTTTTCCGCTGTGCCAGATCTTGAAACTCGATCCGGAATTCCATCTTGCGTATGAAGACAAGCTGGCTGACGTGTTTGTACGGCAATGAACGCTGGCAATCGGCAATGGACGAAGGTAGCTGCCGGCAGGACTACCGGAATGATACTCGCATCAGCAGGGTGCAAACCTCCCTGTTAGACTCTCTCTCGTGACCGATCAAGCCAAGCCGCCCGTATATCTGCTCGACACCATGTCGTTCATCTTTCGCGCGTACCATGCCATGCAGCGCAGCCGCCCCATGTCCACGCGCTCGGGCCTGCCAACTGCGGCGACGTACGTGTTTGTGAACATGATCAAAAAGCTCAGGCAGGATTTTGATCCAAAATACTTCGCTGCGGTTTTCGATCCGAGTGGCGAGGTGTTTCGCGACGAGCGGGCGCGCGCGATGGGCCCATTGCGCAAGTGGAACTCGAAAACGCAGAGCTTTGAGGACGTGAGCTACGAGGGGTACAAGGCCAATCGCGAATCCATGCCAGAGGATTTGCGCAGGCAGATTCCGTATATCAGGCGATCGCTCGACGCTTTGCGAATTCCGATTCTTGAGGCGGTGGGTTTTGAAGCCGACGACGTAATCGGCACGCTGGCGCGCGAAGCCGCCGAGCAGGGGCACGAGGTGTTCATCGTCTCCAGCGACAAAGACATGATGCAGCTCGTCAACCAGCATGTAAAGATCCTCAATCCGCAGAAGGACAACCTGATTCTCGATCCTGAAAAAGTGAAAGAGGTGCTTGGCGTTCCGCCTGACAAAGTTGTTGACGTGATGGCGCTGCGCGGCGACACCGTCGACAACATTCCCGGCGCTCCAGGCATCGGCGATAAGGGCAGCGTTGACCTGATCATTGAATTCGGCACCGTTGAGACGGTCCTCGATCGCGCAGCCGAGGTTAAGCGCAAAACCTATCGCGAGTCGCTCGAACAAAATCGGGCCTCTGTCCTTTTATCCAAGGAACTTGTCACTATTGATTGTCATGTGCCGCTGCCGCTTGATTTGCCTGCGATGGAAACGCAGCAGCCCGACCTCGAAGCTTGCCGTGAACTGTTCACCGAACTCGAATTCACATCGATGCTGCGCGAGCTTTCGCCGCCCGCCGCGGGCAGCTCTTCGGTCGAAATTGTCGAAGAACCGAGCGCCGATCAGATCGCCGAGTTTTTGAAAGCCGCGCAAGCCAGCGGTTTCGCTTTTGCCATCGATGCTGAAGCGGCAGGGACGGCAGCAAATGAGGAAGACAAAACTCCCGATACTCCGACGACGCTGTCGCTGCTCGATGTGGCTGAGGCTGCCGAAAAGAAAGCGAGCTTTACGGTTGGCGTAAGCGCGGAGCCGGGGCGCGCGCTGAAGATTGAATTGATCCCTGAGCTCCACGCGCTGCTTGAAGACGCGACTGTAGCAAAGCAAACGCACGACGTGAAGCTGGCGATGCACGTGCTGGCTGAGAAGGGGATGGAGATCAAAGGCGCGGTTGACGATACGATGCTGCTCTCGTACGCGCTCAATCCAACGCATACCACGCAGGCGCTGGCCGATGTGGCGGCACGCAATAATCAGTCGCCCCCAAACACGCCCGCGGCGGGCGCGGCTGCCATCCACGCGCTCGTGCCGGCGTTGAAGGCCGAAGTAGAAAAGTGCGGAGTGGAGCGCGCGTATCGGGAGATTGACTTGCCGCTGGCGCCGGTCCTGTTCCGTATGGAGCAGGCGGGTGTTCGAATCGATCTTGGAGTGCTCGATGGTCTCGCAACTCGCTTTGGCGCAGAGATCGATCGCGTAGGGGCAAGGATCTACGAGCTTGCTGGGAAGCAATTCAACATCAACTCGCCGAAGCAACTGGCCGTCGTCCTGTTTACCGATCTCGGACTTCCCGCGCCGGTAGTGCGGGGCAAGGGCAAGACGATTTCGACTGCTCAGCCCGTGCTCGAGGAACTTGCTGAGAAGCACGATGTGCCGAAACTGGTGCTCGAGTATCGGCAGCTTTCGAAGCTCAAAGGGACTTACGTTGACGCGCTGCCGCATCTGGCCGACATGGCCTCGCGGGTGCACACCACGTTTCAGGCCGCGGCCACGGCAACGGGAAGGCTCTCGAGCGTCAATCCAAATCTGCAGAACATTCCGGTGCGCACCGAGCTGGGACGCGAGATTCGCGCCGCGTTTATCGCAGCGCCTGGCACCCAGTTGCTTTCGGCCGATTACTCGCAGATCGAGCTGCGGCTGCTGGCGCATTTCTCCGCCGATCCGCTGTTGATGAAGGCCTACGCCGAAGACATCGACATTCACACGCTGACGGCCAGCGAGGTCTTCGGCGTGCCCATCGACCAGATGGATAAAGAGACACGCAGCCGCGCCAAGGCAGTGAACTTCGGCATCGTGTATGGCATCTCGGCATTCGGGCTCGCAGCGCAACTCGGCATTCCGCAGGCCGAAGCGAAGGCCTACATCGAGCGCTATTTTGCGCGCTACCAGGGTGTGCGCGAGTTCATCGATAAGACGCTGGCCCAGGCACGCAAGGATGGATTCGTGCGAACCATGTTCGGACGCTTGCGGCCGATTCCCGATATCGAGAGCCGCAATCCCAACCAACGCGGATTTGCCGAGCGCACGGCAGTCAACACGCCGCTGCAGGGCACCGCGGCCGACCTTATCAAACTCGCCATGATTGCGCTTGACCGAAAACTCATCGAGCGAAAGCTCAAGACGCGCATGGTGCTGCAGGTGCACGACGAACTGCTGTTCGAGGTTCCGGCCGACGAGAAGGACCAAGTGGCGGAGCTGGTGCGGGCTGAGATGGAAGGCGTGGTCAAGCTCAATGTGCCTCTGATTGCCGATCTCGGTTTCGGCACGAACTGGCGCGATCTGAAATAAGCGCACGGCAAACTTGCTCTTTCAAAGCCTCCATTTTGGGCGCATCATTAGAGTCGGGCAGATGTTTTTCGAGATTGTCAGGCCGTTATCGTTTTTCGTAAGCATGCTGGCGCTGTATCCAGTTGTGGTGGGCGCGTTTTTTGTGCCTGGGAGCCACTGGGAAGACCGGCTGATTCTTGCCGCAGCGCGGATGGGTATGGCCGGGTGCCTGGCGCTGGTGAGTGGCATTCTCTTTGCAAGGCCGTGGCAATATCACGATGGCCCACGCCGTTTGCTGGCCGCGCTGCCGGTGCGCATCTACCTTTGGACCATTCTCGGCGTCGCCATCCTGTTTCTTCTGTCGTGGTACCTCGAAGAGTTCTATGTGCCTTATATATGGAGGAATTTGCCGTATTGAACGTGAACGGCGGATAGTGAACAGCATACGGTGGTGCGTGCTTTCCCACCCTAACGGCAATAGACGCCGTTAGGATGGGGCAACCGAATTGTTTGCTCGTGTTGCGGTTACTTCGGCTGCTGGCTTAGCCACTTCTTCAGGTTCTTTTCCTGTTCGCCCTGGAACGCGATGCAGCCATTGATGTGCTCGGTGGCGTGCCTAAGCTCGACATCGGCAGCGGCTACTTTGTGTGTTGAGAAGAAGCTGCTCACGTCGTCGCGGGCCGCGGGGGAGCAAAACGATCCCGCAGCGCTCACAATATACGCGCCGGAACTTTCAGTGAGCTGGGCCTGCACCTTATCCCAGTTCGTCTTGATGTAGTCCCAGGCCTGGTCGCGCGTATTCGCGTCTTGAAGGGCGATGGCGAATTGAATGGCCGCGTCCTGGTTGCGCACCTTTGACGACGCGGCGAAGTCGAGGGAGCGCTTTAGGAGCTGCGGGTCGCGGAAAATGGCGAGCAGACGCAGTGCGCCTTCCTGGATCTCGGGGTCTGTTTCGTTCTCATAGGCCGCCTGCAGCTTGTCGAAGAGCGTGGAGTCGCCATTGCGCGCAGACACCGCGAGTGCAGCCTCGGCTAGCGAAGGATCGACCGAAGCGCGGTCGGCCAGGTACTGATCGGCGATCTGGCGCGCCTGAGTAACCACCTCAGGCGAGTTGCCGTAGATGCCGATGAAGTGCATCAATTGAGAACGCAACTCACGCTTCTCGTCGCTGTCGGTGCTTGAGGGCGCTCCGAGTTTGAGATATGCGGGAGTGAAGGTGCGGTTGATCCACGTGGCAAGCCCGGCGCGTTCCTCGCCGGTAGCGGCGGCCTGTTCGTACATGCTAATCACCCCGTTGATGGCGTTGGCAACCACGACGGTGTTTGGATCGCTCCTGAGACGTGCGACCAGATCGAGGTAGTCGCCTACCGAGGCAGCGCCTGAGTGCACCTGCGCCCATTCATCGCCCGTAAAGTTGATTCGTTCTGTGGGAGTGAGCGCCGATTCGATGCCGGCGGTGATTGCAGCATACTGCTGTGGCGCGTAAGCAGAGCGATAGTAGCCTACGCCGCGCGCGTTGGCGAAGAAGATGTCCGAAGCGGGCACTGAAAGTTCTTCGCGATAGCCCTCGGAGCTCGTGCCCGGCGAAAGAATCTGGCATTCCTGTGCGGTCTCGCCTGTCTTAAAACAGACTGGAAGGGTCCACTGCTGTGGCGCGACTTTTGCCGTGTCGCCGGAGTCGAGGAAGAAGCGGCTCTGCTCAACCGCGACTTTGCCGTTGGCAGGCGCTCCGAATTTGAGAATCGGCTCGCCCTGTTGAGTGATGAGCGCGTCCATGATCTTGTCGACGGGCTTGCCGCTGGTGCGCGTCTGCGCGTCCCAGAAATCTTCGGCGGTCGCGTTGGCATACTCGTGCGCCGACAAATATGCGTGCACTCCTTTGCGGAATGTCTCGGAGCCCAGATAATTCTCAACCGTTAGCAGCACGTCGCTGGCTTTGCCGTAGGCAATGCCGTCGAAAAGCTCGTTGATTTCGTCGGGAGTTTCAGCCTTGGCGCGGATGGCGCGCGTAGTTGGTTGAGCGTCGAGGTTCAGCGTGTCTTGCTCCTCCGCGGCCACTACCTGAGGAACTCGCCACTCGGGATGCATTGCAGCGACGGGCTTGTTCTCCATCCAGGTGGCAAAACCCTCGTTGAGCCAGATGTTGTCCCACCACTGCATGGTTACAAGGTCGCCGAACCACTGGTGCGCCATTTCGTGCGCGATCACAAGGGCTACATTCATTTTCGCGTTCACCGACGCGGTCCTGGGATCGAGGAGCAGATCGGTCTCGCGATAGGTGATGGCGCCGAAGTTTTCCATTGCGCCGGCTTCGAAGTCGGGCAGGGCGATGAGGTCGAGCTTTTTAAGCGGATAGGGAATTCCGAAGTAGTCGTTGTAGTAGTGCAGCACATACTTGGCTACGTCGACGCCGTAAGGAGTGAGCGCGACCTTGTCAGGCGTGGAGCAAACGCGGATGGCCACGCCATCCTGGCTCCCGGAAGTGCATTGAAAGTCGCCCACCAGGAATGCGACCAGATAGGTGCTCATTTTGGGGGTAGTGCCGAAAGTGAGGGTGTGCTTGCCTTCGCCGGGGCCGGGTGTGTCGTTAGCGATGGCGGTGTTTGAGATGACGGTGTCTGCGGAATCGACTGTGAGAGAGATATCGAAGGTGGCCTTAAAAGCCGGCTCGTCAAACGACGGAAATGCGCGGCGCGCATCGGTGGCTTCGAACTGGGTGACGGCGTAATTGCGGCGGGCGGTTTTTGAGAGATAGAAGCCGCGCAACTCGTTGTTCAGGATGCCGGTGTACTGGACATGGAGCGTGGCTGGGCCTGCAGCGAGGGCGCTGGGGAAGGTGAATGTGGCCTGCTGCTTGTTTGGGTCGAGCGATACGGTTGCGGTTTGCTGCGCGCCGCTTTGGTCGATGGTGACCGACTGGAATGCAATCTCAGCGGCGTTGAGCGTAATGGCGCTGAGCGGTTGCTTGATGTCAACGTCGATCTGCTCCGTTCCCGTGAAAGTGGCCGCTTTGAGGTCGGGCGTAAGCGAGAGCCTGTAATGGGTGGGAGCTACGGTATTGGGCAGGCGCTGGGCGTGGACTGCTGCGGAAGATGCGAGACAACAAAGCGAACCTGCGGCGGCGAAAATAAAGGCGGCACGCGGCAATAAAGAGCGATTTCGAATCTGCATTGAGACCTCGGAGGAAATCGACTAAGGAGTCGGAGCATGGAGCGGAGAACAGAAGCATTCCTGCCGGCTCGGTGCCTGCGGGGCGGAAATAGCGCCCACTTTATCGATTGTCACACGCCGTGACGGGCGATCCCATGGGGCGGCTGCCGGTCAAGGATAAACATGGTATTGCAATGCTGGCGCGGCAGCCGGCGCGATCGACTTGGTGACATACGCTTCAAGTTCGCTCGAGAACTCCTGGGTAAGCTTTAAGGTGTTTTCATTGATGCGCGTAACTACGATTGGCGTATATTCCTTCATGATAATGGGCTGCAGAGCCAGCCTACGCTGTCCCGCGGGAGTGCCGTAGAACTCAGTCAACGACTTTACGTCATCTTTGGTGAAGTGTCGCTGGTATGCGGGAATAATATCGGCAAGCACGTCGTCAATGGGATAGATGTTTATCGATCTTTCAATATACTTGTCGAGAAGCTTCTGAATCTCCGCTTGTTGTTCGGGAGTTACCTTGGGGTATTTCGCGTCGAGGGTTTTCGATTGCTCTGCAAGCTGCTGTTGCAACATCTGCTGCATCGTTTTCCTGATGTTCTCGATCTGTTGGCGCACGTGCATCACCTCAAACAACTTCATCAGGTCTTCTTTGCTGGGCTGCTGGTCCGCAGGCACGGGAGCCGCCAGAGCTGCGTCGTCAGAAGCGCGAGTTGAAGTGCCTGCTTTCGACTGGCTTTCAGAGAATGCGGGTAAGAGCAGAATGAGTGCAACAGTTGCATAGGCTTTCATCATTAGCTTCTCCACTGCTCCGGCTCGCACCGACGCGAATCTCTCGAGCACGGGTTGACTGTGCGGCCGGGACCACCCAGTATATTCCGGAATCACAATCTGGGGCAGTGACAGGTGGACAGGTTTTGGGTCGAAATCGGCCAAGGGTCTGAAGCAGTCACCTCTCGCTCATCACCGCAACTCCAGTGCCCTGAACCGGGTTGATTAGGATAGAATGCCAGCCGGGTGGCAGGAGCATAAGTTACCGGTACTGCAACCCGTTCCCCCTGGCTGTGCATCGAACCGGCTTGTTCCTCTTTTGCCTTGCGAGTTTGGGTCGGGGCCCTCGATTCCGCGCCCACTTCGCTACACATGCGAGAGGGGTTTCTGCTTCGGCTTAATTTTGTTTGAAATTCAATTCGCTTGCCATTGAGTAAGGAGAGAGATCACCATGAGAAAAACACTTCGCTTTCTGCTTCTGGCGCTGCTGGTGCCCCTGTTTCTGCAGTCGGCCAAACCCGCATCCGCAGCCGAGTGGTGGGTCGGCGTTCACGTTGGTTTCGGGCCGCCGGCGCTGCCTGTTTACGATCTTCCCTTCTGCCCCGGCCCCGACTATATGTGGACGCCGGGTTACTGGGCATGGGATCCCGATGACGGCTATTACTGGGTTCCCGGCACCTGGATTGTGGCGCCCGAGCCCGGCTTTTTGTGGACGCCCGGCTGGTGGGGCTGGGGAGATGGTGGCTACTTCTGGCATGAAGGCTACTGGGGACCGCACGTCGGGTTCTATGGCGGCATTGACTACGGATTTGGCTACTTTGGAACCGGGTTCTGGGGCGGCCGCTGGCAAGGCGGGCACTTCTTCTACAACACGGCTGTGCTGAACGTGGGCGGCGGCTTCCACAACGTCTACCGCGACGAAACCGTCATCCATAACACCACGATCATCAACAATCACATCAGCTATAACGGCGGCCAGGGCGGCATCGACAGGCACCCCACTCCCGAAGAGGAGTCGTATTCCAACGAGCGGCACATTGGACCGGTGGGCGAACAGACCCATCAGGTTGAGGTAGCGCACGGCAATCCGCAGATGCGCGCGTCGGAAAACCATGGGCGGCCTGCCATCGCAGCCACCTCGCGGGCGGGCGAATTCAGCGGGCGCGGGGCGGTGCAGGCGAGAGAAGCGGGCGGCGAGTATCACGCTCCGCCGGCCGAACATGGCGCGGCGGGCGGCGAGGCTGCAAGGCCAAATAACCCGGCGCACGCCAGTGAACTGCCGCAACACCAGCCCGCGCATATTCCCAGCACCGGCAATGCTGATCTGGATAGGAAATATCAGCAACAGCAGCAGCAACTGGCTGACAGGCAGAACCAGGAACACCAGGAGTTGCAGCAGCGCCAGGAGCAGGAACACGAGCAGGCGCAGCAGCAGCACTACAGCCAGCAAAAGCAGCAGCAGATGGAGCAGCGCCACCAGCAGCAGACACAGCAGATGGAGCAGCGCCATCAGCAGCAAACGCAAAAATTGACGCAGCGGCAGAGCTCGTCGAATGGCCGGCCGCGGTAGGCCTGGCGCCCCATCCCAAATGCATTTCTTGCGTTTAAGGTGGGGACCACGAACGCGAGGGAGGAGGGGCATTCATGCCCCTGAATCCCAACCTCTCATTACACGGGCCTTCAGGCCCGGAAGTCCCACATCAATTAAGAATCCGGGGTGCCCCAGGTCTCGATTCTGAGACCTGGAATCGCGCTATCAGACCGCGTCTAACTCGTCTGTCTTCTTGTGCGAGCGAATCGAGTCGAGAAACAGCAGGCACGCGCCGGTCACGATTGAGCTGTCGGCCACGTTGAAGTCGGGCCAGTGGTAGTGCCAGTGATAGATATTGATGTGTACTTCAATGAAGTCGATGACCGCGCCATAGGCGATGCGGTCGTGCACATTGCCGATCGCTCCTCCTAAAATGAGCGCGAGCGCCACGGTGACCAGGCTGATGCGCCTGCCGAGCAAAATGAGCGCCACCAGGACACCGCTGGCCACCAGAAAATTGACGACAGTCAGGGTGTGGTTGACTGTCTTGGCCGAAGCCCATCCCGCGAACATCGAGAAGGCCGCACCCTCGTTGGTCCAGTGAGAGATGCGCAGCACGTGGTCGAAGACCGGGATGGCGCCGCCGAGAGGAATGTGGGCCACTATCCAGGTCTTGGACAGACGGTCGGCAACGAAGACCGCGAAGGAGATGACAAGTAGCCAGGGAAGGCGGCGGGGCGCGGACCAGGTCAAGCGGAGGCCTCCGGATAGTTGAAACTGGCGTTCGTGCTTTCCCACCCATTCGCAAAATACGCGAATGGATGGGGCACGGAGCATCGGTGTTGATGCGAAGGATTCATTTGAGATTTAGCTCGCTTCTGGCTGGTGGTTTTCGGTCGCGTTTCCGGTTGGCGGCTCGATGCCCATTTCTTTGAGCGCTGTGCGGCAGCGGCCGCAGACGTTATGCCAGATACCGTAGTCGGCGGTGTCGGGCATGAAATTCCAGCAGCGGGCGCACTTGGCGCCGGAGGCGGGTGAAAGAAAAACCGCAAAATCTTGAGATGAATCCAGAGCCTTGATCTTGTCTCCGTCCATCGGGCCCGAATGCTCACCCCATCCCAGCAGCGTTACGCTTGAGACATTCGTCAACTCTTTCAGTCCCGTCTCGTACTTTCGCAAGAGGGCGATTGTCGGTCCCTTCGCGTAAATATGAAGGTCCGCTTCCAGGCCCTTACCGATAGTCTTCGCCTGGCGCGATTCTTCAAGCACGCGCAGCGCCTCATCTCGAACCGCGAAGAGCTGCTTCCACTCTTCAATTATCGCCCCCGGATCTTCCGAGAAGATCTCCTCCGGCTGCGGAAACAGCGCCAAATGCACGCTGGCCTCGCGGCCCTCCACCTTAGGTAGATACTCCCACACTTCGTCGGCGGTGAAGCTCATGATGGGCGCCACCAGCCGCACCA
>Ga0335073_10003135_pt1 | contig 22895 bp, 17 predicted proteins | sample Lox_Sample_22_FD_207093 | JGI IMG/M metagenome (GOLD analysis project Ga0335073, IMG submission 207093) | Soil microbial communities from Loxahatchee National Wildlife Refuge, Florida, United States - Lox_Sample_2.2 | ecosystem: Environmental > Terrestrial > Soil > Wetlands | place: USA... | reverse complement strand
AATCGTTGAGGCTCAGAAAATCGGCGGCCCAGGCGCGGCGCGCCGCTATGTCGGAAAGGGCCGCCGCCGTGAGTCGCCCGGCTTCCTGCACGCCCCCGACGCTCAGCAGGGCGGGGAAGAGTCCGACGATGGTGCCGGCCCGCGAAGCACTTGCGCCGCTCGGCATCACGATTCTTGGATCAACGTCTGCCCTTGCAGACGCGATTTCCGCCGCAATATCTCCTCGAAAATCGCCGTCAGCTCCCGACCGTTCTGCTTCCAGGTAAAGTTCCGCGCCGTCTCGGCCGCTTTCCTGCCGAGACCCTCGCGGAATTCCCGATCGTCATACAGGCGACAAATCATGCCCGCGAGCGACGCGGCATCCGTGGGATCGTCGAGAATCAAACCATCAACTCCATTGGTAATGATTTCGGATACGCCGGCGCTGGAAGAAACAATCGCGGCGATTCCACAGGCCATCGCCTCTGCCGGCGGTAATGCGTAGGCGTCCTCGAGCGACGGGCCCACGTAAACATCGGCCGCGGCATAGTAGAACTCGATGTCCTTTCGCGGCGGAAGAAAATGGACGCGTTCGCCGACGGCCCTGCCGAAAGCCATCGTTCGAAACGGACCCGGATCCTCGCTTCCCGCAACAAGCAAATCGACGGGTCGGTTATCCAGCAGCTTGAGTGCATCAAGAAGAGCGCGAATCCCCTTCTTGTGCAAGTCGTTGCCAACAAGGAGAAGAACAAAGCGGTCGTCGGAGAGCCCGAGTATGTTCCTGCTTGTTTCACGCAAACTCAGACGACGCTCAGGATTAAACACCTCTTGATCAATCCCGGCGTAGAGGATCGGTGATCGGTCGCGTCGGCCGTAAAAGCGCGCCACGTCGGCGGCCGTCTTGCGGGCAATATAGACGAGGACGGGTCGAGGATCGCTGTAAACATGCCGCTCGAGCATGATGACGAGACGGTAATACAGGTGCCGGTGCAGAAGGCGAGGCCAGAAGCCAACAGGATTTCGCATGAATTTCAGTTCGGGGCGCACGCAACGCAAGAACTCGGCGAAAACAATGTGCACGGACACCACGTCGGCATCAAAGCAGTTCGGACCAGGAGTTAGGACGATATCGTGTCGCAAGCTGTGGGTGTACCGGCCCCAGATGCGCCAAAGATGGTTCGCCGCAAACCACCAGAGGAAGTTCAACACATGTGGACCAGGCAGCTTCGGGATTCGATGCCACTGAATCTTCGATAGGTCCAGATCATCGACCTCTTGGCTATAAACGTGAACTTCGAAACGGTCGCAGAGATGCGCTATCCATTCAACAACTGGCCGCTCCGTCCCGTGGCTCTTGTCGAGAAAGGGCGAGACGACCGCGAGACGAGGGCGATGGCGCTGGTCACTCATGCGTGTTCGCCGCTTCCATATGTGCGATAGCGTCTCATGCGCTCACGACCGGCGAGGGTGGCGGCGGTTCCGGGACGAGCGCCACGCGCGTCGCCGCGGCCGCCGCCGGCCGGGCCGCAATTCCCGGCAGCGCGAAAATGATTCCCACGCAAAGCCACAAGTAGACGTTGGTCACGTAGTTTTGGTAGTGCGCCATGGTGATGTACGTCAGCGGATAGAGCAACATCACCGCGTACCAAAAACATGCGAATCCGATCGGGAATAGGCGCGTCTCGCGTAGCTTCCGCACGATCTTCCAGAGGTAATACACGAGCGCCGCCGTCCAAAGGAGCCATAGAAACGGCGCAAGGATTCCCATTTCCGCGATCATGGTGCCGTAGCCTTCTTCCACGCCGAATAGCAGAGGATGAGAGCCGATGACCCTGCTCACATATTGAGCGCCCAGCGAATCCGTTCCGATCCCGTTGCCGATGATCCAGTTCGAATTCCGGAGCGCGTCCTCGAGATTGATGATCGGATAGTCCCAGGCGCGCGACGTCCCGGCGTACGTCGAGCTTTCCGGGCTCAACGTTTCGGTGTAAAACGCGAGACGCGATCCGGCTTCTCCCGGGAAAATCAGAAAGATTGCCGCCAGCCCCAGAGCTCCCACGATAAACGATCGCCGAATCACCTTGACGAGGCGATGAGCCTGTTTCCAGCGCCACGGCGCACCCCAAAGAAAGCCCGCGGCCAACACCAGGGTGCTTGACGCCACGCATACCAACGCAGTCCTCGAGCCGCTGAGCAATGTCGCGACGCCGAGGACTCCGATCGTCACGAAAGTGAGCTTCCGATATCTCTTCGTATGCAAAATCAAGTAACCCGCGGTCCCCACGGCCAGGATGAAGACTACCGAGAGGTACGCAGCGAACCGCCCCGAGCTCACAAAGACGGAATCCGGAAGATTGAACACCTGCCCCGTGAGCGGAGAGGCCTTCGATAGATCGCCGAGATCCTGCAGGTCGGGTGACAGCTTGGCCGGATTCAGAAAGCTGTTGCCCAGGATTCCCTGCGCGACCCCCAGCGCGCCGATCACCCCCGCCAGACCAACGTTGACGACCAGGAATTTCTCCAGATCCTCATCCGTTTGAACCAGCGCGTACCCCACGAACATCAAGGGAATGTAGTAGAAATAGGTTTTCACTCCCAAGAGGCCGTATAGAACGCTCGGAGAGTTTTGATTGAATACCTGCAACACTCCCAGCCAGAAGAAAAGGCTCAGGAAAAACAGGAAGGGCGGGCGGAACGCCTTCGCTCGGCCGTGGCGGACGTCGTTGAAGAGCGAGATATAGACGAAGAGCAGCAGAATGTCTTTGCCGAAAAACAGCGCCGTATTGTTCGCCATGAATTTCCGGGCGAGGTCTTCGAATAGCATCCAGACCAGGAAAAAGTAAAAGCCGGTGCGCCAGCTGCGCAGGATGGTTACCGCGATCGCGCACGCCGCGAATCCCAGCACCGCGAATTCCATCGCGCGCGTGTCGCCCGAAATCACTTCTCCGGCCGCTTCCCACGCGGCCCACAGCGCCAGAATGAACAGGCCCACGCTGATCAGCGCTTGATTTCGGATCGCCGGTATTCGGTTGTTCAGCAAGGTTTCGTCACCGATGGGCCCTCAGACGGCAGTGCCGCAGTCCCGGGCCAGCGCCGGAAGCATTGTATATCAGCGGCATCGAAGGGGCATTTCCGCGCGCACTCTCGCGCTGCGGGCGCGGCGAATCGTCATGCTAGAATCCCAGCGTGATCGTCAACTTCGGCTGTGGCGCGAATCCCGCCACCGGCGATTCCGGCTACCTCAATATCGACGGCAGTTTGACTGTGCGGCTCGCCAAGCTTCCGTTTCCCGCTTCTTTTTTCGGCACGCGCGCCGATTTTATCGGTGTGATTCGCGCCCAGGGCATCCGCTACGGCACGGCGGACCGCCTGAAATTTCCGCCCAATTCCCTCGACGGCTTTTACGCCTCCCACGTCCTCGAGCATTTGCCCCGGCGCCGGTGCGAGGACTTGCTGGCGCGCCTGCTGGTCTGGCTGAAACCTTCGGGCGTGCTGCGCGTCGTTCTGCCCGATCTCAAACGCTTCGCCGCCTCGTACGTCGCCGGAAAAACGAACGCCTCCGAGCTTGTCGCCAGCACGCATCTCGCGGAGGACGGCCTGAGCTGGTGGGAAATTGCTTTCGGCCATTCCCAGCATCGCTGGATGTACGACGCCGATTCGTTTTCGCAAATCCTGGTTCGCCTCGGATACCGCGACGTCCGCGAGCATTCCTTCGGCGAAGGCCGGCTTCCGGCGCTGAGCGCGCTCGATATTCCGTCGCGCCAGGCGGAATCGTTCTACATCGAAGCCGGCAAGTAAGGCCTCACCGCGCGCCGGGCGCCGCCTTCGCGATCGTTTCGACGAACGCGCGATCGTAATCGGCAAGCGACCAGCTCGCCATCCGCTCCCGCGCGGCTCGGCCCATGCGGCGCAGCGCAACAGCATCCCCGAGCACGCGCTTCAGCGTCGCCGCCAGCGCATCCACGTTGCCCGCCGGGAAAACGAAGCCCGTCTCGCCCTCGCGCACCAGATCGAATCGAGCGCCCACGCGATCGCTGACGATCACCGCGCATCCGCACAGCATCGCCTCGTTCACTACGACGCCGAATGGCTCGAAGCTCGACGGCAGCACCAGCACATCCGCCGCGCCATAGGTCTCCGGTAGCCCCGACTGGTTGACGAAGCCGAGAAAGTGGACCCTCTCCGCGACGCCCATCGCCTTTGCCTGGGCCTCGAGCTCTCGCCGCAGCGCGCCATCGCCCGCGAATACAAGGTGCGCATTCGGGCCGGCCGCTCGCGCAAACGCCGCCAGCAGATCTCCGGGCCGTTTCCACGGCTGCAGTTTCGCGCAAAACAAAACCACGATCGCATCGCCAGGGACTTTCCAGCGCCCGCGCACGGCGCCGCGATCGACGCTCCGCGACTGCTCGATCCACCAGTCGTTATCCACGCAATAGGGAAAAAGCGCCACGCGCTCGTCCGCGATCCCGAGCGAGTGCATCAGCGCCGCTCCGCCGCTCGAATGCACGATCACTCTGTCCGCCAAGCCGAACAATCGGGGCCACAACCATTTCTTCAGCGCGATTTTCCACCGCTTGGCGTCCGGCGGCACCAGCTCATGCGCGTCGGTGCCAAAGAAAATCGGCACGCGCTTCGATTTTGCCGCCGCGAGCGCCATCCAAAACGTCGCGTAGACGTACCCCGTGTAGACGACCACCGCATCAAAGTTTCCGCGCGAAATCAGCCGCCAAACGCCGGGATTGAAAAAGCCGAAGAAGCGTCCCACGCCCGGCCGCAGCGATCGGTTGCGCAGGTGCACCCAACGGTAGCCGTCGAGCAGCGGAATATCCCATTTCACCGCGACGCCGAAGTCGCGATCGACGCGCTCCTCGGCCCCGCCCATGTCGCAGTAAGCCACCTGGATGTCGAGCCGCGCGTCTTTCGCCAGCGCGCGAAAAAGCGGTGCGCCGTATTGCACCGGGTGCGTTGCAACGAGGAGGACCCGAAGCGGGCGCGGCGTCATTCCGTCAGACCCCCCGCGAAGCGCTCGGCGATGCGCGACCAGGAGAAATACTCGCGCTGCGCGCGCAGGCTTCGCTCGCGCAGGTCGGTCCAGTGCGCGGGGTCGCTCAATACGCGCACCAGCGCGCGAACCAATCCTTCGCGGTCGCCTTGCTGCGACCACTCGATCCCGGCTTCGTCAAGCGGGCCGCCGCTTTCCTCGCTTCGATACCCCACGATCGGCACTCCGCAAGCGACCGCCGCCAGCGCGCTCCCGCGCTGCAGCGTGACCGGCCCGCGCACGAACAGCAGCGCGTCCGCGCGCGCGAATTCGTTCGCGACTTCTTCCGCCGGCAGCACGCCGCGCACCGCGATCTCGACGCCGCTTCCCGCGAGAGCCGCCTCAATCCGCTTGCGAGCTTCCATCGCCCCGCGCCCGATCACCACCAGGCGCAGCGCCGGCAGCGACTTGCTCGCTTCCCGCATTGCGCCGGCGATCTCCTCGACTTCGCCCGCTGCTCGCGCGTCGGCCGTCACGCCGAAGACGATCACCGTTTTTCGCGCCGACGTTTCCGTGGCGCGCGTCCGTTCCCGTCGTTCGGGAATATTCGCCCCGATCGGGATGAACGCGGCTTTGCCGTGCTCCTGCGGTAGCCAGCGAACTCTTTCGAGCGGCACCGTGAAGACGCACTTCGCGGCGCTGGCATACAGCTTCCCGATCACCCACTGCTGGCAGCTTCCTCGAAGCCGGCCGATGGCGCGCCCGCGGCCGCCCTGCCGCGCAAACTCATGAAACACGATCGCGCAGCGGCAGCCGCGCCGCCGCAGCAGTGCGATCGCCGCGAGAACTCCCACCGGAAATCCCCGCCGCGACCAGCCCAGGCCCGTGTATTGAACGAGCACCCAGTTTCCGCGCCACGCCTCGCTCGCGCGCCACAGGGACCATAGCGCCGGAATCCAGCCGCGGTCGAACCATTCGACGCGCGCCAGGTCCAGCTGCGTTCCTTGCTCGGCGAGCGCGCGCCCGAGAAATGTGCAGTAGTCTTCGACGCCGTCGGTCGGCGTGTCGCGCCGCCCCAGCACCGCGACCCACCTCTGCGCCGGCTGCGTCATCCGCGCACTCTAACGCCGCGCCTCGGCCACGAGATGCCTCGGAAAACGATCCGCATCGTCCAGCCAATTCCACGCGTATCCGCAGGCCGCGAGTCGATTCGCCACGGCCTCGGCCGCCCGCGCATTGTGAATCTCGCAAATCAAAGCGGGGCGCGATGTCCGCAGCACCGTTTCCGAGCCGGCGAGCACCTCTTCTTCCGCGCCTTCGACATCGATCTTGACCACATTCGCCGCACGGTGCGCGCGCGCGAACTCATCGAGCGTCACCGCGTCCACCACGCTCGTCCCAAGCGCCCCTTCGCTCGCCGAAATTCCCGCTACCGAGCCCGTGTTGCGGCTCGAGGCATCGGGACTGCGGCGAAACGATAATTTCGTGCGCTCCGACCATGCCGCCGCCGGCACCACTTCGAGTTGCGGCAGCGAATTCATTTCCTTGTGCTCCGCAATTCGCTTGGCGTTGTCCTCATCCGCCTCGAAGGCGTACACGGCGCCGGCTGGTCCCACAACGCGCGCTGCCACCAGGCTCACGAAGCCGATGTGCGCGCCGACGTCGTAGAGCACGTCGCCGCGCCCGAGATGCGCCGCCAGAACGTTCAGCAGAGGTTCTTCGTAGTCGCCCGCCGCGTACAGGCTTTCGTATCGCGGGTCCACGGAGAGCAGCAGCCCCGCGCCGGCGCCGGCGCGCACCCGCACGGGAACGCGCGTTCCTTGCGGCAAGAGTTTCCCGACGAGGCCGTGCGCGATCTCTCCGACGAGGGGCATTCGCCGCAGCGGGGCATACAGCCGCTGCAACGTCGGCGAGCACAGCAGCCGGGACATCATGCGCGCCTTGCCTTGCGCGCCGCCGGCTCATCGGACGAAACCCGCGCCGTGGCGCCGCGACCGATCGTTCCTGGTATCGCGCGCAATCCGAGGTCCGCGCGTTCGAGCCTCTCGAGAAGATCGCGCTTCTCCTGCGGTGCAGCCACCACATTGTCAAACGACTTCGATCGCGCGCCGTAGACGCCCCGCATCTCGTAACCGTGTTCCGCGAGGGCACTCAGCAGCGATGCAATAGACTGGCCGTCCCTTGCAAGACACACTCCGTTCGCCTCGACCCATATCAGCGGTTTCAGCGCGTCGATCGCCCGGCGCGCGCCTTCGAGCACGCGGCATTCGGCGCCTTCGACGTCGATCTTGAGGACGTCGATTCTCTCGATCCGTTCCGCCGCCTGCCAGTCATCGAGCGTGCACACGCGGACGCTGATCTTCGTGCGTTTGCCGTCCTCGTCGAAGAGCGCGCCCCACCCGGATTCGCCCGGCTCCGGGGTTCGCGCGAAAGACGTCTCGCCGGTGAAATCGGCCACGGCGGAATTGTGAGTCTTCATGCACGGATACGCGCGTGCGTTCTTCTGGAGCATGAGGAAACAATCGGGATCAGGTTCGAACGAATGAACCGAGCCGGACGAGCCCACGAGTGCGGCCGCCGCCGCCGAGAAGTAGCCGATCTGCGCGCCCACGTCCACGAACGTCATCCCCGCGCCGAGCACGCGCCTCAGGAGGCCGAGGAGCTCAGGCTCGTAGCATCCCGCCCACATCATCCTCCCGATCCGGTCGCTCAACGAAACGGTCACGCGCGCGCCCGGCACCGGCGCGCAGTTGGCCTCCGGAGTGAACCCGCCAGCGATTCCCCCGAGCCAGTTCGCCAATCGGATTTTCCCGCGGAATCGTGCTGGCGCCATCAGCCTGCCCACGCCGTTGGCGAGAGCCTGCGAGAAGGAAGAGGTGCCGTCGCTCGGGTTCAATTCTGTTCCCCCGTTTCGCCTAATCCGGCGTTGCGCCCGCAAGGCCGTCCCTTAGTCGGCCATCAGGCACGGACTCCGGGATCGCGGCCCCATCAAAGTTGAGCACTTCCTCAAGGCGCGCGCCCAGCGCATCGGTTGAATGTGCGTGCGCCGCCCGGACGCGCAGCTCCGGCTTCGGGCTGTCGGGCGGCTCCGTCAAAGCTTCTTCCGTGGCCCGTATGAATTCGTCAGGGGTGTTGGCCAAGTTGACGATGTTCGAAAACTCGGCCACGGCAAGAACCGGCGTCGACACGATGGGAATCCCGGCCAGAAAGTAGTCGAAAAGTTTGAGCGGAACGCAATGGAGATTCCGATCCACAAAGCAGTCGTAGGGCATGACAGCCACATCGAACGCTGCCACGCAGGCCGCCAATTCTTCGGGCGAACGCCAGGCCATGTTGTGAACGTTCGGCAGGCGTAACTGTTCTCCTCCGCCGAAACAGATGAACTGCCATCCCGGGCGCTGGGAAAGCACCTCCGTCAGCAAAGCCAGATTGAGCCGAGTCTGTATGGGTCCCAGATAGCCCAGCCTTGGATGGGGGATCGACGCGAAATCGGGCGGCTCGCTTGAACGAGGCGCGCCCGCCTTACCTATGTGAATCGACTGCGGAATCCAGCGAATCTTTTCGCCGTATTTTGCCTGAAGTTTCGCGTAGACGGCTTTCGGGATGACAATCGTGCGATCGGAAATCTCCATCAGCTCGTATTGGTATGGTTCCGGATAATCCATGCAGATGTGAACCAAAGGGAAGCCGTGCGCCTTCATGTCGAGGCAGAGCGGGGCCATATGCTCGAGGTGCGAGTAAATAAAGAGCGGTTCGCGAAGTCCCGACTCGGCGGCGCGGCTGCGGAGCTGTTCCGCGACGTTTCTCCACTGCCAATTTCGAATCACCGGTGCGGCGCTCAACTTCGCGCCGAGGTATTCGGGCCCGAAACAATGCACTCCCGTTCGGATTTCCTCCAGCGGCCTCCCGGCGCGTCGAAAACGCGACACTGGATATTCGCTGTGCAAGACTCTCGCGCCTTTGTCCGCAAGAGCCAGCGCGATCCTCTCCGGAACGTTGAATGTTCCCCAGTCCCACGTCGACTGTACGATCGCGTCACGCATTTGGGCTCTCAAGTGGTTTGGCGAGGCACAGCGCCTCGGGTGGGCGGAGTTCGACAATCTCCGTCCGATAGCCGAAGTCCGATAGCAGTTGCAGAACGTCCCGGCTGGCGGATGATTCCCACGCGTGGACCTCGACGAGTAGAAGCGGGCGGCTTCTTGCAATGGTTTCGCGCGCGCCTCTCAGGACCATGGTTTCAGCCCCCTCAACGTCGATCTTGACGACGTTTGGCAAACGGGCGCTTCCGGAAAAATAGTCATCCAGGCGAAGCGACCGGACATTTGTCACTCGACCTGGCCCTTCCAGGCGGTATCCGACCATCGAGGCCGTTTTCGCTACGTTCTCGTCCGCTTCGCTTAGCAGGTCGGCCGAGCCCGTAACGTCGCTCGCAGCCGCCGCAACAATCATGATGTTCCTAAGGCCGTTTATCGCGACATTTTCTCGCAACAACTCCAGTGTATCGGGCATGGGCTCGAACGCGATGATCTGGCCTTCAGCTCCTGCGAGCTGCGACATGAGGATCGACAGATAGCCGAGGTTTGCGCCGATGTCGACGCAAACCGACCCTTCCGACACGTGCTCCCGCAAAACCCGCACGCAGCCCGGTTCGTATATGCCCACTATGAAGTCGGAGTAAGCCATCGGGTGGAGCTTCATATAGAACCGGTTGCCGGCCGGCCCCGCGGGTGCGAGTGTTACCTCTCGGCCGTATGCACGAAAAATCCACCACAGCATATAGCGGCGAAATCGTCCGAAAGCGAGACGCTGCAGCGGCGCCGGAAGACGCGCGATCGAATCTGCGAAGCAATCCCGCAGCCTGTCTTGAAGGCGAGCTTCACTCCTCGCAGCTTCACGCCATTCTTTTTTCAAGCGTGCTCTTCACCATCCCGGAAAGAAGCTTCACGTCTGACGCCTTCAGACACCTCGTGATAAGCGTGCCCACGATGAACACGGCGAGCGCCAGTCCTATGCCCGGCAGGACCGAAATCGGCGCCAGCGTCGCGCACTTCACGGCCAGCAGCGCGATCGCCGCCACGGGAAGCGCGAACCGCAGCCCTTGCCACGTGGCCGAGCGGGTTCGCTTGAAGAAAAACGGCACGGCCATCCACGCCACGGAATAGCTGACCAGCGTGGCCCACGCCGAACCCATCGCCGCATATTTCGGGATCAGCGCCAGGTTCAGCGCCACGTTGATGGCGGCCCCGGCCAGCGTGGGAATCGGCAGCAAACTCTGTTGATTAGTCGCAATCATCACGTTCACCACTACCGCGCTGAAAAACACGGCGACCTCCGACCAGATCAGCACCGCCAGCAACGGCGCGGCCGAGAGGAACTGCTTTCCGTAAAGCACCCGGACGATGATGGGGGCCCCCACGGTCATGAAGACGCAAAGCCCGGAGGCCCCCAGCATGAAGAAGCGAAACGTTTGATCGATGTAGCGCCGGAATCTCGCGGGATCCGCCACGCTGACGGCGAGAATCGGGGCCAACGTAAACATGAGCGCGGCCGGAAGCATCTCGAAAAGCTCGCTCACGCGCACCGCGGCCACGTATTGCCCCAACACCGAGTCAGACGTCATCTTGTGCAGCATCACTTGATCGATCCTTAGATAGATCATGCCGAGGAGCGATGTGAGTGCCAGCGGGAAGGAATGAGAAAAAATCGTCCAGGCTCTTTCTCGCAGGAATTTCCCCTTCTCCGCGAGGAATCGCCGCCCGTACGCCCAGATCAACGTCGACTCGATCAACGCCGCCACCACGCGCCCGCAGATCACCCAGGAAAGCGGCGCGCCCAGCGCCCACAGCACCACGATGATCGCGAACCAGATGCCCTGCCGCACCACGTTGATCGTCGAGCCGTACCACTGCCGCAGGTCCACCTGAAAGATCACGGCGAACAGACGCAGCGGCGTCAGCACGTACTCCAGTCCCGCCAGAATCAGCAGGTCTCGCAGACGCCCCGCATAGCCGGCCCACGGCGCCACCAGCACCGCCACCGCCACCGTGCCGACGGACAAGAAAATCGAAAGCACCGCCGCCGTGCGCACCAGGTCGCTCGCCCTCTTGCGATCGCGCGACGCCTCGCGCACGATCACCGGCTCGAATCCGAAGGTCGCCATCCACGAAAACAGTCCCAGGTACGCGTAAATCGCGCCGTACTCCCCCAGCTTTTCGCTGCCCAGATACCGCGCCAGCAAAGCCGCCGCAAGCGTCGAAAAGACGAGGGCGAACGCGCGCCCCACGATGTTGGCCATCGTGTTCTGCACGATCTCGCCGCGCAGATCGGCTCTTTGCAGCAGCGGCACATCCGCTGCCCCCGCGCCGCTTTCCGCCTCGTTCACGACGTTCGTCTGCGATTCAGCCATTAGTGTGGCGTCGTAGAGGTAAGCCCGTGCACGTCCTGCTGCTCGATTCGCTCCATCATCTGCCGCCGGCCCAGAAAGTAGTTTCGCACGGATTGCGCGGCCTGCGACGGCACCACCGCGACTTCGTTATAGGCCGCCTTCCGCCAGGAGATCGGCCCGCGATCCGGGATCAGGTGCATCCCCCACTGAAACATCAGACCGAGATTCCATGCGATCAGTAGAACTGTCGCGCCCCACGCCAAAATCGCCGCTCGCCGTCCCTGCAGCGCCCGTGCCATCCAATCCAGCAGCGCCGCCAGCCCCAGGACGAAAATCGGCGTCAGGCCCACGAAGAAGCGGCTCCCGTACGACGAAATCCCGCTCCAATTCTGGTAGCAGCCCATGGCGTAGAGATACGCCACGAATACCGCGATCAGGTAGAGCGCCAGCGAGCGATCGTATTTCCGCAAGAAGAAAAGTCCCGCCGCCGCAAAGAGCAAGATCGGCGTCCAGGAAAAGAGCCCGTGGTCGGATGAGAAGCAGACCTTGAAGAACGCCGGCGAATACCAGAACCAGCTCTCGGTGTAGCCCATCTGGAAGTAGCTGCCATAAATGATCTTCTTCGCGATCAGAGTCGGCAAAAATGCGGCCGCGAGCGCCGCCGCAAAAACCGCGTCCTTGAAAAAGAGCTGTGATGACGGCTCGGCCGCCTCGCCCCGCAGCGAAGCTCGATAGCCCGCCAGCGATTCGAGCAGCGGCAGCAGCAACACGACGGCCGCCACGTAGTAGACGTCCATCATCAGCCCGCCCAGCGCGCCGAGGAGCACCCACTGCCCCCATGTCCGCGCGCCTCGCGTGCGCAGCCAGTACCAGAGAAACAGCGCCACCACGAAGGCCGACTGCGCGTGCGACCACGACGGGTTGAAGTACATATACACAGGCAGCGAGCTCGCGAACCAGATTCCAATCGTGGCTAGAAACGCCCAGCGCTCGGCCACGTACTTGCTCGCCACGGCGAACGAAATCAGCAGCCCGAGAAATCCGTAGAACGCCGTCGACACCGCCATCGCCACGCGATACGGCCGCGAGTATCCGTCTGCCGCGACGTGCCCGCCGAGCCCATCCCACGCCAGCACTCCGGCGTGTGTCGCCACCAGAAACGGCGACCACAAGATGGCCGGCCCGACCGAAAAATGATTGTTCAGGTGCCCCGTCGACGTGTATTGATCGGGCAGAATCTCGCCCGCAGCGGTGGTGCGGTTCAGGCGAAAGCTGGCATTGGCATCGAGCCAGTCGCGCGTGAAATCGAGCCGGTGCTCGATCAGCATCGACCGCGCGAACGCATAGTAGCCGACGCCGTCTCCGCGCACCCACGGATTGCTGAATGGGAGTGTCAAAAGGAATAGCAGAAGCAGGATGGCTTCGTATCTGGTGAGCTTCGGCAAGCTCGTCTAATTCCTCGCCTGCGGTTCTTCGGCCCGCCGCCAAAAAACCATGGCCCAGCGCGTCGTGGCGCCAAGTTTACATCGACACCGTGGGTGCCCTGCCGTCTTCTTCTTTTCGCAGAATCGCAATCAGCGACAAAGGCGGCAGTGGCAGCCATCCGTCGACCATGCGAAAGAGCGGCGTCAGCACGTTCAACATTCGAATCTGCCCGAGACCAAACGTTTTTCGCTTCAGCACCCGCGCGTTCAACCACCACGCCGGCACGCCCGCGCGATTGAATCTCAGCACGCGCTCCACCTGGAAGCCCGCTCGCTCCGACACCTCGCGGAGCTGCGCCTCCGTGTATCGCCGGTGGTGCCCCAGCACTTCGTCGAGGCTGCCGTAGAGTCCCGGCCCGCACGGGACGAGGATCAGGGCGCGCCCGCCATCCTCGAGAGCGGCGCGAATGTTCTGCAGCGCCTTCAAATCGTCTTCGACGTGCTCCACCACGTTCAGGCATACCACCGTGTCGAACTGCTGGCCCGCCGGGAACGTCGCCCCGTCCATCGCCTCTGTCCGTGCCACACGCATGTACGGCCGCGTCGCCCGCAGCGTCAGCAGAAATTCGAGGTACGACGGATTCACGTCCGTGGCCCAGTAAATCGACCGCGGCATCAGGTTCACCGACATGTTTCCCGTGCCGGCGCCCACTTCCAGCACGCGCTCGCCCACGTACGGCTTGATCACATCCGCCATCCATCGCGTGAAGCGTGGAGCCCGGCTCAGCCGGTCGAGAATCTCGCCGCCGTGCTCGTCCGTCGCGTAGATCTTGCCCGAAGCCGCGTAGTGGCAGATCGCCCAGAGCGCGCGGAAGCCGTCCCGCCAGGTGATCTTCTTGCCTTCGCCATACGTCCTACCCGAATAACTGATGGCGACTTCGAAGATTCGGCTGCCTCGCTTCGCCAGCTTGATCGCCAGCTCCGGCTCGACGTCAAAGGTGGAGCTCTCGAGCGGGATACTCTTCAGAAGGTCCGCGCGAACCATCTTGTAGCAGGTCTCCATGTCGGTCAGGTTCAGGTCGCAGACGATATCGCACAGCAGCGTGAGAAGCTTGTTGCCGAGCGCGTGGCGGAAGAAAAGCGCCCGCTTGTAACCGCCGGCCATGAAGCGTGAACCGAAGACGGCATCGGCCTCTTCCAGCAGAAACACTTCGACCATCTTGGGCAGGTCCTGCGGGTGATATTCGAGGTCGGCGTCGTGAATCACCACGAGTTCGGTATCGACGTGCGTCAATCCGGTGCGGATCGCCGCGCCCTTGCCGCTGTTCTTCGCGTGCCGCACCCAGACCCACGACAACTTCGGATCGGGCTCGTTCGCCTCCAGGAAAGCGCGGAACCGCTCGAGCGCCGCCGGCGTCCCGTCCTTCGATCCGTCGTCGACCACGATGATCTTCACCGCGTCGAGCAGAGACGTCTCGCCCAGCACGCGCAGCCGCGCCAGGCTCGCTTCTACCAGAAACTGCTCGTTGTACACCGGCACGATGACGGAAAGCGTCGTGGTGGCGCGGCGCCGGGGAACGCGCCCCTCGGGCGCCAAGCTGGCGTTGCTGGCCGGATACGTCGCGTGATCTTCCTTCGTGTCCATCTCTCGAATCGCCGAATCTCCGGTTTCAGGGGCCTGTCGAGGCGAACGCTCGATGTTCCATAGCATACGCACCATCCGCCGCCTCTGCCAATCCAGAAAAGTGGACGATACGCGCCGCCCAGCACTACCTCGGAGTTCCGCCCGCCGGTACCTGGTCCGCCCGGGCCTCAACGGGGGCCGGCTGAGCCGAATAGCGAGATAGCCGCGGCAGTGTCACGTCGGGTTCCACCACCCAAACGTCCCGGCCTCGAAAATAGTCGAGCAATGGCTGCATCGGGACGCCCGGAATTTCGCGCGCCCACACGATCTTCGCATCCTCGATGTCCGCCCGGTTGTAGACCCATTCCTGATGGGAATCGTGCTGCGCAGAATAGCGAACGATCACCAGGTGATTGCCCGGAATTGCGTTCAACTCGGCCACCACTTTCGCGCGACTCGCGACGCGTGGCAGCACGTTGGCGTCGTAGGTATGAAACGGCGCCAGGACGACTGCGCACAAAACCAACACCCGCGAAACGCCGATCCCGGCCGGCAACCCGGCCAAGCGCCACCGGCGAACGTGCCGGATTCCCTGCGTCGCCAGAGCCAAAGTCGTCGCCGCCAAGGGTGCTGCGTAGTGTGGCTCGAACCAGACGCTCAAGAAAAACCCCGCGAAGCACACTGCAAACTGCACGGCAAGAAACCGAGTCCTTCGATCGCCGAGAACCCAGGGGATTGCGACGAGAGGAACGCACAGCTCCGCCCACAGGTAAAGTGCACCGAACCTTTGAACGTCGCGGCAAATCACGTGGAATGCCTTCGGAACACTGCTGAACATCCCGTCGTCCGCCGTCTCGCGGGCCCACCCGTTATAGAAGGAGCTGAATTGCGCGTTGACGTAGTGAAGAGGCGGCTTGTCTCTCTGCCACACAAAATCCGCCTGGCTCATATAGGTGCGGCTATTGGCAACGTAGGGGAGCAGGAGGGGATGGCCCGTGACGCGCCAGTTGTAGTAGCCCATGAAAGCCGCAGTCACCGCCAGCATTGCGCAAACCGGCAGAACAATCCGGACGCTCGTTACGCGCCAAGCCGGGCTCCGGGACCTGAAAAGCCAGACCAGCAGCGCAATGCATACCGGAATGCAGAAAATGAGCCCCTCAAAGGGCCGGCTGTTGGCAAGAATCGCGACGCCCAAACCCATCCAGAATGCATCTCGCACCCGATGAAAACGCATCATCCGTGGCAGGGCCCCCACCACGAGCGCCCCGCCGATGGCCGCAACCGCTCCTCCCCAATAGCTGTTCATCCAGTAGCTGAAAATGCCCAGCCGCAGCATCGCCAGCACTCCGCCGAGCAAGGCCCACTGCGGCGGGAGCCAGCCTTGCAGCATCCATAGGATCGCTCCGCACATTAAGGCAACGCTGATCACCACGCCGATCCAGGGATTTCCGACGATCTGGCCCAGCGCAAGAACGGCGCCCTGTCCGGGCGGGTATTTCGACATATAGGTCGGGCTTTGATTGACGTGAAACGTGTCGAGATACTCCGACATCGGGTTCGGCGGGTTTGCCAGGCGACCGTGAGCGAAGGTGTCGCCCGCAAGCAGGTAGCTGAACTCGTCGTGAATCTCCGGAACCGGGACGCGATTGATCGGAAGAAGGCTCACTCTCACGAGCGCTGTGGCAAGCACGATCAGGCAGATCGATAAGCTCTTTCGCCGAGCCAGTCGCGTGCCGAATCGCTCAATTGGTTCGAGAAATCGCCCTCCCGCCTGCGGCGCAAGCGCGCCAATGAGGAGGGCGACCGACACAAGGTAGGCGATCTGTAGATTGAAGGCTGTCATTCGCGCACACGTGCTCGAGTCGCTCGAATCCCTTCTTGGCTCGCCGTCGATCCGAAAGACCGATGGTCAATAACACAAGCATACGCACGGCGCGCTTTCCCCCAATCTCTGGTTTTCGACGCCTTGCCCGATCGCTCACTATTCGCTTCGTCGCGTGCCCACCGGCGCCGTTAAGCAGTCTGCGTGGACCCGCCGCTTCCTTCTCTTCCGGCTCTCGCATTCACCAGCCAAGCCCATCCGGGCCCGGCGAGCATCACGAGCAGCGGGTCCATCAGCGGAATTCGAAGCCGCGTATTCATCACCAGCGGCAAATGGAGCATTGTGAGGCCCGCGGCATAGACTAGCAGGACGTACGCCAGGCTCCGATGCGTCCGCCGCAGAGCCAACCATCCGCACACTCCGAGAACGAGAACCACCCAGTACGCCACCACTCCGCCCACGCGAATCATCCGTTCGCGAACGGGGAACGCCGCCGTGTCGACCAATTGATCCGTGCTCAGCCAGAAGTCCGCCGTCTTCCGCAAGAGCAGCGGGATGGCGTGCCAGCCTTCCTGTCTCCACAGCTCCGGGACCATCGCCTTTGCCCGGCGGTTGAGATCGTCCTCCTGCGGCAGCCGCAGCCGGGCGCTCGAGTTCGTTTCGAGCGGGCCGACCCACCAGGGCATTGCCGCGTGGAACGTGCGCACCTCGTCCGGCTGCGTTCTGCCCTGCGGCGCGACCACACCCATCACCGCCGCCGTGCCGTCTTGCGTCGAGAAGAGAACGCGGCCGTGAAAAACCGATTCGTTCCGCACGAGCCACGGCGTCACCACCACGAGCGGCGCCAGAAGCACGATCGCGAGCCGCGCGAACCGCCGTTTGGGATTTTGCAGCACGGCCCAACCTGCCAGCGGCGCGCAAAATGCCGCGTTCGAGCGCACCAGGGCGCCGAATCCGGCGCTCAGCCCCAGTCCCCACGCCGAGCGCAGATCCCATTCGTCGCACTGGATCACCAGGAATCGCAGAAACACCGCCGTCAGGAATGCGGAGAGGCATTCCGTCAGCAGTTGAGCCGTCGGGAAAATCAGCGTAGGCAGAAACAGGCCGAAGACGAACGTCGCTTCCGCCGCGCATCTACCCGCAAGACGGCCCGCTGCCGCCGCGCACAAAGCAATCGTGAATATGCCGAGCGCCAGTTGTAGCAGGCGCACGGCGAAAATGTAGCGCCCGCCGAAAAGCTCCATGAACGCCGCGAGCACCAGCGGATAACCCGGAGGTCGAAATGCGGTTGGCTGATGTGCGTAGGTGTAACCGGCATGATCGAGAAGATTCCGTGCCAGCAGGACGTACGCCGGTGCGTCGCTCCCGCCGCTATGAAACGTGATCTGGCTGCCGCCCGCCGCTACCACGAACCCGATTCGCAGCGCCAGCCCTGCCAACACCAGGAGCAGGAAAATCTTCGACCGCCCCGCGAGAACGCCCTTCATCAAATCGGCTCCGCCGTCCGGCCCCATCTCTCCAGCACGCCTTCAACCCAGTCTGTTGGCGACACCGATTCCTCCCAGGCGGCGCGCCCGCAAGTCATCTTTGAACGCGGCCGCGAGGCACGTTCTCCGCGGTGGTCTGCCACTGCACTCCGGGATAGAAGCTCGGAATACGGAACGCGCGATACTCCGATGTGCCGACGTACAGTGCCCAAACCGTTTGCGGAGTGCTCGTGTCCGTCACTTCGTATACCGCTCCGACGGCGCAAAGATCGTACTCGATGTCGCCATTGGGGAGCAGTTGCGCATTGCCGCCGAAGTCGTTGTAGAGGTTGGTTGGCAATATTTGGTGGAAGGTCAGCGTAGCGGTCATCGCGGTCTCGTCGATTTGCCAGATCGGGACGGTCGAATACAGGCAGGGCGGCGCCCCGGAACTGCCGCATGTAACATCTGCCGGGAATATCCGGTCGTTTCCGTTATCCATCAGACCCAGCAAGAAGACGCCGGCGGTATTGGGACTGAAAAACGAAGGGCCGTGCTGTGCGTATTGCCAATCGGTTGGATCCGTCCCGTTCTCGAGCGTGAAGTCTCCACCCTCGCCTAAGCGCCACAAGATGCTCCCATCTCCCTTGCCGTCGGCGTAGTTCACTTTGACCACCCAATTCTGGTGCCGGATCGAGACCAGGATGTTGCCATCATCCTTTGAGTAGACGACGGCGTTGCTATGAGTCCAGTCCGGAAACAGAAATGGATGTCGATTGGGATCGAGGTGATTGAACTCGTTCCACGCCCACACCGGTTGCAGATTCTGATCCAGATCCACGATGACGTCGCCCAACACCGTTGCGGGCGGGGCGTCCGTCAGCGGCGGCGTGCTGGTGGGAGACAATGCCATCGTCGTATTGGCCAGCACCAGCCAGTGTCCGTTCGGCAGCGGTTCGACGTCATGGTGGAAATCGTCGAGCGTGACGTGGCATTCCGCGCAATCCGCTGCCGCCAGCTCCGCGTTTAGATCGTCGATCGTTATTTCGCGCACGGTGTCGCCCGCGAGATTCACCTCCCGAATCTCGTTGATTGTTCCATCCGGCAGAGGTCCGCTCAGCGGGTTCGCGGAATTGGCCCCGATCACCATCAGAAAATCGCCGTCCGGAAGCAGTTTCACCCCATCGATAAAGTTCAAGCTTGTATTGCCGGGATCGTGGTATGTCCACAGCTCATTGCCGGAGAGGTCGTCGACGATCACCCCCGTCTGCGTTCCCAGGGGATTGAGTACCTCCAATCCGGGTTGCGGCGTCACTCCTTTTCCCAATTTGATTGTCGCCGGCAGGATCATGTTCGCCGGCACCGCGCCGGTCGTGAACGTGTGGTCGATGTCGTTCGCCGTAATCCCGTTCGAAAGCGCAACGCTCGCCTGCATGTGGTAGGCCGTGTTCGCCAACATGCCCGCTACGAAGATGCTCACTTGGCCGCCGTCGGTCGCCGTCGATTGCGTCCAGGTGGCCAGTCCATAGCTGGTGGTCGTGCCGAAATTGACCGTCACGCTTCCCGGGAACGGCAGCGTCATCGTGTATAGCGCCACCTGCGGATTATCGGTCCCGCCCACCGTTCCTTGCGGGAGCACCGCCGAGGTTCCCGTGATCGCGACCGTGTCGGGCGTGTCGGTCGCAACGTTCCCCAGTCCAAGATCGAGCGTCGCGTTCTGCGTGTTGGGTAGAGATGCTGTGGTGGGCGCATAGTTCACCACCACCGAACAGCTTTCCCCCGCCGGCAGCCCTTGGCTGCACGACGTGGTCCCCGCAATCGAATAGCTGGAATCTCCGCTGAGCGTCGGATTGATGAGGAGCCGGCTCGTGCCCGTGTTCTCCACGGTGACAACCGTCTGCGTGACGCTGTTGCCCACAAGGTTGTCGCCGAAATCAAACGACGTCGTGCTCAGCGACACGCTCGTTGGGTCCGGTCCACCGCCGCAGCCTCCCAACGCCGCGAAGCAAAACAGGACCAGGATCGCCCGGGCGTTGTGTCTGGGTGCCTCTGAAAATGCCTTGGCTTTGTAACTACCTTTTCCGCCCTTCGTCTTTCGGAATTGCAGACGCACCCTCCCAAGAACGGTCCAAACGTTCATTCGCCCTCGCCGGCCACACAATGTGTGTATGAGTATGGTGGTGCTTATCGCCAAAACAGAACAATGCCGCCCCTTGCGCCGCCGACCCCTCGGGTCCATCCGATCATGCAACCCGGCGACCCTCAACGGCGCTGAAAAAAGTTACTACCTGCGCGACGAGAGATACAAGACTTTAAAAGGCTTGGCGTTAACGAGGCCGCACTCCCGGTCAGGACGACGCTTTCGCCTCAGATTGCCCCGAGGGCTCAAAACGCGCGATGAAATGGAGGCGCCGCTCGAAAAACCATGAAACGGGGACCGGATACAGACCCAGGCTCACCAGCTTCGTGGTTTCCCTCAACCCGGCTTCCTGGAGCGCGTAGTCCCACTCCTTCTCCGACCAGTACGCGTACGTCAAGGCCACGCCGTGACGCGCATTGCCGACCCAGTCCATGAACCGGAGCGTCGGCCCCGCCAGGAATCCCTCTCGCAGATGGTCCTTGATGACGATGCGAGTCGCGACTCGGGCGGCCTCCCGCAGCAACGAAAGCGGATCGTCGGCGTGGTGAAGGACGTCGACGAACATCGCGACGTCAAACGTCTGGTCGGGATACGGAATGCGGGTGCCGTCAAACGCCCTGACCGGAATTTTCGCCGCCGGCCGAACCAGCACGTCGATGCCTTCGATCGAAACGTCGGGCAGCTGCGTTGCAATCAGCTGGGCGACAATCCCGTCACCGCATCCTACGTCGAGAACCCGGGCGTGCGGGGGGATCAGCGCCGCCAGATGACCGGCCAGAACTCTGGCGCGCCGGCCGAGAACGAACTTCTCATGCAGCGCGCCGACGGCGGTCGCCGCAGGCTCTGCGGATCGGTCGTTCACCGCCGGCCCATGCCGAGAACGCTGGTGAAAAAACTCGAAAGCACGATTTCGATGCCCAGCGTGAGGGACACCAACCCGGGAACGACGATGCGCAGCGTGACATCCGGATTGAGAGGACCAAAGTGGTGGCTTCCCCAGTAGCGCAGGCCGAATATCCACGTTCCGGCGCCGGCGAGTATCAGAAGAGCGCCGACGATCAGTCCCACTTCGAGCGTGATATACCGGAACATCTTATTCAAGCGCGGATCTTCCGGCAGCAGGTGTTCCGTGATCGCGAACACCTTCGTAAACACCGCGAAGTTGATCGACTGAAACCCGATCAAGATGGCCATGCCTCCAAAGAGAAGAGTGTCGTAATCGAAAGTGATGCCGCCCACCATTCGCGGTCCGGGCAGCAACCAGAGGCTGATCGCCGCGCCAAACAAGAACAGCGCGATTCCCGGATAGAGAAACAGCCAGCGCGGGCTGTACAGCAGAAGAAATCGCAGGTAGCGCCATCCATCGCGCCACGTCCGCAGGTGCGGCGGACGATCGCGGCCGTCGGGCGAGAGCGTCGTGGGAATTTCGATGATCCGCAGCTTGAACAGCGTCGCCTTCACCACCATCTCGGTCGAAAACTCCATCCCCGTGGTTTGCAGCTCCAGCCGGTCGATCGAATCCTTCCGGAAGCCGCGCAATCCGCACTGAAAATCGCCGACGGGGCAGCCGAAGAAAAGTCGTCCGAGCCAGCTCAGCACCGGGTTTCCGAGAAACCGGTGCAGAAACGGCATCGCTCCGGGACGAATCTCGCCGTGGAAGCGGTTGCCCATCACCAGGTCGTAGCCTTCCTCCAGTCTCGCGATGAAATCGCCCAGCTGCGTGAAGTCGTAGCTGTCGTCCGAGTCCCCCATGATCACGTATTTCCCGCGCGCCGCCGCGATCCCTCCCCGCAGCGCGCTCCCGTATCCGCGCGATTCGATCGGCACCACGCGCGCGCCCAGATGTTCCGCCAGCGCTTGCGATCCGTCCGTGCTCCCGTTGTCCGCCACGATCACTTCGCCGCGAATCCCCAGGCGCTCGATGCTCGCTTGCGCCTTCCTGATGCACGTCCCGAGCGTCAAGCTCTCGTTCAAGCAGGGCAGGACGACGGATACGCCCACGGGCGCCTCCCGATCGTAGACTTCATCAGGTTGTGAAATAACCGCAATCGAGCTGGGCGCTGTCTTCGAGGCCATTCGTCCGTCCTTCGGCCTGCTGGGCCCGAGCCAGTTCTGGTCCCGGGTCACACAGCGTGGGTCATATTGAATGTATATTGAGACCGGACATCGTGAAAGCGCGGCGAAGTCAGTTGGGCACGTATAGTGAAACGCTTGCAGTCCGAGTCAAAATCGACGGGCCGACGTGCGACTGGCCGGAAACACAATCCGGGGAATGACGATGCAAAGCGCGAGACGCAGACTGAAATGAGCGCTTATCGCAGGCGCCGCCAAACTCCGACGACCGTCTTACCGATCGTGTAGCCGAGCGCGCGATCGAAGAATCGCGAGCCCGGCACGATGAAGTTGTCCCAGACTTCGATCTGCCTTAGCGATGGTGTGTCTTGCCGGAGCATCAGGCGGTTGGCCAGGGACGCAAGAACGCCTAAGGAGTCCAAATAGAACAGCGACTCGATTCCGAAATCGACGGGCGTGCACCGCCGCAAGGATGTTTTGTTGTATCGACGATAGTGACCGATTGCAGCGTCGAATTTGCTGTAGAGGAATGGATGGGCGGGCGCCAAGACGATCAAATGCCCCCCGTCGCGGAGGAGCCTTGCCGCCCGTGCCATCTCGTCAACGTCGCCCTCGATGTGTTCCAACACATCGATATACAGGATGCAATCAAAGTCTTGTTCCGCGACGTTGGCCGTCGTACCCGATCTCACCGTGCAATTGGGAATCGCTGCGACCGTCTTCGCGAGTTTTTCCGCAAGCCCTGAATCGGGTTCGAGACACAGCCAGGAAGTCACATCCTTGTTCTGTAGCGCAATCGTATTGATACCAAGTCCGGCTCCGACCTCCAGAACATCGCCCCCGACCCACTTGCGAATCCGCGAGGCCCAATATGACTTCCAACGTGAAGCGCGCGCAAAAAGTTCCAGCTCTTGGCCAACGTACGAAAGTGCGGCTCCTTCGCTCACGCAAGTCTCGGCGCGTTTTCCAGTCGATCCACAAATACCTCGTAGTCCCGAATG
>Ga0335073_10003134_pt1 | contig 22896 bp, 11 predicted proteins | sample Lox_Sample_22_FD_207093 | JGI IMG/M metagenome (GOLD analysis project Ga0335073, IMG submission 207093) | Soil microbial communities from Loxahatchee National Wildlife Refuge, Florida, United States - Lox_Sample_2.2 | ecosystem: Environmental > Terrestrial > Soil > Wetlands | place: USA... | reverse complement strand
CAGTGGTAATCGATTTCGCGCACCGACCGTGATTGTGAAAAATCCAGATAACGCTCAGAATCCCACTTTGCAGCTCAAAGCGTGAAATCGCCTTCCATGAGAAGGCCGGTCGGAGTCAAGTCGATTCTAGTTTGGCTTCATTGAACAAAGGTTTTCTTCTTCCGCCGAGCCACTGTCGCCATGCTTCCATCCGCACTCTCGAGGAGCGAATCGTTTCGCTCGGTGCATGTTGGGCGTCCTCAATACAGCCGGTGCTGCCACCTGATTTGCGACCTCTGGTTTCACGTAAGAGTGAAACATGGGCCTGGCGATTAACGCAGTCACCGGAACTCGGCTTTGGCTTTTGTCTTTCTCTTCCTGAAACGATTTTGCCTTTGCCTTTGTTTTACGCGGCTGCGGCTGTCGTCCGGCGGCTGTTGCGTAGCGGTTCGTACACCTCTCCGCTCACCCACAGATGATGCAGCAGCACCGCAAGCTTTCTTGCCGTGGCCACGATCGCTCGTTTCTTTCCATTCCTTCCACCCCGCTCGGCCAGCTTCAGTCCCCAACGCCTGAGATCACAGTCGATGCCGAACGGTCCTAAGATATGCTGCGCCCCTTGCACCAACAACGTCCGCAGATACGGATCGCCTTCTTTGCTGATGTGCAGCTGCGGCTCCCTCTGTCCCGAGTTCCGCCGCCCCGGCTGCAGTCCCAGATAACAACCCACGTCCCGACTCTTTTGAAAACGATGCGGATCTTCCAGCGTCAGCAAAAACGTCAGCGCGATCAGCGTACCCACACCCTTGATCTGCTTCAGCAGCGCCACCTGCGGATAGCTCTCCTGTGCCAGGTTCTCGATGCGATCGTTGTATTCCACGATGCGCTCGCTTAACGATTCGATTGCGTTCAACAGGGGTTCCAGTGCGCCTTGCAGTTCCGGACTCAGCCCTTCCGCTTTCTCCGGATTCATATTGCGCACGTTACAGCCGCGCAAGCGTTCGCCGTAAGACTTCGCCAGCCCGCGCGCCGTGTTGACCAGTCCCGTGCGTGCCCGCACCAGGCCGGCGCGCGCTCGAATCATCATCAGATCCGCTTGCGCCTGCGCACTACGATGCTTCACCGGGTACAGCAACTGCGGATCGATCCGCGCCAGTCGCGCCAGCGTCTGCGCATCCAGACGATCGTCTTTCTTGCGGCTCTCTCCGATCAGCCGCACCTTGCGCGCATTGGCCACGATTACTTCATGCCCCAACTCGCTCAACAACCGGCTGATCCAGGGCGAGTGCGTCCCGATTTCCAGCGCGATCCGGCAGCGCGGCATGGCGCCGAAGACTTCCTGCAACGCTTTAGCATTCGTACGGACTCGCTGCTCCAGCTGTATCTGGCCCGCTTCATCCACCACGCAGTACCAACTGTTGCGATCTCCCAGATCCAGTCCGATGGTCAGTCTCTGTTGTGAAATATTCCTGCTCGGCTTTGCCGCTACGGTGCTAACCTTCTTCATTGCCGGTCTCCTTTTTATCTGTGCCTTGAGCACGTCGATAACTTGGGAGCGTACACCGCATCCCGCCCGGAGACCGGCCTTCTCATCTCATCTGGCATCGGCTGTGGTGGGAGGATTTTCAGGCTCTTGTTTTCAACAACGACATCAGGTCACCGGTCGAAGATCGAATCCAATCAGGCTGCTTCTGATTGTTCGGTACGACGAATGGGCGCTGGCGGTACGACGACTTCAACCAATCCGGTCGCCACGTCATAAACGAGACCGGAGATGAGCCACTCGCCCGGCAAAGCAGGAATTGCCCGCAGCGCAGCAACGTCGACGGCTACCGCCGTGCGCGGATCAGTAACTGCTTTTGTTTTGATTTCCTCTTCCGGTATCTGAAAATAGTGCGCCAGCTTGTCTGTATCGCCGGCCAGGCGGGTGATGCCGCAATCGGTATGCTGAAGTACGATGATGTGGAATTCTCCTCCGCCGCCTGGAATGGTTTTGGCAACTTCACCGATCCGTCCGAGTAAACCCAACTCCTCCAATAATTCCGGCGTAACCCGACCACCAATGTTACGTATGACGACGGCCTCGCCCGGTTTAATTCCAAGGACATGGGCCGGGTCCACACGCATGTCAGCGCAGCCGATGATAATTGCGCTTACATTCAGCAGCGCTAGCGAAAGCGAACGCATGGGTGCGCCCGCAGCAGACTGTTGGACAGCAAAGGCTTTGTTACGTTGCAACATCGAGTCGAATTGATTCATATGGACCTCCTTTAGAGATGTTGTGGTTTTTTACTGTTGCCAGCCGCCTCCCAGCGCTTGGTAGAGCTGCACCAGCGCCAGTCGCTCATTGAGCTGCGCTTGCACCAGGTTGAGTTCCGCTGAGAAGTAATTTGTTTCGCTGGTCAGCACTTGGAGATAACTTGCGCCCCCGTTCTTATAAAGCACCTCGGACAGTTGGTCGGTTCGTTGCGCTGCGTCCGTCAGCAGCGCCTGCTGTTCGCGGAACTCACGGTTTTTTTGAGAAGCGACAAGTGAATTGGAAACCTGTTCAAGGGCGTTCTGGACGGTTTGCTTGTAAGAGAGCGCAGCCTCTTGCCAATTGGCGCGGGCGAGTCTGAGTTGAGAGCGGAGGGCTCCGCCCTGGAACACCGGCTGACTCACGCTGAAGGCTCCGTACCAGGTCTCTGAAGGCACGGTGATGAACTGGTGCAGGGCGTTGCTCTCCAACCCCCCAAGCCCAGTGAGCGACAGGTTAGGAAAAAATGCGGCTTTGGCTATGCCGATCTGGGCGTTGGCGGCGACCATGATCTCTTCCGCCTGCCGGACGTCCGGACGGCGCTCCAGCAACTCCGACGGAAGGCCGTCAGGAACGTTCTGGGGTACGGGCTGTTCGGTAAGCACGTGTCCGCGGGGAATGGATTCTGGATTTTCCCCGAGTAGAACGCTGAGCATGCTTTCCTGTTGCTGAATTTGTCGCTCGAGATCGGGAATCGTTTCCGAAGCGGTGTAGACCAGTTGCTCGGACTGACTCACGTCGAGGCCGGAAGCCCCGCCATGGCTCTCAAGCGTCTGGGTCAACTGCAGGGATTGTTGCCGCGACGCTAGTGTGCGCTTGGAGATTTCAAGTTCGCTGTCGAGCGCTCGCAACTCGAAATAAGCCGTCGCAACGTTGGCCACCAGCGAGGAGATTACAGCACGCTGCCCCCATTCACTGGCGAGTAATTGGGCGCGAGCTGCCTCGGTTTGCCGGCGGTATTTTCCCCAGAAATCGAGGTTCCAGATCACCGACAGGTTCAGTTCCCCGCCATTCACCTCGTACGCGGGAAAAAGGTTTGTGACCTTCGCATTCTGCTGGCTGAAAACGTCCGCGCCGACATTCGCCGAGGGGAGTTGGTTGGCACGGGTAATGCCGACTTGCGCCTGGGCTTCGAGGACGCGGGCTGCGGCAATGCGCACGTCGTAATTCTGCGCGATAGCGGTGTGGATCAACTGCGTGAGCACTGGGTCCTGATACACCTGCCACCATTGCTCATTGCCGAGCGAGGAGGCGTGGGCGGCCTGTTGCGGAGCGGGTGCACGGTATTCCGGCGGGACATCGACCGCGGGCCGCGCGTATTTGGGTCCCATGATGCACCCAGCTTCGAAAATCACTAAAGCGAGAATTCCTGATAGTGCAGTCGTCTTCATATCAATCACCTTGAGCCGGCGCTTCGGCGGTCGTAAGTGGTAACGCCCGTTTTCGATCAGCGCCAGAGACTTTCTCAACCACATAGAAAATCGCGGGAACAAAAAATCTACCGATGAAGGTTTCCGCGATCATTCCCCCGATCACCGCGGTGCCCATGATCTGGCGCGCGACTGAGCCTGCGCCGGAAGCGGTCCAGAGCGGCACGCAGCCGAGAATAAAGGCGAGCGCGGTCATCATGAGGGGTCGGAAGCGAAGCCGGGCTGCGGAAAGTGCTGCGTCGACAATGGACATACCGCGTTCGTAATCTTCCTTGGCAAAGGCCACGATCAGAATCGAGTTCTTGGCAGCCAGGCCAATCAGCATCACCAAGCCAATCTGGGTATAAACGTCGTTCTCGAGTTGAATCATGTATTGAGGCAGAAAGAAGCCCAGCACGAAACGACGCAGCCACAGCGCAGCGAGAGCGCCGAATACAGCGACTGGCGTGCTGAGCAGCACGCTGAAAGGCACTGTCCAGCTTTCATAGAGAGCGGCGAGAATTAGAAATACGAAAGCCAGCGACAGTCCGAATATGACCGCGGACGGCACTCCCTGCCGAGCCCTTTGCTCCTGGTAAGACATGCCGATGTAATCGAAGCCCATTTCGCGCGGCATGGTTTGCTTGAAGACATCCTCCAAGGCCGCCGTTGCCTGATCGGAGCTGTAACCGGGAGCGGCAGTAACATTGATCTGTGCGCACCGGTACTCGTTGTAGCGCATGGTGAATTCCGGGCCGTAACGGGTCTGGAAGTTTGCCAACGCGGTAAGAGGCACCATCTCGCCCTGGCTGTTGCGAACATAAAATTGCCCGAGATCATCAGTCGTCGACCGGTAAGGCGCTTCTGCTTCTACGTACACCTGCCAGGTGCGGCCGAAGTCGTTGTAGTAGTTGACGAACAAGCCGCCCATATAGGCTTGAATCGTGTTGTAGACGTCGGTCAAATTCACGCCTTGTTTCAGCACCTTATCTTTATCAACGTTGATGAACTTTTGCGGGACGCTCGGGATAAACGTTGTAAAGATCATGCCAATCTCAGGGCGCTTGCGAGCGGCGCTCATGAACTTGGCCAGGTTGTGCGAAAGAAACTGAACATCCTTGCCGGCGCGGTCCTCCAGAACAAAGGTGACGCCCCCCGCCGTGCCGACGCCTGGTATCGCCGGCGGAGAAAAACTGAAAACCGTCCCTTCCGGCAGTTGCCTCAGCTCCTGGTTCAAACGCGCCTTGATGGCTTGATACTGTTCCGCGCGATTCTTGCGAGCGTCCCAGGGCTTGAGACTTACGAAAAAGAATGCGTTATACGAAGTCCGGACGAAGCTGAGCAAACTGAAGCCCACGACGCTGGTGGTGTACTGGACGCCCGGCGTATTGGCGAGTATTTTCTCTACTTGGGTCGCGGCTGCGCTGGTGCGCTCCATGGATGCCGCATTGGGAAGTTGCATGTTGATAAAGAGGTAGCCCTGATCTTCGTCGGGCAGGAAGCTTGTGGGCAGGTGCGCGCTAAAGAACCACGCTGCACCGCAAGCAACCACAAGCAGCACCATCACTACAGCAGCCTTGCGAATCAGGTCGCCCGACCAGCGCACAAAGCTATCGGTGGAGCGCTCCCAATATTTGTTGAACCAGCCAAAGAATTTTCCGAGGGGTCCACGAGTCTGTTTCTTGGGCTTGAGTAATAGTGAGGCGAGCGCCGGGCTGAGCGTGAGGGCATTGAACGCTGACAGCATCACGGAAATCGCGATGGTAACGGCAAATTGCTGATAGAGCCTGCCGGTGATACCCGGAATGAACGCTGTGGGCACAAAAACCGATGCCAATACGAGAGCAATGCCGACGACCGGGCCGGAAAGCTCTTCCATGGCTTTTCGCGCCGCGTCTTTAGGGTCCAGACCTTCCTCGATGTGATGCTGCACGCCTTCAACGACAACAATGGCGTCGTCGACCACCAATCCAATCGCCAGCACCAACCCGAACAGCGAAAGTGTATTGATCGAGAAACCGACCAGCGGGAAGATGACGAAGGTGCCGATCAACGAAACAGGCACAGCCAGCATAGGTATCAACGTAGCGCGCCAATCTTGCAGGAAAAGGTAGACCACCAAGATGACCAGCAGGATTGCGATCACGAGAGTCCAAAGGATTTCTTTCATGCCTGCCGTCACTGGGAGTGTCTGATCGAGTGAAACTGTGTAGTCGATGTCCTGGGGGAAGCGCTGCTTCATCTGAGCCAGGAGCTTGCGCACGCCGGCGACGGTTCGAACAGCATTGGTGCCGGGCAACTGGTAAACGGCAATAACGGCGCTGGGTTTGCCGTTCAGGCGACCGATGATGCTGTAGTCCTGCGCGCCCAGCTCGACTCGCGCCACATCTCGGACTCGAACAGTCCCACCATTCTGCGTTTCGCGCACGATCACGTCGCCGAATTGTTCTGGTGTTTTGAGTCGGCCTTGAGCCAGCACCGCATAAGTAAATTTCTGATCGCCTGGAGCCGGTTCGCCACCGACCTGCCCAGCCGGATTGACTGTATTCTGTGCCTTGATGGCATTCACAATGTCCGTGACGGTGATGCCCAGCTTCGCCAACCGGTCAGGCTTGAGCCATAACCTCATGGCGTATTGGCCGGCCCCAAAGATCTGGGTCTGGCCGACGCCATATGCGCGTCCGATGGGGTCATTGAGGTTGATGTTGGCGTAGTTCGCCAGATACGTCGCATCGCGAGTGCCATGTGGCGAGTAGATGGCGACCAGCATGAGCGGTGCTGTGGTCGCCTTCTTCAAGGTAATTCCGTAATTGTTCACCTCGGGCGGCAACTGGCCGTTGGCCAACTGCTCCCGTGACTGCGTGAGGAGCAAATCGGTATTCGGATCAGTCTTGAGGTCGAAATCGACAAACAACGTTGTCGACTGGTTCGCCGTGGCGTTGAGCGAGTACATGTAACTCATGTTGTCGACACCGCTGACTTGCTGCTCGATGGGCGTGGCAACAGCTTGCTCCAGAGTCTGTGCATCGGCACCGGGATAGTTGGCCTGCAACCGGATTTCAGGCGGGGCGATGTTTGGGAACTGCGCTACCGGCAGAGTGGCGATGCTGATCGCGCCGACGATGACGGTAAGAATTGCAATCACGATTGCGACGATCGGTCGCCGAATGAAAAATTGCGCCATGGCTTACTCCATTTCCTTGAACGGCGAAGGATTCACAAGTTCGCCTTCCCTTACTTTCTCTGCCCCAACCACCACCACGCGTTCGCCTGGTTTGAGTCCCGAGGTGACCACCCAGAGCGAACCGACTGTCGGACCGACCTGGACTGTGCGGAGTTGCGCACGATCATCGGGGCCGACGACGGTGACCTGATACGTTCCCTGCTGCTGATTCAATGCTGCCTGCGGCACCAGCAGCGCTCCCTGGATGGTTCCCGTCGGGGCCTGCACGCGCGCATACTGGCCCGGCCGCAACAGATTCCTCGGGTTGGGAAACTCGCCCACGATCTGGATGGTTCCGGTCTGCTCATTCACTTGACGGTCGGTGAAGATGATCCTGCCCGCGTGCGGGTAGGTGCTTCCATCCGCCAATGTCAATCTCAACGGGATGCGTGCAGCGTGAGTCATAAAATCCACGGTCCCCGTAGCGCTGCCATCCGCCATGCGAAGGTATTCCTGTTCGCTGATCGGGAAATAGACTTTGATGGGATTCACCTGCGAAACCGCAGTGAGCACCGTCGACTGCCCGACCAGGTTTCCTACCTGAACAGTTGTGATGCCCGCGATCCCGTCGATCAGAGAGATCACTTTCGTGTAGCCTAAGTTCAGCGCAGCCTGTTCGACTGCGGCCTGATCGGCCTCGACGGCTGCCTTGGCTCCGAGGAACGCCTGTGTATCGGTATCGAGCTGGCTCTGCGGAATGGCGTGAGCTTCCGCCTCGGGAACATCGCGTTTCACGTTGATCTGGGCGTTGGCCATTTGGGCCTGCGCTTGCGCCAATTGTCCTTTGGCTTGGTCAAGCGCGGCTTGAAATGGACGGGGGTCGATCTCAAAAAGAAGTTGGCCCTTTTTCACCAACGCTCCTTCGTGATAATCCTGGCGAATCAGGTAACCGCTAACCTGAGGCTGGATCTGAGCATTCACGTAGCCTTGGAGCGTTCCGACCCACTCGCCCCGGACGGGGACATCCCTTTGCATAACCGGTGCCACTTCTACCACCGGCGGTAAAGGCGGGGCCGCAGCTCGAACCTTGCCGCTGCTGCAGCCAGCCGCATTCAGTAGTAAAACGGCGCCAAACAAACCTATCGATATCCGCGTCATTCGTGCGCTCGAGGATCGAAACAAACCGCGAGAATTTCCAGCTTTGACCATGAGTCCGTCACCCCACACACGCAGGGTTAAGGCAATGCACGTGCCAAAGTTTCAAGTCCACAAAGCAATGAAATTTCGGGGCCGGATCGAAACAGATCGCATTGGCAGTCGAGTTTGTCGAAACAGGTTCGACAGTTGCAGCTCGGTGTGACGAGTTTCCATTACCAATCCGACAGTCGACAGTAGTGCGGGGAACTGAAACCTTGAGTCTTTGTTCCTACTGTGAAGAGGAATGGTCACAAAGGAAAGACGTCCACGGCGTGCAGTGCACGTCGAGGCGCGACGCGTAATGGGTGTTCGCAACCAACGCTACGAGCTTTCTGCCATTGTTAGGAGCGGACCGGTGAGTCGCTCAAACCTGCGGATTCGCGCTTCACTCACTTGTCGAAGCGAACAACCAAGAAGCATGGCGCAGTCGCGGTCGGGATAGTGCTCCAGAACTGACATTACGAAAACAAAGCGGTCAAAGTCTGCCAGACTCAACACCCAATCAAGGTTGAAGTGTTGATTTTCTTTGGGTCGTTCGCCGCCGGAATAAAGAGCAACGGACGAAGATGGGTAGTCAACTGGAGGCCGCGGCTTTAGTGCACGAATTGCATTCTGGATAATGGCGCGCTTCGCCCAGGAATGCGCCCACTCTTTGAAAACACGGTTGGATGTAACGGATTCTTCCAGCCCAGCGACGAAACATGCCTCTGCCTTCCGATCATCGGCTGTCAGGAGAAACGAAAGCTGGTAAAGGACGTTCATCCCCCTATCGAAGACGTTGTAGAAGTCGTCGATAGTCGCGTAACCGTTCGTCTGCTGCGTTGTGCCCTGGTGCTTTCTCAACGGGATCGTCATGTCGGCTCCCGATGATTCCGGCGTTTTTTCTGGGCAAGTAGCTTCAAAATGTGTTTGGTAAACACTCCACAACCGCGAAGCATCACTCCGTCGTCCATCAACTCAAGCAGCACGTTCTCGCCCTCCTGGCTGATGCTGATCAAGTACCTGATGTCAACAACGAGTTTGCGGCCGTGGAGCTCCGCTCTCGCTCTCTCACACGCCGTCTTCAACTCGCCAGCCCACGGTGCGATCAGTTTGCCTTCCAGCACCAACCGACATTGACTGGAACTTTCGATCGTGGAGATCTTCAACATGTGATCCCAGGACATGTGCTCCCAGGCAGTTAAAGCAAGAGCAAGCCGGATACCAAACCTATATGGCAGTAAGCTGAAGGACTTGTAGAGCCAATTCGACCAATGTGTCGAATGTTGAGAACTTATTGACACTTTCAACTTTCGACATTGGAGATTGATTCGAGTACTGCGTAAATGCCCACCGCCCTCCACTTCGCAGCGTTGCTCGCCAAAGCTCCCACTTAGACAAGGCCTATTTGATCGGCCGTGAACCGGTGATGAGGATGTCGACGAGCTGCGGGCGCTTTTCCGCCAGTCCAGCCCGGAAGCTACGTGCGAGACGCCGATCAGTGCCCGAAGCAGATCGAATGGCACAAGATCCTTCCCTATGTCGCCACTATCGATGGCGCGCGCGACTAAACCGTCAATCGCTCCCTGGATCTGATTGCGTGACCCCTCAAATAGTTTCGAGGGGCCACGGACCAGCGTATTCAGAGCAGGGGCAACGATCTGCTTGGTCGCGATGTAATCCACGAAACAGCATCCAGGCTCGCAAGGCTTCGATCGGCGACATGGCCTCGGAGAACTTCCGCTCAGCCACAGCCAGCTTTCCAACCTCTGTGCGATAAACCGCCTCCAAGAGTTGATCGCGGGTAGGAAAATGGCGATATAGAGTCCCGGGTCCAACGCCCGCCTCGTTTGCCACTTCCAGGATGCGCTCGCGATTGCGCTGCGCGTCGGTGCGCGGCTTTCGCTCGGAGGATCGCGGACGCATCCTCGCCGTAGTCAAATTCGCCATCTCAAAACTTTTTGCGACGGGAGGAACTCTCCGATTATCCCGTCTATTGATCCGGAGATACTCGCCGCTTTAGTTGAAAATTGAGGCCGCTCGTCAGAATAATGCGACCTTGAGTGCACTTGAATCATCCATGAGGAGTAACGCCGCCTGGCGCGCCTGCGTCCATCTTCGTCTAGGGTGAGGATATGAGCACTAACGCGATGGTCGCAACAAATGAAAGCACTTGCGATCGCTATGAGGCTGTCGTGCGCATCAGCGAAGCGCTTGCGGCTTCCAGCGAGCCGGAAGCATTAGCAAAGATCCTCGCGAATGAACTCGAAGAGTTTCTGCATTTCGAACACCTTTACATCGCAGTGTTGAAGGAAAACTCCAAGGAGGTTGAATATCGTGTGCGCGGCAAGGGTGACGTGGGCTTGCCAGACCTGCCGATGGAAGAGCTGCCGATCTGGGAGGCCATTGCGAGCCCCGATCCCGTCCGTGTGATCGATTGGCTTGGAGAAGAGCGTTCGCCGCGATTCCAAGAATGGGTGAAGCAGATGGGCTTCGGTTCTGGGATTAGCGTACCGATGTCCACGCCGCATCGGCGCTTGGGGACCTTCGGAATTGCTCGCGATAAATTGGAGCCATTCAGCGAAGAAGACATTGGCTTTTTGAGGCTCATTGCGCGCGTCGTCGCGTTCGCGCTGGACGATGGTTTGAATCTCAAGCGGGCACAGGATGCGCGGGCTTGCCTGCAACATCAGAATGAACGCTTGCAATTGCTTCTGAATCTGAGTAGCCGAATCACCTCGAACCTGGAGCATCGGGAGTTGTTTCGTGCGATTGCCGCCAATATTCGTGAGGTCATGCAGTGCGATGCGGTTGCCGTTTCACTGCTAATGCCGGAGTCGGACAAAGCCAGGTTATACGTGCTGGATTTTCCGTCGAGTAAAGGATTAATCAGAGAAGAGGAGATTTTCACCATAACCGGCGCCGGCAAGCGGGTTCTTGAGACGCTGAAACCAACAACCGTGGAGCGGTACGACTCCGCCGAAATCCCTCCCGAGTTGTGCGACAAATTGATCCGCGAAGGCGCGAAGAGTTCTTGCCTGATTCCTTTGGTGAATCGAGGTCGACCGCTCGGAGTTTTGTCGCTTGTACGGACTACGGAAGCTCCTTTTACCCCATACGACGTCGAATTTCTCACTCAAGCTGCTGGGCAAATCGCAATAGCCGTAGAAAACGCGCTGGCGTACCGGGAAATTTCCGATCTCAAAGACAAGCTGGCGCAGGAAAAGCTCTATCTCGAAGAAGAAATCCGCAGCGAAATGAACTTTGACAATATCGTTGGAAACAGCCGGACACTGAAGCACGTTCTGGAACTGGTTGAAACCGTCGCTCCAAGCGACTCTACAGTTTTGCTTCTCGGGGAGACCGGGACGGGCAAGGAGTTGATTGCCCGCGCCATTCATGACCGCAGCCGCCGGAAAGATCGCACCCTTGTAAAAATGAATTGCGCTGCGATTCCAACGGGCCTGCTGGAAAGCGAACTATTCGGGCACGAAAAGGGAGCTTTCACGGGCGCCATCGCGCAGAAAGTTGGACGGCTAGAGTTGTCCGATCAGGGAACCCTCTTCCTGGACGAAGTGGGTGACATCCCAATCGAGATTCAACCAAAATTGTTGCGGGCTCTGCAGGAACGGGAGTTCGAGCGTCTGGGCAGCACTCATACGCGCAAAGTGAATATCAGACTGGTGGCGGCAACGAATCGCGATTTAGAGGAGATGATCGCCAACAAGGAGTTCCGAAGCGATTTGTACTATCGCCTCAACGTATTTCCGATCCGCATACCGCCCTTGCGGGAACGCAAAGAAGATATTCCTCTGTTAGTGAGCTACTTTGTGCAAAGGTTTGCTAAGCAAATGCAGAAGAAAATCGAAGCGGTTTCGCCGGCCGTGATGAAAGGTCTGACGGGCTGGGAATGGCCCGGCAACATCCGTGAGCTCGAGAACTTTATCGAGCGCGCGGTGATCCTTACGCGCGGCAAGTCACTGGAAGCGCCGCTCGGAGAGCTTCGCAAATTGAACATACAGGAACCCGCCTCCACCACGCGAGATTCAGGCCAGCAAGACATCGCGCGAATTGTGAAGGAAACCCTTCATACTCTCAATGGAAATAAGCCTGGTGCGCATGATCGCAGTCAGAAGCAACGGGAAGAAATTGTACGCGCTCTTGCCGAGACCAAGGGCCGCGTTGGTGGTGCTGATGGCGCGGCCGCACGCATGGGCATCAATCGGACCACGCTTCTTTCTCGAATGAAGAAGTTCGGCATTAATCCTGCGCAGTACGCCTAACGGTTCAGCTGTGAAAGCAGTGGGCTGTGACCCTGTGCCGACCCGGCTGATCCGCGGGCTGTCTCACGCTACACACACCGTCTGCCAGCGCACACACTTCGCGCGCACCGTCGCCTGCACTGTCTAAGGAAAAAAGGATGGTCTCTCCCTTGCTTCTTTGCTTTTCAGAGCCGGGTTCACCATTTATAGTTCTCTGTCCCGGCCATAGGAATTATGAAGCGGGCGTCCCTTCTCTCGGTTCGTGTCGCCTTCGCGGCCAGCCTTAGCCTCGCCGCCGCGTTCGCAGCGTTCGTGGTGTGGCGCAGTTCGCGTGCCCTTCGCTCCGCCGCGGAAGATGTCCGTGCGGAGCACGAATTTCGTTTCGTCGTGCGCACGCTTCCTTCCTCGTTCGATAACGGCCTCGAACCCGTCAGCTCTCCGGCCGTTTTCGTGCAAGCCGCACGATTCCAGGATCATCTTTTTCTGGCTGGCCCTGCGGGGCTCGAGGAGTATGACCTGGCCGGCACTCTGCTCCATCAATACTCCGCGGGCGCTGAGCTTCCTGGCTCGCCGCTAATCGCCCTCGCTACGGCCGTTCTCTCCGACTCGCACGAGCCCGAACTGATCATCGCCACTGGCAGCGACGGCATCCTAGCTTTCAACGGACGCACCTTCCGCCAGATTCTCCCGGCGACGCCCGAAGCCCGCGCCATCACGTCGATCCTGCCCGTTGCCTCTGGACATCTTCTCTTCGGCACCAAAAAGCGCGGCGTCCTCATCTACGACGGAAAACAAATCACCGTTCTCCATCCCACACTCGATGTCACTTACGTCACGGCGCTCGCTGGCAGCGAATCCGATCTTTGGATCGGCACGCTTAACCGCGGCGTCTTCCACTTTCACGCTGGGCAGACCGACGGGTTCTCCGAATCCGAAGGCCTGCCAGATCCCCAAGTTCAGTCTCTGGCAATCTCCGGCGACACTGCTTATGTCGGCACTGCTGCGGGCGTGGCCGTCTTTTCTGCGGGACGCTTTTCGCGCGTTCTTGCTCCCGGCGTGCTCTCGACGGCGCTGCTGGCCACGCCCACGCAACTCTACGTCGGATCGGAGGACCAAGGCGTGATCGCCATCCCCCTCGAAGGCCGGCGTCCCAACCCGAACCTTGGCCCCGGAGACCAGTTGCTCGAAGTGCACCAACTGTTCACCTCCCGCGACACTGTCTTCGCCGTTGCCCGCGACGGCCTTTATCAGATGGCACCGCACGCCTTCGGATGGCAGCGGGTGCTCGAAAACACGGCCGCCGTCCTGACCGACCGCAACATCTCCGCGCTCGCTGCCGACTCGACTGGCCGACTTTGGGTTGGGTACTTCGATCGCGGCCTCGACCTTCTTTCCTCAGACAGCACGCGGGCCCGCCACGTGGAAGACGAACATGTGTTCTGCGTCAATCGCATTTTGCCCGACGCGAAATCCAGCATCATCGACGTTGCCACCGCCAACGGCCTGGTTCGCTTCGACGACTCGGGCTCCGAGCAGCAGGTCCTGACCCGCGCCGACGGCCTCATCGCGGATCACGTCACCGACGTTGCGGCCTACCGCGATGGACTCGTCCTTGCCACTCCGGCCGGCCTCACCTTCCTCGATGCCACCGGCGCGCGCAGCATGTATGCCTTTCACGGCCTCGTGAACAATCACGTCTATGCGCTCGGCGTCTCCGGTGACGAACTCCTGGCTGGAACCCTAGGCGGCCTCTCACTCTTTAATAAAGGAGACATCACCACCAACTTCACTACTGCGACTTCGAACCTGAAGCACAACTGGATCACGGCCGTGGTGCCCGTGGGCCAGGAATGGATGGTCGGCACCTACGGCGCCGGCATCCTCGCTCTCGATCGCTCCGGCCGCTTCCGATCTTTCGAGATTGGCTCCGGGCTGTTCGAAGTCAATCCCAATGCCATGCTTGTCACCACAAGCTACGTCCTCGCCGGGACTCTCGGCCAAGGGCTCTATGTCTACGATCGGCAATCCGAGCGCTGGTCCGTGATTCGTGATGGCCTGCCGTCGCTGAACGTTACCGCTCTCACCTCGGCCAACGGATACCTCTATATCGGTACAGATAACGGTCTGGTCCGCATACCAGAGCAGAAGCTGCACTCATGAGAAACGCTGTCATCGCGCTTATCTTTGCTCTCCTCACTACGGTATCGGTCTTCGCCGACGCGGGAGTCCTGATCCCGCGCGACAAGCAGCAGCCCGATCCTTCCATCCTCTCGCTCGAAGAGATGGAGATCACCGTCCGCATAGATAACGGGGATGCGCGTGTCTTCGTCCGCCAGGTTTTCGCGAACCACACCGGCGGGATTCAAGAAGGCAATTACATCTTCGCGCTCCCGAGCCACGCGACTATCTCCGACTTCGCCACCTGGGACGGTCCCGTGCGCCTGCCGGCCGTGATCCTCGAACGCAAACGCGCTGAAGAGCTCTACAACCAGCTCAAGCAGCAATCGATCGATCCCGGCCTCCTGCAAATGGGCGAACGCGGCGCTGAAGAGGCCAAGCGCAGCAATGTCTTCAGCGCGCGCATCGTTCCCATTTCCGCTTGGGGGACGAAGCGGCTCGAGATCGAGTACCACGAGTCGATTCCGGTCGAAAATCTGAAATCCTATTTCGCGATTCCTCTTCGCCCCGACGCCTATCAGGCTCAGTCCGCAGCCCATTTCCGCATTAACTTCGAATTGCATTCCGCGCACGCGATCCGCAACTTCCAGGCCCCGGCCAAAACATTCCCACTGCAACTCGACCAGAACACCCCACACCTTGTTCAGGCGCACTTCGAAGGCGAGAACATCAACCTCGGAGAAGACTTCGTGATCACCTACGAACTCGATCCCGCCGCCTCCGACACGCTGCAACTGCTGACCTACCGCAACCCTATCAGCGGCCCGCCCTCACCCACGGAGATGTCCCCTGTCCGCAGCACCAACGAGCCAGGATTCTTCGAAGCCGAAGCGCTGCTCGGATTCGGCAGCGCTTCTGCACCAACGGGCAACACTCCCGGGGGCGTCCCGAAAACGGTGATCGTTCTCTTCGATACGTCACTGTCCATGCAATGGGAGAAGTTGGAGCGCAGCTATCAGGCACTGGAAACTTTGCTCCACACCCTTCAGCCAACCGACCACTACGGCCTGATCCTCTTCAACAGCGAGACACAAGTCATTCCCGTAGCTTCAGCCGATCCCGCCAACATTCAGCACGCGATCGAGTCTGTCCGCGAAAGCCGGCTCCGTGGAGGCACCGACCTGCAACTCGCTCTGCAGACGGGCTTGCAGCAATCCTCTGCGCCCCGCTCCAGTAACCCCTATCTCGTCATCCTCAGCGATGGAGGTGCAACTCGCGGCCCCATACAAAACGGCAAGCTCGCTGCCTGGTACGCCTCGGCGTGGAAGCAACTCCCCGACACGCAACGTCCGCGCACTTACATTTTCGCTGTGGGCGATGACGCTAATCTCCCGCTGTTCCGCATGCTCGCCCGCCAGGACGGAGTGCTCGAACAAGTCCTTTCCACCGAGCCGATGGAATTCAAGCTGAACTCGTTCCTCTCGAAGATCGGACGCAGCCCCGTCGGCCAGCTTGATCTCGGCGTGAACCCGGGAGCTGCCGTTGATACCGTCTATCCGCTGCAGGCTGCGACCTTCTCCGGCTCGCTCGCCTCGTGGGTCGGCCGGTACCAGAAACCGCAAGATAACGTCAGCTTCACCGTCCACGGCGTGCGCGATGGCCTGGAGGTCAAGATGACCGGCAAGGCCAAGCTGCCGCGCGAGTCTTACGATCACCCGCAACTGCCGCGCCTGTGGGCACGCGCCCGCGTGGACGCCCTGCTCGAAAAAATCGAGCGCGAGGGCGAAGACCAAGCCACAATCGACGAGATCATCCGGCTGGCGCGTCAATATAAATTTGTCACTCCCTACACATCATTCCTTGCGGTGCCGCGTGCCCTGTTGCGGCCACGCGTCATCCGTCCCGGCGATCCGATACTGCGCGTCAAAACGGACGAATCCATCATCTCGGTCATAGCCTTGTTCCCCTTCGGTCTGGTGCAGCCGCTTCGCTACCTTTCCTCCGAAGACATCTGGCAGATGCGCTTCCTCGCCCCCACCGACATGCAGGACGGCACCTATACGGTTCGCCTGATCCTGCGCGACAAAGTCGGGCACACTTATCGTGAGTCCAAAACGTTCGTCATTGCCAGCAAGCCGCCTGTGGTGCAGGTCAGGCTCGACAAGAAGCGCTACCAGCGCGGCCAGACCATCGACCTGAAAGTCAGTGCATCCGCGAACACGCGTACCCTGATTGCCCGCATGGAAGATACCGGCGCCATTCCGGTTGCGCTCCGCTGGGACGCCCATGCCGCCGCCAATACCGGCTCTCTCAGTATTCCCGAGCAGACCATTCCCGGCACTTACAAGCTCACCATCACGGCCGAGGATATTGCCCACAACATCGCTACGCAGGAGGTGCCGATTGAAGTACTTCCTTGATTCCGTGCAGCGGCGGATTCGTCTCGCCGCGCTCGCCATCTTCGTCGCCGCAATCGGCGCGACTGTCTTTGCCTTCGGCGAACTGCCCACGTGGATTCGCAACGTTGATGCGAGCACTGCGCTCGAAGGAGTCTTCTTCCGCATGATGTCGCTGCCCTCGGGCGCCGTGGCCTTTCGCCGTCCGCCGCGGGAGACTCGCCCTGCTCTCGGCGATCTGATCAAATCGCAGCCGCGCGATGCCGATCTTTATTCTTTACGCGCCCTGGAAGACGAGCAGCAACTCGACTTCACCGCCGCCGAATCTGACTGGAACGCATACGTCGAAAGCTCTTCCGACAAAATCAACGCCGAACTCGCGCTCGCCGACTTCTACCAGCACCGGCTCCGCCCCGCCGACGAGATCAAAACGCTATCCCTGATCGCCAACGCTCCGCCCATCCCCGCCGAGAGACTGACCGCGCCGGCGGAGCAGCGCTCCTGGCAAGCCTTCGAGCGCATCTTCGGCGTCATCGCGGCTCAGGGCCTGAATAAGGACGTCTCGGTCGCCCAGTACCGGGCCTGGATCGCTCGCTACCCTCAAGAGCAATCGCTTTACGCGAAATATCTGGAGTTCCTCGTGGCGGAAAAAGAATATTCCGCCGCTACACAACTCGTCGCCGACTACCACAGGCAATTTCCCAACGACCAGGTTTTCCCTGTCCGCGCCAAAGCGATGGTGGAATATCGCCGAGGCTCGGTTCGTGAAGGCTTGTCGGTTTACGAACAGACCTTCCAGCCGCTCTGGGATCCGCAACTCGTAAAAAGTTATTTCGATCTCCTGCGCGACACGCAGAACCTGCGCAAGTTTCGCGACGACGCCCACGCTGCGCTGCTGAAAAATCCCGAAGACCTCAACGCCACCGCCCGCATCTTTTACTACTACCAGCAGCAGGGAAAAACTGACGTCGCTCAGCAAGCCATCGCCGAACTTCGCTTGCACAAAGAAGCGGCCAAATCGCCCTGGACCTCCCAGGAACTCTACGTGTGCTCCCGCCTGCTGGAAGACATTCACGCCTATCCCGAATCTGCCCGCTACTATTTTGCCCTCTACAACAGCGAAGACATGCCCGACGCACAGGAAACCGCCATCGCCGGCCTCACCGACCTTCTGCTAACCGCGCCTGAAACTCCGATCCGCCTTGGCTCCGGCGAACTCTCGATGTACCGCGACATCGCCACCATGGATCAGGGCCCGGGCTACCTGAACGGCATCCTATCTCTGATCCTTAATACCACCGAACCGGCCTCACAATATTCCGAAGAAGAACAGCGCGCCGTTCCCTACTTCCACCGCTCGCGCGCCGCCGAACTCCTCGCCCTGCTCGATGCGGAGTTTCCTGGCGCCGCCCGCCGTCCAGAGCTTCACTCTAAATTGCTCGAGTTCTACGCCAACTCCGGCGAGAGCGACGCTGTCATCCAGGGCGGACGCGAATTTCTAGCGAATTTTCCTAAAGCCTCCCAGCGCGCGTCGGTTGCTCTTCTGATGGCCGACGCCTTCGCCCGCAACAACGACACGCAGAGCGAATTCGCCATCTACGACTCGGTTCTTCAGGAACTCGCTTCCCAGGCACAAAACGTCCCTCTCGGTTCAACCACTGCAGCCTATGAGACCTCTGCGAACTACACTCGGCTGGGCTACACGAACCCGGCAAACACCGCCGAAGCGGAAGACGTTGGAGAAGAAGAAGGGGGAGAAAATCAACAGGAGTCTTCCGAAGAATCTGCAACCCAGCGCCATCGAGCGAGCCAGTCCTTCCAGCTCGGTCAGCAGGCTCAACCCACACGCCAGAATGGGCCGCGTTCACCCGAATACTCGCAGGTTCTCGAACGCTATCTGGCTCGCTTGGTCCAGAAAAAACAGATTCCTGCGGCCTTGACAGTTCTCGGCCATGAAATCGACCGCAATCCAGACGACCCCGGACTTTATGAGCGTCTCGCCGTTTTCTTAGACCAGAATCGCCTTGGTTCGCAGCAGGAAGAAGTTTACCGGCGCGCCATCGCTCGTTTTCCCGACAAATCCTGGTACGACAAGCTCGCCCGTTTTTATTTGCGCTACAGGCGCAACGCTGAATTCGAGCAACTTACGCGCGATGCCATCGCGAGTTTCAATGGCACTGATCTGGAGCAATACTTCACCAACGTGGTGTACGGAAGTCCGCAGCTCTACCTGCGCCTGAACCAGTACGCGCACCAGCGCTTCCCGCACAACCCGGTGTTCGTCCGCAATCTGTTGTCCGCGTACCGCGCGCCTGAGACTCGGGACTTTGCCGCATGGGAAACGCTGCTGCGCCAGCACTGGTTTGAAGAAACTAATCTCCGCAACGAATTTTTTGAATTTTTGTCGAGCAGCGGTAGACTCGACTCCGAACTCGCCGCCATCCGCCAGAGTGCGCCTGACGGTGCCAGTTGGGAGAAGAATCCCGCTGCGGCCGACTTCATCGCCAATGCGGACCTCTGGCGCTCGCATTACGAAGACAGTGCCGCGCCGCTGAAGTCGCTGGCCGCGCAATATCCAGCGGACGCCGAACTTGGCCATACCGCATCCTCCATCTATCGTTCGCTAGCCTACTTCGATCCCGCCGACACTGCCATTGCCGCCAAGGTTGAAGACAATCTTCTGCAGGCTAATCCCACCGACACCGAAACCATGGCGCGCATTGGTGACATCTACGCCGACCGCGAGCAGTTCGCACAAGCCGCACCCTACTGGGAGCGCATCCCGCAAGTTGCCCCTGGCCAGTCCTCCGGATATCTCGAAGCCGCCACCATCTATTGGGACTATTTCGATTTCCCCAACGCCATCCGCCTGCTCAGCCAGGGCCGCGAGCATCTCTCCAATCCCAACCTGTATTGCTATGAACTCGGCGCCATCTACGAAAACCAGCGCGATTATCCGCGCGCCATCAGCGAGTACGTCAAGGGAGCCCTCGCCGCCCCCGAATCCTCGTCCGAACTCCGACTGCTCGAACTCGCCCGTCGCCCGAAGCTCCGTGAGACCGTCGATCAGGCCACTGCCAACATCGCTCCTTTGCCCACTCCGCCGATGTCTGCGGTCAATCTGCGCGTCAAGATTCTGGAAACCCAGAACCGCAAGCCGGAAATCGAATCGTTCCTCGATTCCATCGCCAACTACACTACGTCGATCGAGCAAGCTGAGGACGTCGAAAGTCTCGCGCAACAAAAATCTCTCGAAACGGTTCGCCAGCACGCACTCGAAAAACAGGCGGCCCTGACCAGTGACCCCATAACACGCCTCGAGCTGCGTTATGCCCTTATCCGCCTGTATGAAAGCCGGAAGGATTTCCCTGCCGCGCAGAAAAACGTCGAAGCCCTCTATCGCGAGAATCCAAAAATCCTCGGCGTCGTCCGCTCCACCGTCGATTTCTACTGGCGCATGAAACTCCAGCAGCAAGCCATTGACGTCCTGCTGCAAGCCGCGAAAGACGCTCATCCGGCGCTCAGTACGCAGTTCACCTACGAAGCCGCACGCAAGGAAACCGAAGCGAAACAATTCCAGCCGGCGCGCGACCTGCTGGCCCGCCTCCTGAAGGATTCCCCCTACAACGGCGAATATCTCGCTGCTATGGCCGACACCTACGCCCAGGCTGCTGACGACCACGGCCTGGAACAGTTCTACAACCAGGAAATTTTATTTTTCCGCACTGCATCGCTCCCAACCGATGCGCGCAAAGCCCAGATCGCCACGCTGCGCCGCGGGCTCATCCCCGCCCTCACGCGGATGAATAAATATTCAGGTGCGGTCGACCAGTACATCGAGCTCATCAACAACTTCCCTGAAGACGACACGCTCGTCACCGAAGCGGCTCTCTACGCGCTCCGCTATCAGCGCCAGCAGCAACTCGTCGACTTCTACGCCAAGACGGTCGCCCAGTCTCCGCGCGACTATCGCTGGTCCATGGTTCTCGCCCGAACCCAGACGAATCTGGAAAACTATCCCGCTGCGATCGACACCTATGCCAAGTCGATCGCCATTCGCCCCGACCGCATGGATCTCTACGTCGCACGGGCCGGACTCGAAGAACGCCTCATGCGGTTCGATGAAGCTGCTTCCGACTACGAACACATCTATCAGCTCGCCTACAAAGACCCGCAGTGGATGGAAAAGGTCGCCTCCGTTCGTGCACGCCAGGGCAAGACGAAGGAAGTCGTCGCCGCCCTCCACGCCGCCCTCATCGACGGCCGCCCCGACAATCCCGGCAACTACTTCGACGTTGCTCAGCGGCTCGAATCCTGGGACATCCTCGACCAGGCTCGAAACTATGCCGAACAGGGAGTCAACAAAGCCGGCGCCGACTTACTGGCCAGTTCCGATCACCTCACCGGCGTCCGAACTTACGTTCGCATCATGACGCGACTCCGCCAGGAGGAAACCGAGTATGCGACTCTGCAAAAAGCTCTCGACGACGCCAGTGCTGCCCTGCCCGTCTTAGAACAGCAAGTCCAAAAGCAAGGATTCGTCGCACTCACAGACGCCCAATGGCGCGAACAGGTTCGACGCAATCGTATTCGCACCGCACGCAGTGGCATGGCCGCCGCCCTGAGGGAAATGGGCAGCACCGCCAACACTTACTTCACGCCCGAGGAGCGCCTCAGCTTCGCGCACTTTGCGGAATCGAAACGCGCTGGTATGAATCGCGATGATCTTGAAGCGTTCGCCATCCCTCTAGCCGAAAGCAGCGCGCTCGCCGACCAAGAGGCTCGCTGGCGCTTTGAATGCCTGCTGCAGAGTGCGCGGCTGCCCAACTACTATCCCGACACCGCTGCGCTTGTCGACTTGCAGCGTCGCCGCGGACGTTTCACCGAACTCGCGTCCCAGATGGAGCAGTTCGCCGGCGATCTCCCTCTCAACATGCGCGGTCAGCCGTTACTGGCAGCCGCCGACGCCTATCGCTCTGCCGGTGACGACGCCAACCAATTGCGCGTGCTCTTCGCTACCTTCTCGAGATACGGCCTCGACAACACGCGCCTGCAGCGTCTCTTCCAACTGCTTTTGGCCCACCAGCCGGAACAGCTGGTCCGCATCTCGGCGGACTGGCCCATGCCTTACTCCGAGCAGGCCGCCGACTATGTTGTTGCACACGGCAGCCCGTCGCTCGCCCATGCCGTCGTCCAGTCTCGCGGCATGGCTCGAAACCCCGTGTGGAATAAGTCTTACAATGCGCTCGTCGGACTGTACTTCGCCGAGCCCTCGCCCGAAGTGAACAGTGCTTTCATCTCGGCCCTCGGCGACGAGCCTATCAGCGCCCGCCTCGCGAAGCCCGTCGATCGCAACCAGCAACTCGCCGGCAACATCTGGTTCTACTACGGCTCGCGCTACGGCGAATATCTCGGCATCACCAAGCTCGGGCACCCGGAAGATTTCCTGCCTGCGATCCTGGAGCAAAGCCCCGCCACTGCCTCCGGGTACCTGACTCTCGCCGACTATTACGCCGACACTGGAGACACGCAGCGCGCCATCGACGACTACAAGCACACGCTCGAACTCTCCTCAGACCGTCCTGACGTCTACGACGACCTGGCGGTCGCATACTACAAGCAGGGAGATCGCGCAGCCGCCCTGGCCAACTGGAAGCGAGCGTTCGCGACGCTCTCCACCCAACTCAAGAGCGCACACCTGCCCGAGACTTTCTGGGCTGACTTCGGACGCACGTGCGACCAGTTGGCTGCGCGTCATCTATTCGGAGACCTCAAGGCCGACGCCGACTCCATCATCCGTACCTACCTCGGCCACAACGGCAACTATCGCTCCAACGCACTGCTGCACTCTGCCTATGCCGCTACCGGTGATCCCGCTGCAGCGACGGCATGGATCATCGATCTCTCGTCCGCCGCGCAGGATCCCACCCTGATCCTCGCTGACATCGCCGACGCCCCGTGGATCCCCCGGGCCCAGCGCGCTCCGATCTACCAGCGCATTCTCGAACAGAAGCAGACCGCGAACTCCAAGCTGACCGGCCTCGAACGCCAATACGCCGACCAGGATCTCGCCTCCTGGCAGGTGCGCTGGATTCAA
>Ga0335073_10003133_pt1 | contig 22896 bp, 16 predicted proteins | sample Lox_Sample_22_FD_207093 | JGI IMG/M metagenome (GOLD analysis project Ga0335073, IMG submission 207093) | Soil microbial communities from Loxahatchee National Wildlife Refuge, Florida, United States - Lox_Sample_2.2 | ecosystem: Environmental > Terrestrial > Soil > Wetlands | place: USA... | reverse complement strand
ATACCGTGGCGATCTGCGTGAGATTTGGTGCGCCTGCCACAACGGTACCTACGACCTGAATGGCCGTAACATTTCGGGTCCGCCGCCGCGGCCGCTGCAGCTTTACCAAGTCCATGTGCGGGGCGACCAGATATTCGTCAGCCGGAACCAGGAGAGTTGAGCGTGTGGGCGAAAATCCTTAACTGGCTCGATGAGCGTTTCGACTGGGCCGACTTGACGGCGCCGTTGCGCAAAAAGACTGTTCCCATCCACGACCGTTCGTATTGGTACTTTCTCGGCGGCATCACTCTGTTTCTCTTCGGATTGCAGATCTGCACCGGCATCCTGTTGCTGCTCTATTACCGGCCCAGCGCCAACGAAGCCTTTGAGAGTGTGCAATACATCATGACGCGGGTCAAATTCGGGTGGCTGATCCGCTCCATCCATTCCTGGGGCGCAAACTTGATGATTTTCACCGCTCTATGCCACATGTTCAGCGTGTTCTTCCTGCGCTCATACCGCAAGCCGCGCGAACTGACATGGGTGAGCGGAATACTTCTTTTGTTTCTGGCCATGGGATTTGGATTTAGCGGATATCTGCTGCCCTGGAACACCCTCGCTTTCTTTGCCACCAAGGTGGGCACCGACATTCCGGCACAGATTCCCCTTATTGGTCGGCCGATCATGATCTTCCTGCGCGGTGGCGAAGACGTAACCGGCGCAACCCTTACCCGGTTTTTCGGTTTTCACGTAGCTTTGCTGCCTGGCATCACAACGCTGTTGGTCCTCGTCCATCTGCTTCTTGTGCAGCGGCAAGGTATCAGCGTTCCACCCGCTGTGGAAGAAGATTGGAAAGAGCATCCCGCACGTGCGCGCGAGATGCCCTTTTTCCCCAATTTCATGCTCCGTGAACTGATGGCGTGGTACATCGCGCTGGGGGTGCTGGGCGCACTGGCCGCTCTCTCGCCGTGGGGATTGGGAACCAAAGCCGACGCCTTCGCGCCGGCGCCGGCAGGAATCAAGCCGGAGTGGTACTTCCTCTTCATGTTTCAAACCCTGAAATTGATTCCAGCAAAAATCGGATTCCTCGACGGCGAAACGGTCGGCATTGCCGCGTTCGGTCTGGCGGGCTTGATATGGATGCTTTTGCCTTTCTGGGTTCGGGCAGACAAGCGGCGCACGGGAAGTTGGATTCTGGGAGCGGGAGTCTTTGTAGTCGCTTACATGGCTTCGATGACGGTCTATGGATATTTGGCGAAATAACGCGGCACGCTCGCTGGCAGGGCTATTGGCAGTGTTGGGCGCTACAGGCTTGGCATGGGCGGCCCAAACGGAAAACACCTGCCTGGATTGCCACTCGGCATTAGACCCGCCGTTCCAGGTAACGGCGGAGAAGTTCGCCGAGGACATCCACTCACAAAAAGGTCTTACCTGCGCCAGTTGTCACGGCGGCGACCCGACCAAACCGGACGAAAGCGCGATGACTAAAGCCGCCGGTTTCCGCGGAAAAATCGACCGCAAAGATGTACCCGGGCTGTGTGGCCATTGCCACTCCGACGCTGCTTACATTCGTCAGTACGACCCATCTCTGCGCACCGATCAGTACAGCCAATACGTCACCAGCCTGCATGGTAAGTTGCGGGCAAAGGGCGACGACAAAGTCGCGGTCTGCACCGACTGCCACAGCGTGCATGATATTCGGGCGCCGAATGACCCTCGTTCCACGGTCTACCCCCTCAACATCGCACAGACCTGCGCGCGCTGCCACGCCGACACTGCCTACATGAAGGGCTATGCCATTCCCACCGATCAGTTCGCCTCGTATAGCACCAGTGTCCATCACGACGCGCTGGTGGTCCGCGGGGATCTGAGTGCACCTACGTGCACGACCTGCCACGGCGATCACGGTGCCGCACCCCCGGGCGTGAGCACTGTGCAGAATGTGTGTTCCACCTGCCACGTGTTTCAGGCGCAGCTGTTCGCCGCCAGCCCCCACAAAGCCGCTTTTGAGGCCGCTTCTTTTCCCGGCTGCGTAACCTGCCACAGCAACCACCGGATCGTTCATGCCACTGACGCCATGCTGGGCACGGGACCGCAGTCGGCGTGCGTCACTTGCCACACCCAGGGCGACGATGGATACAAGGCCGCCGATCGGATGCACGCGCAACTGCAGAACCTCGACGCCACCATCGTGAGGTCAAACAAGATTCTCGAGAAAGCCAGAGATGCAGGAATGGAAGTCAGCGAGGCCCTTAGCGAGCAGGATGAGGCGCGCGATTCGCTAACCAAAGCCCGGGTAACGATTCACAGCCTGAACCCGGCACAGGTAGACGAAGATATTTCCGCGGGACTCAACGTCACTGAAAAAGCTCACGCCGCGGGCGTGGCTGCCCTCGCCGAGCGCGATTATCGCCGCAAAGGCCTGGGACTCTCACTGATCGCGATCCTCGCCGTGGTCATTGGCTTGCGTCTTTATCTGCGCGAGATCGAATCGGGGAGAAGGCCTTAGACTCCTTAGGTCTGCGTTCGTCCTTTACCATCGCAACTTGTATAGATACTCGTAGCTCGTCTTGATGCTTTCAAACGGATGCGCGGGTTTGTCGTGCTCGACGATGTAATGCTTGATGCCGGCCCTCTCCGACTGGGCAAAAATCCGCTTCCAGTTGATGATGCCGCTGCCGACTTCAGTCATATCCTTGAGCGAATCGCCGAAATCTTGCCCGCCCCCGGCGGAAACCTTCGGCAGCTTCTTGATGTCCTTGACGTGCACTAGCGGGAACCGTCCCGGATAGCGGTCGAAATACTTGAGGGGATCGCCACCGCCAACTGTGATCCAGCACAGGTCCATCTCCATCTTCACCAGATCGGAATCGCAGTTCTCGAGCAGAAAGTCATAAGGCAGCTTTCCGTTGACCGGCAGAAACTCAAACCAGTGATTGTGATAGGCAAACTGGACTCCGGCTTTCTTGCTGGCCTCGCCGGCACGATTGAAGGCGTCGGCCGCGCGCTTCCAGCCGTCGGGCTGCTTGCGGATCTCCTCGGGAATCCACGGGCAAACAATGTAATCCTGCCCGATCACTTTCGCGGAGTCGATCTGAGCCGGCCATTGGTCGGGACCGAGAACCTCCCATTGCACATGACAAGCCGGCGACGTCAAACCGAGGCGGTCAATCGTCGCGCGGACATCTTTCGGCGAGTGGTCGAAGTATCCGGCAAATTCGACTTCCTTGTAGCCGATGGCTGCGACTTTGGTCAGCGTGCCATCAAAGTCGGCTTTCATCTGGTCGCGGACCGTGTAAAGCTGCACTCCGATGCGCTCAATCCTGTGGTTGGCCGCGGCCCAGCCGAGTTTGTTGGCGAGAAGAGTGGCAGCTGCAATCGTTCCCGCATTGGCGAAGAATGCACGACGGTCCATCATGGCGAAACTCCCCGATTGCTAAATGGTTCGTTGTGAATTATACGCAGGAGAAACGTTTTTTCTGCTTTTAACTGGAGGCGGCAGGGGCGCCTCTTGAATCAAAGGCCAACCGCCCGGCCGCGACCAGGCTTAGTTTGGAACCACCTGCAAATTGTCGGTCACTGAGAAGATGCCGGGCACCAGGTTGGCGCGAAGATCGACCAGCTTCTTGTCGCCTTCACTGTCCACCACCCCCTCCAGGTTTACGCGACCGTTCTTGACGATGATGCGGATGGGCTTTTGCACGCCCAGTTCATATTTTTGCAGAGGTGGATATTCGTATATGGAGCGGAAAAGACGCATGCGCAGGCGCTGGTCCATGGGCGAAGGCGGCAGGATTTCGATTTGATTGTCGACTTTCTCCACACCTTCAATGTGCTTGACGGCATTTTCGGCATCGCCTTTCAGCGAAGGGCGCACCACTTGGCCAATCAGGGTCACTTCGTAACCATTTACCTTGTAAGCAATGTAATCGAATACGCCGAACCAGGGCAGCATTAGCAGTTCGTGGCGTACTTCGCGAGTAATGCGCGCCTCGTCTTTCGCGGACGCTTGATCGCGCTGCGCGTACGCTTGTAGGGACGTGGCGGACATGCTGAATAAAAGCCCACAGACGGCTAGGGTAAGCAGATTGGATTTCATGCCTTTCTCCTTGCGGCGGGATCCCACGATCAGGTCAGTGTACTCCCGAGTGGGAGCGGCCACCAACTTTACCGGTCAAGGCGCTGACCTGCTGCGTATCATAGGCAGCAATCCGCGTTTCACCTTACAATTTCTGCCATTCCTCGAGGAGCGGTGCTTGTGCCGGGAGAATTCGGTGTGTTGCATCTGACACCCCACGACGTAATGACCATGTTCATGGCGCTCGCTGTGCTGCTAGGCTGCGCCAAGCTGGCGGCCGAACTGATGCAGAAGATCGGCCAGCCTTCCATCCTTGGGGAAATCTCCGTGGGCATCCTGCTGGGCCCGACGGTGCTGGGTCGATACCGTCCTCATCTCTACGACACTCTGTTTCCCGCCACCGGTCCGATGCCGATTGTGCTCGACACCGTGATCACCATGGGGGTGGTTTTCTTTCTGCTGACCGCGGGACTGGAAATCGACCTGCGCAGTATGTTTCGCCAGGGCAAACCAGCGTTGCTGGTGAGTCTGTTGGGCATGGCTGTCCCGTTCGTGGTAGGAAGCGTGGCGGCCTGGACTTTTCCCAGCTATATGGGAGCCGAGACAGGAGCTGACAGTTGGATCTTCGCTTTGTTCGTAGGCACGGCGCTTTCGATTTCGGCGCTGCCAGTCATCGCGAAAATCCTGATGGACCTGGGTCTGTTGCGGACCGATATGGGCACCGTAATTATCTCCTCGGCCATGTTTGATGATCTGGTTGGATGGATTTTCTTTTCGTTTGTCCTCGGAATGTTGCATCCGCCGGCGCACGGAAACCTGGCCAGCGGCATGAAACACACAATCGTGCTGGTGCTCCTCTTTGTGGGACTCATGCTGAGCGTGGGCCGGTGGTTGATCGACAAGGCTCTCCCTCTGTTGCAGGCGCACACCACCTGGCCGGGCGGCGTTCTTGGCTTTATTTTCACCTTGACTTTGGCCGGGGCTGCTTTCACGGAGTACGCCGGCATTCATGCGGTTTTCGGCGCCTTCGTGATCGGCATCGCGGTGGGCGCGTCATCGCACTTGCGCAAGCGTACGTCGGAGAGCATTCGGGAGATTGTGACCAACGTTTTTGCCCCCTTCTTCTTCGCCAGCATCGGCTTGCGCACTGACTTCGTGACCAACTTTCATTTTGGGTTGACGGCAACTGTGATTGGAGTGGCCTGCGTCGGAAAACTGGTAGGAGCAGGCTGGGGCGCACGCCTGGGTGGAGTGGATCGCCTCAATTCTCTGGTAGTTGGCCTGGCGATGAACGCGCGAGGAGCCATGGAGATTATCCTGGGGATTCTTGCATTGCAGGCCGGGTTGATCCGCGAGCATATGTTTGTCGCGCTGGTGATTATGGCGCTATTTACTTCTCTGCTCTCTGCCCCGGCCATTCATTTTCTGGTACGCAGAAAAAGGACGCTAACCTTGAAAGACGTGGTGACCAGCAAACTTTTCTTGCCTCGCCTCATGGCAAGAACACGTTTAGGAGCGCTCAAGGAATTGTGTGATGTAGCAGCCCTGGCGGTGAGCAACGCACCGGAGCGGCTCCTGCGCATTGTCTCTGAGCACGAGCGAATACTCCCCAGCGGCTGGGAGAACGAGCTGGCCGTACCCTTTGCCAATGTAAACGGACTGGTCCGCCCGTTGGTGGTGGTCGGCAAGAGCGCTGCAGGAATCGATTTCGACGCACGCGACGGCAAGCCGGCAAAGTTGATCGTGATGATTCTGACAGGTGACATCCAGTCCCAGCACGATTTGCTCAGCGACGCGAGCGACTTGTTTAGTCACAAGGAAGCAGTGGAAGGCGCAGTCAAGGCCAGTACATTTGTGGAATTGGCGGCGGCCCTGAATGCTCCGGTGCAGTGAGCGGGCTGGAGGCAGGGGCTTGGACCCGCTCACGAGCGCCGGGGGAAAGCCAACCGCCTAGGCAACAACATTAACCCCGCTGCTCTGGGGCGCTGCATTGGCGGTGGCATTAAAGAGATTCAGAACGATCTGCTCGTTCTGGGCGAGATTCAAAGTTACCTGCTCGGCGTTGCCGCCCTGTTGATTGCCCACCCCGATGGTGAGTTGCTCGCCACCGTTGGCCTGATTGTTCAGGCTCAGCGTTATCTGCTCGGGCGAACTGCCGGTGCCGCTGCCCAGGTTGATCACAATCTCCGGTGCGGTCCCGGCCGTGGAACTCGCGGCCGGAGCCGCTGCCGCCGCCGTTGGCGTCGCAGCGGGAGCGGCTGTGGCGCTCGCAGCAGGAGCAGCGCTCGACGCTGCCGTAGCGCCGGTGTTGCCGATATTGAGAATCACCACGGGCGGTTCAGCGCCGGTCGACCCGCTGCCGGCGCCCGACTGCCGGTTAAAGGTGCTCTGCAAAGTAGTGAAGGCCGCCTGCGCACCGGCCAGATCGCCATTTTGCAGGGCCTGCCCGATGGCATTGAAATCCTGCTCCCGCTGCGACACCCGGAAAGTGTCTCCGTTCTTGAACGGTCCTTCCTGACCGAGTTGCGTGAGCGTGCTGAAGGCCTGCTGCGCGCCGGCCAAGTCTCCGTTCTGGAGGGCCTGTCCGAGTTGCTGCACGTCAGAATTTCGTGTCTGGAAAAACGCTTGGAGCTGCTGATAGAGCGAACTGCTGGAAACGGCTGCTGTGGACATGGGTTTCTCCTGAGAATCAATTCATCTGACAAGAACCCGGCAGGACCCTTGCCATCCGAGGGCCTTATCGGCAGCCGATTCGGAATCTTTAGAAGACGGCGGTGAGGCTACTTTCCCGCCGTGATACCCGGCCAATCGTCGCTACGAAATGGCGAAGCAGGAAGGCCATCTTTGCCCAGCCCGTTCTTGCCCACCGGGCCGCGGTTGAAAAGGTTGCAGGCAGGACTGTCGGCCCAGGCATAGCGCACGGCCACCGGAGCCTTGATTTCAGGATTGGAAACGACCACCGTATCCCCTTCGATGCGAGCCTCCGCCCAGTGGAATTTTCTGTCAGCCCCGGCGATGGCAAACCCCTGGAGCGGGCCGCCCCCGCGCGCTTCCAGACCGTTTCCCATGTGAGTAAACCGAATCCGAATCGCATTCCCCTCTACCTTCATGGAATCGTAGATCGGCCCTGAATATTGCACCGGCTCTCCATACGTGGTTCCCAACGCCCAGAACGCCAGGCGCTGGCCGACTTCCCGCTTGCGAGGAGGGTGAAGATTCCCCGGCTCCCCCACATCAATGGTAACGGCGAGACCGACATGTGAGAGTGATTTCATGGTGAGTAGCTGCGCTTCGCGCAACTCTGCCCAGGCGGACTCTGCGGGCACGGTGGGAATGGCCCCATGATTTGGCAACTGCACGATGAGGAAATCCATATCCGGCTGATGGGTGGCCGCGCGCCAGCTTTCGATCATCGCCGGCAACAGCTTGCGGTATTGGTGAGCTTGTAGTGCATTGCTCTCGCCCTGATACCAGATCACCCCGCGAAACGGGAGCGGCGTCAGCGGAGTAAACATTCCATTGAACAGGCCGGAAGGCGGGAGTGGTGCGTAGCCCAGCGGAGTGAGTGCTTCAAGGCGGAAGCCGGTGAGGGCATCCAGCGTGAGCGGAAAAACCACGCCCCAACCCTCCTGCTTCAGATCGCGAAACCAGATGGTGACAGGCTGCCAGTCGGCCGAGGCTTTCATCACGTCTAACCCGTAGTTGTCGTCATCAGTGATGTTGGGCTGCATCGTCTGAAAGCGAAAATCGCCGGTGCCGCGCACCCAGAAGCGAATGCCTGCGTAAGCGCTCAGATCGACGGGAGAATTATCGGAACGAAGGCGTATCGCCCAGATTGATTCCTGCGAGCCGTCGAGTTTTCCCGCGATGCGCACGGCAAATCCGTGACCTCCGCGCCCAGGAGAGACGAGCGCAAACGTAGTGTCGGGCGCGGTTTGCCAGTGGTAGGAAGAGTCCCCGCCGTAGAGATTGTTGAGGGTGCCGTCGTCGAAATTCATCAACGAAACCGGCGGGAGCGAACTGGCAGGGTCGTAAAGAAGTTCGAAGTCGTCGAATTCCAGATCCAACGCCGCCGGGTGGTCCGCATAAGCCTTCACCACCGCGCTCTGGGCGGTCCACTCGTCCCACAGCGGCTTGAGTTCGGGGTCGCGCTGCAGGTAGGCGGCATCGGTCCACCGCTCGGCGCTGGTGCCAGGCCAGGAATCGTGAATGATGCCGATCGGGACATGAAGATTCTGGCGCAGATATTTGGCGAAGAAATACGCAACCGCGGAAAACGTCTTGGCCGCATCGGGAGTGCAGATTTGCCACGAAGCTGGCAGCGTATCGTCCTGCGGCGTCAGTGCGATTCTCAAAGGCACGGTGAAGAGACGGATCTCGGGAAAATCGGCCTTGGGGATTTCTTCCGCGGCACCGGCCGCGCCATCGAGCGAATAACTCATGTTGGACTGGCCGGATGCAACCCAGACCTCGCCTACCAAGACATCTTTGATAACGACTTCCCTTTTCTCTCCCCGCACGTAAATGGTGAACGGCCCTCCCACGGGCATGGCAGGAAGATTTACGCTCCAGCGGCCGGTGGAATCCGCAGTGGCCGAGGCCGAGTTGACACTCAGCGTTACCGTGATCTTCTCGCCTGAATCGGCCTCGCCCCAAATATGGATGGGTCGCCCTTGTTGGACAACCATGTGGTCGGTTAGGAGGTTGGGGAGCGTGGGATCAGCCAGCGCGCTTGACGCGGAAAAGAGCCCGATCAGCACGGCGCACTGCAGGAGCGAATTTCGAGTGGATAGGTTCATGGTATTCACATGCCTACAAGCAGGCGCTGCCCGCATTCTGCGAATCACTGCGTCAGTGTAAACGCTGACTGCAGCTGAATCTTTTCCGACGAACTGCCCACCAGGATGTTGAACTTACCCGGGTCGGCGGCCCACTCTTTTTTGCCGACGTCGTAATACGAAAACGCTCGCCGATTGAGGCTGAGGGCAACATGCCGGGTTTCTCCCGGTTTCAACTCGACCCGCGAAAATCCCTTCAACTCTTTGACCGGTCTCGGCACCTTGGGGTTCACCTCGCCCACATAGAGTTCGGCGATTTCAGCACCCGCGCGCTTGCCCGTGTTGGTTATGTCGAATGAAACTTGTATGGCCTGGCTGAGGTTGCCTCGCGCGGGCGAAACCGAAATATTTTTGTAGGCGAAGGTTGTGTAAGAAAGTCCAAAGCCGAAGGGATAGAGCGGCTTCACGCCTGACTTATCGTACCCGCGATAGCCCACGAAAATCCCTTCCGAATAAGTCACGCCCTTGGCATTCGGCGACGAGGGATAGTAGCTGTCGTGCGTGGGGTTGTCTTCCCAGCGGCGTTCGAAAGAAATAGGCAGCTTGCCTGACGGGCTGTAATCGCCAAAAAGAATCTGTGCCAAAGCGGTGCCGCCTTCCTGCCCGGGATACCAGACGTGCACCAAGGCAGGAACGTTGCCGAGCCAGCGCGTGGTATCGACGCTTCCTCCAGCCGTGAGAACCACGATTACATTGCTGTTGACGGCTGCGATCTTGCGAATCAGTTGATCCTGTCCGGCAGGAAGAGCGAAGGTCCGATCCTCTTCCTCACCTTCCGTCGTCGGATCGAAGCCGACGCAGAGCACTACCGCGTCCGCCTTGGCTGCCATGTCGAGCATATCTTTGCCGATGGCCTGTTCGGCGCCGATCACGCCGAAGCCAACCGAAGCATCGCCGGTGCCTTCGAAATACTCCAAACGAATCTTGTAGGCGCGGGCGCCCTCGAGATGCGTGCCATAGGAGTTGACGGTTTCGGCATGAGTGTGCCAGTCGTCGATTACGAGCCGGTCGTCAATGTAGAGTCGGACTCCATCATCGGAGTTGGTATAGAACTTGTAATCGTCGGTTGCTGGGGGGATGAAGTAGCCGGTCCAGCGCACGGAAAAGTGATCCACCGGTCCGGTTGGAGAGTAGCTGCCCCCACCCCAGGTGAAATGGATAAGAGAGTCCGTGCGGGTGAGCGCCGGAGATCCCTCCAGTTCCTGGTTGTCGAAATATTCGCCTCTTAGGCCACTTTCGCCGCCGGGAGCAACCACAAAAGCAGAACGGTCGAACACGTTCTCCAGTGGAGGAGTGCTGTCAGTGTAGAGAACCTTGGCGCCTGTACCGAGATAGTTGCTGATGCCCTCGAGAAAGCTGACCGAGTTGAAGGGCTTGGTGAGTGAACTGCCTCCGCCTCCCACATCGGCAGGATAGGCTTCCGGCCCAAGCACGGCAATCGTCTTCACCTTCGTCTTATCGAGAGGCAGAATATCGCGTTCGTTCTTCAGCAGAACCATGCTTTCCCGCGCTTCCTGCAAAGCGACGGCGCGGCCCTCCTGACTGTAAAGGGGAATATCCGGGTCGATTTGCGACCGATCGAAGAATCCGTATTCGAGTGCCCTGGTCAGGATATGGCGGACTTTCTCGTCGATGGTCGCCTCCGATACTCTGCCGTCCTTGATGGCCGGAATCAGGGTTTCCTGGTTCATGAATTTGCCGGTGGGCATTTCCAGATCGAGGCCGTTGTTGGCAGCGGCGATGCCGTCGTAAGTGGAGTCCCAGTCCGACATGAGAATGCCGTCGAAGCCCCAGTCGTGGCGCAGAATGTCGATGTTCAGGTGCCTGTCCTGCGTGGTGTGGACGCCGTTCAGGAGATTGTAGGAATTCATCACCGCACCCACTTTCGCCTCGCGCACGGCCGCTTCGAAAGCGGGCAGATAGATCTCACGAAGAGTACGTTCATCGACGTCAGAGCTGAGGTTGTGGCGATTGAATTCCTGATTGTTGGCGGCGAAGTGCTTGGCGGTGGCAAGCACGCGCTGGCTCTGAATACCTTCGATCACATTCACCGCCATGCGAGAGGCAAGGTATGGATCTTCGCCGAAATACTCGAAATTGCGTCCGCACATAGGCGCGCGATAGATGTTCGTCCCAGGACCCAGAATGAAGTTCACCCCGCGGGCGCGAGCGTCGCGGCCCATCGAGACGCCGACCCTGTGAGCCAGACTGCTGTCGAATGAAGCCGCCAGCGCAATCCCCGCCGCGTACGCTGTCGTGGGGCCGTAGTCGTGCACGCCCATGGGCCCGTCTGACATGCGCAGTGCCGGGATGCCGAGCCGGGGTATCGCGCGAATATAGAAGTCGTTGACCCCGCCGATGTAGTCGATTTTCTCCTCCAGCGTCATCTTGCTGAGGATTGCATTGACGCGCTGGTCGACGTCAGCCGCTGGTAGGGGTTTGAATTGCGCCGAGAGAGTGGAACAAAGAGCGAGAACGATGATGGCGAGCGAGAGTCTGGAGCGTTTCATTTTTCCTTCTTTAATTTTTCTTCGATGTTTCGGGCCGCAAATCTTTGACGTCAACCAGGTCCAACGTAAGCTGGGGTGTCGAGCTCAGCAAGTGAATGTCGGCGCAACTCTTCAGAATGAAATCCGCGCCAGCCGACTCCAGTTCTTCGGCAGGCATCGTGGTGGGAAAGCCGATGACTCGTGCGCCGGCGGCCTTTCCCGACCTGATGCCGGCAGGCGCATCCTCCACCACAATGCAGTCCTGCGCCTGGAAGCCGAGCAGCGCGGCAGCCTTCTGATAGGGCTCGGGATGCGGCTTGCCGTTGATAATATCGCTGGAGGTGATCAGGCTCGGAGGGGCGGGCAGGCCCGCTGCGTGCAACCGCACCTCCGCCAGCGGGCGGGTCGAGGAGGTAACAATCGTCCAGCGATCGGGTGGCATGCTGGCCAGCAGCTGCAACGCTCCAAGTAAAGGTATGACCCCATCGAGGTCTTCCATCTCGCGTCGCTCCACTTCACGATTCTCCGCTTCGTGATCGGCGTCTGGAAGATATTCGCGCACCGTCGTCAGGCTGGGGCGACCGTGGGCGTGGGCTATCACTTCTTCGGGTTTGAACCCGCGCTCGCGCGCCCAGCGTCCCCACACCCGGGCCACGGCCGGCGTGGAGTCGATAAGGACACCATCCATGTCAAACAACATCGCCTTGCAGTAAAGCCTGACGGTCGGCCGTGGCGGTAATTTGTGCGTCGGAGGCAAACTATCTTTCTTCGATGATAGCCAGATCCCAGGGTTTCAGCGTCAGTTGTTGCGCGTGCGCCACGGAGGTTTGGGTCAGCAAATCGGAACCCTCCCCGTACGGATAGGTGAACGTTTGTGAGGCGTCCGAATAATTCAGATAGTAGTGCAGGACTTTGCCCTTGCGATTCATGCCATGCTTTACGCGCACGGGCGCTGGCAGAGACTGATCTGGCCCGGCAAGTCTGGCAGCCTGCAGTTCCTCCCCCAATAATTTTTCCTGCAGCGCATCGCTCAGCACCGTGCCTTCGTAGGTAAATGTTCCTTTGCCGAAGTGATTGCGAGTAATCGCCGGATATTTTCCGAAAAATGGATGGTCGTAATAGGCAAGGGGCTGGGCGCTGTCCGGGATGAGCATTTCCGCCCACTCGGAGACCTGGTTGCCTTCGTCGGCATGAAAGGGATCGCCCTTCAGCGCCAGCGGGTGCTTCAAGCTGGAAAATTCCTGATAGTGAAAGCCCGCAGCCTCCCGTAGCGGGCCGGGCATCATGGTCCAACGGACGGTGTCATATTGGTTGGTGAATCCGCTTTTGAATGCCACAACCAGATGGCCGCCGTTCTTCACATAATCGGAAAGCCGGTTGAGCAGCGCGTCGGTCGCGATGTAGAGCGGTGGCACGACGATCAGTTTGTAGTTTGCAAGATTCGTACTGTCGGGAAAAACAAAATCCACTCCGATGTTCGCTTTGTACAGCGCGGCGTAAAACTGCCCAAGGATCCAGCGGTAGTTCACCCGGTCGCTGAAGGGCATGAACTCGATGCCGTAGTACGAATCGTCGCTGTAGAGAATGGCGGCTTTGTTGGACCGCTTGAAATCGACAATCTCCGGGCCGATGCGTTGCAGTTCGTGCGCCGTGCGGCTGACCTCGGCATAGGCGCGGCCCGGTTCAAGATCATGCCCCAGAACTCCCTTCCAGTACGTTTCCTGGCCGTAGTGCAGCGAGTGCCAGTGCCAGTACTCGACCATGTTGGCGCCGGAGGAGATGTGCGTGTACACGTCGAGCCGTAGCTGGCCGTCGTAGGGCGGGAATTGCTCCTTCGAGTCCCAACCGATGGATTCGGCATTGGTCTCGGTGACCAGATAATTCGTCTGCTTAAGCGAGCGCACGTAATCGCCGACTCGGGAAGAATCGAGGCCGTCGAAATCGTCCTGCGTGCCGTGATAAGGATTGGCGGCAACGATATCGACCACGTTCGAGATGTCTTTCTCGTTCACGACAGGATTTGGCGGGCCGGCCAGATCATGGGTGACGAACTGGTCGGGACGCTTGTACTCGTTGACGATGGCCGCCTGCCAGCCAAGAAAGTCGGTGGTGAGCCACTGCGAATAGCGTTCCCACTCCAGCTTCCATCCCGGATTGATGATGCCGTCGATGGGCGGAAGTTCGGAAAAACTGTGGAGGCGCTGTCCCCAATAATTCAGGCCCCAATCTTTGTTGAGTTCATCGATGCTCTGGAACTTGCGCCGGAGATATTCGTCGAAGCCGACCTGCACATCGTGATTGGCCGCGCCGCCGGACGAGGTTTCGTTGTCGATCTGGTAGCCGATGACGTCAGGATTGCTTTTGTAATGTTCCAGAATCTTGCGGATCACGCGCTCGCAATAGAAACGGTAGGTCGGGTTGGCCAGATCGGTGTTCTGGCGCAGACCGTAATAGAGATGCTGGCCGCCCTTCTTGATGATGAGAATCTCCGGATGCTCTTTATACATCCAGGCCGGAATGGAATAGGTGGGTGTGCCGAGAATCACTTTGATTCCGGCGGCCTGCATTTTGCCGATAATGCGATCCATCCAGGCATAGTCGAAGTGGCCGTCCTGCGGCTCCCACAATCCCCAACTGGATTCGCCAACGCGCACCACATTGATGCCCGCTTTTTTCATCAGCTCGACATCCTGATCGAGGCGCTCATAGGGCATGTATTCGTCGTAGTAGGCAGCGCCATAGAGGATGGTTGGCATCTGGTCGGGGAGGAAATTTGTGGATTGAGGAAACGATGGGAGAGACGAAAAGAAAGGAAGCAAGAGCGTAAACCAGCGGAAAAGAGTCATAGAATGTCGCGTGCGAATACGTTTACCGGGGCGCGCAGTCTCGCGGAACTGAACATTGTAAACCAGCGGAGAGATGGACATTCGCGGGCAAGGTCATTGCGAGCGCACTCTGGGCGGTGCGAGGGATCTCGCGGGTCCCGGCTACACTTCCGTCCCCCGCCAGATCCCCCCATCAGGACTGGACGATTTTTTCCAGCGCCGGACGGTTGCGGATGATGAGCGTCGAACCCTTTAATTGCAACAGCTGCTTTTTCTTGAACTCGGAGAACAAGCGGCTGACGGTTTCGCGAGTGGTGCCAATGATCTCGGCAATCTCTTCGTGAGTCAGCGTGAGCTTGACCTGCGTCGCGCCGTTTTCCGGGGTCGCCCGGGTGGTCCAGGAAAGCAACAGTTTGGCAAATTTCTCAGAAGGCGAGGTGGCAAGGCCCAGCGTGCGGATTTCCTCGTAAGCCGTGTAGTAGTTGCGGCTCAATTGTTCGGCCACGCGCAGCGCCACTTCGCCATGATCCTTGAGGAACTGCAGCAAAGACTCACGCGAGATGAAATTCGCCTGCCCCGGCTCCATCATTTCCGCGGTCACTTCATAGGGATGGTTGGAAACCACCGCGTTCAGTCCCAGCACATCTCCGGGGTCGGAGATTTTCGTGATGATGGTTTTGCCCTCACGGGAAGACGTGGAAAGCTTTGCCTTCCCATGGCAAAGCACAAAAACGCCTCGCGGCTGCTGGCCTTCGATGAACAACATCGCGCCTTTGGGGTAAACCGCGGTGGACTTGATTTCGTTGAGGCGTTGCCCCGCTTGAACCGAAAGATTGCAGAATAAATGCTCTTCTCTTACCGGGCACGAGAGACAGTTATCGAGGATATTGAGACCGTAAGGGGCGCGCATTGCACCCTCCTGCGGAAATTGTAGCACCGCTGTCAGCAGGCGTGACCGACATCACGCACCCCAGTGATTACGCGCCTAGCAGCATCACAGACAGCTTTAGAAAACTGTGCCAGTTTGGGGCCAGGTAGGCGTATAGCCTCCTCCAACCGGTCGTGGAATTGTGAAAGAATGAACTTGTTTCGCGCTGGAGCGATCCGTTGAAGCCGCCTTCGATATCCGCAACCCAGCTTCCTGTGGACGCGCGCAAGCCTCCCGACCGTCCCCTACGCCCGGGCCTCGATACTTTGTTTCGACCGCACACGGTTGCCGTCATCGGCGCCACGGACCGCCCGGAAACAGTAGGCCGCAGCGTTCTTGCCAACCTGTTGGGAAACCATCAGTTGCAGGTGTTTGCCGTAAACCCCAGTCACCCGGAAGTTCTGGGCCTCAAAACCTGCCCTCATATCCGAGATGTGCCCGTTGCCATCGACCTTGCGATGGTGGTTACGCCGGCGCGCTTTGTGCCGCAGGTGATCAGCGATTGCGTCGACGCGGGCGTGAAGTCGGCGGTGGTGATTTCGGCGGGTTTCCGCGAACGCGGCGCGGAGGGAAAAGCTCTGGAAGAAGAGATTCAGCGGCATTTGCGGCGAGGATCGATGCGCTTGATCGGACCCAACTGCATGGGCTTCATGAATCCATCGATCGGACTAAATGCCACGTTCGCAAAAACTCTCCCGCAAGCCGGAAGTGTCGCTTTCCTCAGCCAGAGCGGGGCACTGCAGACTGCCATCCTTGACTGGAGCGAGCGTGAGCACGTCGGATTCAGCGCCATCGTTTCTACAGGTTCGATGCTGGATGTGGGCTGGGGTGATCTCATCTATCACTTCGGTGACGATCCGCACACCAAGAGCATTTTGCTCTACATGGAGTCAGTGGGGGACGCGCGGTCTTTTCTTTCCGCCGCACGCGAGACCACGCTGAGTAAACCGATTATCGTGATCAAGGCCGGGCGGTCAGAGCCGGCCTCGCGCGCTGCGGCCTCCCACACCGGAGCGCTCACGGGAAGCGATGAAGTTCTCGATGCGGCCCTCCGCCGCTGCGGCGTGTTGCGGGTCCAGAACCTCGCCGACCTGTTCTACATGGCCGAGGTTCTCAGCAAACAGCCCAGGCCCCGCGGACCACATCTGACAATCGTGACCAATGCCGGCGGCCCAGGCGTGCTGGCGACCGACGCGCTTATTGCCACGGGCGCCGAACTTACTCCACTTTCGGAGAAGACCCTGCAGGCGCTGGACGAATTTCTCTCGCCGCACTGGAGTCACGCGAATCCGGTTGATGTTCTGGCCGACGCCGATGCTGAACGCTATGTCAAAGCCGTCGACATCGCCTCGAACGATCCCGTCAGCGACGGACTGCTGGCCATCATCGCCCCGCAGGGGCTAGCCAATCCCACCCAGGTCGCCGAAGGGTTGAAGCCTTACGCGCACAATTCCGGCAAGCCCCTCCTTGCCAGCTGGATGGGCGGCCCCAGTGTCGATGCGGGAACGGCGATTCTCAACAGCGCCGGAATTCCAACATTCTCTTTTCCTGACACCGCTGCTCGTGCTTTCACTTACATGTGGCGCTACACCTATAACCTGCGCGGACTCTATGAGACTCCAGCGCTGGCCGAAGGTCAGCCATTGGCGTCCCAGGCTCGCGGCCTGGCCATGGAGATCGTGCATAAGGTCCGCGAGAACGGCCGAACGATGCTGAACCAGTATGAGGCCTTGCAACTTCTCTCTCTCTACGGGATTCCGGTGGTGACAACGCTGGTGGCAACCAACGAAGACGCGGCGGTCGCCAGCGCCGAACAACTTGGCTATCCCGCAGTACTGAAGATTCTCTCTGACCGCATCGTACACAAGAGCGATGCCGGGGGAGTGCGCCTCGATTTACAGAATTCGCAACAGGTCCGGGAAGCTTATCGTGAAATGCAATCGGTGCTGGCTGGACAATCGCCGCCCGAGCCTTTTGCCGGCGTTGCGGTTCAGCCGATGATTCCGCAGGAGGGCTACGAGCTGATTCTGGGCAGCAGCGTCGACCCTCAATTCGGTCCGGTCATCCTGTTCGGCTCCGGCGGAATTATGGTGGAGGTTTATCAGGACCATGCGCTGGGCCTGCCGCCACTGAATACCACGCTGGCACAGCGCTTGATGGAGCAGACACGAATCTTTCGCGCCCTGCGCGGGACGCGCGGGCGAAAGGCTGTCAATTTAGCAGAGCTCGAAGGGTTGCTCGTTCGCTTCAGTCAGCTGGTGGTGGAGCAGTCCTGGATCAAAGAAATCGATATCAACCCGATTCACGCTTCCCACGAGCAATTACTAGCTCTCGACGCTCGTGTGCTGCTGCACGATCCCGCCACTCTCCCCAGCCAGATTCCCCGCCCGGCCCTCCGCGCCTATCCCTCGCAGTACACTTTTGAGTTCCGCATGAAGGACGGCACGGATGTCACCATCCGTCCCATCCGCCCGGAAGACGAGCCGCTGATGGTAAAGTTCCACGGCACGCTGTCGGAACGGAGCGTCTACCTGCGATATTTCTGCTCCCTCAGCCTGAGCACGCGAGTCGAGCACGAACGCTTGGTTCGCATTTGCTTCGGATCTTACGACCGCGGCATGGCGTTGGTGGCGGATCACGCGGATCGGGAGACCGGCGATCACTGGATCCTCGGCGTCGGCCGCTTCAGCGGCTCACACGATCACAGTGATGCCGAAGCCGCGGTCCTGGTTTCTGATCACTGGCAGGGTAAGGGGCTGGGCACGGAATTACTGGCTAGAGTCGTACAGGTTGCAAGACAGGAGAAATTTCAGCGGCTCTCAGGGGAGATTCTGCGCGACAATCTGGCCACGCAGGCAATTTTCAGAAAGGTCGGCTTTCGACTGCGCTTGCTGGAAGACCCCTCTTCGGTTTTTGCGAGTCTGGACTTGTAGGCCTGAAGCCGGCGTTGTCCACCGCCAAGCGAGAGCACAAGCCTGCGAAGCGACGCGATTCCGCGCAGGCAATCAGCCGGCCGCAGTTTTGAGCACTTCGAGTTGGGGCTCGAACGTCACGATATTTCCGAGTGCCCGCGCGACCAGGCACAGTTCCTCCGCCTTACGAAGCAGGTCCAGGGCGCGATTGCGGTCCTCGAGATAGGAAATCTTGAGATTCGGCCGCACCACAATCTCGCTGAAACTGTATCCTGAATCGATTCTGCGAACCGTGCCCATCGCTTCCACCTGCAAATCGGTGAAGTCGAACTTGGCGCTGCCCGCGATGGCTCGCAGGGTGGTGGTGAAGCAGCCAGCCACGGCCGCCAGCAGGAGCTCTTCAGGCGTCCACCGGCCCTCCAGCCCGCCAAATTCGGTGGGCGCGGTAAAATGGATCGCGTTCGGCGCAGAGTCGGACTTGGCCAGGCCGGTGCGGCCCGACGTCCACCACGCGGCTACCCGGTAGAGATGCTCTTCACCCATTGCATTGCCTTCTTCGTGCCATAGACTCGGGAAACCAGCGCCTGCTGTTCCCGTGGTGCCATAATGCAGTTCCCGCCCTCAGGCCACGCCCTGCGCCGCCCGCTGCCGCTCCTGCTGAATCCGTTGGATCTGGGTTCGCAGCCACTCGGCCAGCGCCTGCTCCATCTCGTTTTGCGTTCCGCTGCGATAGAGGTCGTCGATGGTCTCGCCGCTCGCCTTCAGCGGGATCTGGCGGCAGGGAATCTCCTTGCCCCGTTGTTCCTTAGGCACAAATCGCATCAACAGGCACTCATCACAAGGATGTGGGCGTCCGGAGTTGCTGAAATTCAGGCAAGTCGGCGAGTCTTCGAAAACGGCCGGGGCACGCCAGGGCGTGCGCGGCGAGCGCCCATAACCACCATCCTCGAGAAATTTCAGCTCGAATTGAAGGACTTCCAGTATGTCTCGATTGTCGGTAGCCATAACCCACCTCAACTTGCCAGTCAGGATGCCAGCGGTCCTGGAAAAACTCCGTGCAAGGCATCACGGCAACGCGTGATTGAAATCACAAATCGGGCATTAGCGGATTGCGCCGAATCCGATCTCTTACACCTCGAGTGATAAGCCTCACAATATCTGCGAATTGAGCCTGTGATTTACGTCACGTGCAAAGGTGACTTTCGCCATAGGTTGGATTAGAAAGCACATGCGAACCTAGCCGCAGGTTGGCAATGAGGATGCGTACGGGGATTTGGACGTAAGCGGGGCCCCTGAAGCCATCCAGTAGTCCTCGCTAACCTCGGGTTAGAGTTAATATCTTGGAAAAACTTCATTAGGAGGACCTGAACGTGAATCACCTTTTTCCTCGCATCGGTTTAGCTGCCCTGCTGGCATGCGCACTGTTGTCGCTTGGGACATCCCCGGCGAGGGCACAAGACGCAGCCGCAACTTTCAAGGCCAAGTGCGCAATGTGTCACGGAGCGGATGGCAAGGGTTCCGCCATGGGACAGAAGATGGGCGTGCATGACTTCGCGTCCGCGGAAGTCCAGAAGGAAACCGATGCCGAGCTGGCCGAAATCATTTCCGGCGGCAAAGGCCGAATGCCTGCTTACAAAGACAGGCTAAAAGAATCTGAGATCAAGGACCTCGTCGCCTATATCCGTACTCTGGGGAAGAAGTAAAGCCGAAACCTGTCGATTAACAGATTGGATTACGGCCACAGCGCCGGTTAGAGCATGCAAATGCATGGGACAGCACGATTTTTGTCGCTCGGAATTGCCCTTACGCTGTTTTGCGGCGGGTCCTGGGCGGCCCAGGGCAAACCAGCCCACAAGCTGACCACCGACGACTGCCTCGCCTGTCATGGCGACTCCTCTCTGAGCCACGAGGTAGACGGCAAGACGGTCAGCCTCTATGTGAATCCGCAGACATTCAAAGATTCCATTCATGGCAGCATGTTCACGTGCGTGGACTGTCACACCGATGTCACCACCTTAGGGCATGAAACGCCTCCCAAGAAGATCAGCTGCGGCACCTGCCACACTGACGAACAGGCGGCGTACGATCGCAGCTTTCACGCCCGAGCGATTAAGGAGGGAAACACCCACGCCGCCACCTGCATCGATTGCCATGGTAGTCCGCACGCCGTGCTGCCCGCCAGCGACCCGAAATCTCCGGTCCATCACAACAACATTCCCGCCACGTGCGGGGCGTGCCATGGGCAGAAGTTTGTCATGGGTGAGGGCGGCCCCAGCGCACAAGTGGTGGCCTCCTATCAAGAGAGTGTCCACGGCCACGCCGTGGCCAACGGTTCGGAAAAAGCCGCGGTGTGCACCGACTGCCACGGCACCCACGAGATTCTTGACGCCCGCGACGCGAAGTCTCCTATCTTCAAATTCAACGTGCCTTCCACCTGCGGACAGTGCCACACTGCTATCGCGAAGGAGTATCGCGAAAGCATTCATGGGCAAGCCATCGCCCAGGGCAATTGGATGGCGCCAGTGTGCACCGACTGCCACGGCATACATTCCATCAAGTCGCCGGCCGATCCTACTTCGCCGGTGGCAGCGCGGAATCTGGCGCAGCTTACCTGTGCCCGCTGCCACGAAGGCATGCGCCTCACCCAGGAATTCGGCGTGCCCGGACGCCGCGACATCACCTACCTTGCCAGCTATCACGGGCTGGCATCCGAACGCGGCTCGACCGTAGTCGCGAATTGTGCCAGTTGCCACGGGGTGCACAACATTCTGCCCTCCAGCGACCCGCGCTCCACCATCAATCGTGCCAACTTGGTGAAAACGTGCGGGCAGTGCCATCCGGGGGTCACCCAGGAATTTGTCACCGCCAAGGTGCACGTGGATGCGCCTCTCTCCGCCGACATCGGCAGCATCGCGGTGCGCTGGATCCGCCGGTTCTACTTGAGCCTGATTGTGGTGGTCATTGGCGGCATGCTGGCGCATAACTTCATCGTGTGGCGCTGGAAGGCCGTTCAGGCGCGTAAGAGCGAGCGTCGCTTTGTAACCCGCATGCCTGGCCGTTACCGCTGGCAGCACGCCGCCCTGCTTACCAGTTTCTTTGTTCTGGTGCTGACCGGCTTTGCCTTGAAATTCCCCGAGTCGTGGTTCTCCGAGTTGCTGGCCATGAACGAGCATGTGCGACGGCTGGTGCACCGCATCGCGGCCGTGGTGCTGATCGGAACCAGCTTCTTCCACCTGTTCGAGCTGATTCTCACCCGCGATGGACACAAGCTGGTCCGCGACCTGTTCCCCACCCTCGACGATATTCGCGGAGCGTGGCAGAATCTGCTCTATCATCTCGGCTTAAGTCCCGAAAAGCCCGCCTTCCCGCGTTTCAATTACGCGGAAAAAGCGGAGTATTGGGCGTTGGTGTGGGGGATGATCGTCATGGCGGTGACCGGCGTCATGTTGTGGGCGAAAGTATTCGTGGGCAATCATCTGCCGCGCTGGTGGCTGGATGTGGCCACGGCCGTCCATTTCTACGAGGCCATATTGGCTACCCTGGCGATCTTCGTGTGGCACTTCTACCAGGTTTTCTTCGACCCCGACGTTTATCCCATGAACTGGGCGTGGTGGGACGGTAAGATGCCATTGCACCTTTACAGCGAAGAGCATCCGCTGGACTCGGCCACGCTGGCTGCTGCGGCAGTGGAAGAAGCCGAGCAGAACGAAGCCGACGGCATCATCGACGAAGATGCGGAGGCTGCCAAGGTGAAGCATGAGTGATGAGAACGTCCCGCCCCAGGCGGTGGAGCCCCGTCATAAACTGCGCATGCTGTTGCGCAATCCCGTCAGTCTTGCCGGCATCGCTCTGGGCATTGTCAGCCTGGCCAACATTTTCCTGTTTGTTCTGATGGATCAGATCGCCGCCAAGCCCAGCCCCTACATCGGCATTCTGGCCTACATGGTCTCGCCCGGGTTCCTGATTTTCAGTTTTGTTCTCGTATTGGCAGGGCTGCTGCTGGAGCGCCGGAAGAAGGTGGCTCCTACTGCCTTTTATCCGCGCATTGATCTCAATGATCCCAAGCAGCGTGGTGCAGTGATTTCCTTCCTCTCGTTTCTGATGGTCTTTGTCCTGGTGAGCGCGGCGGGCAGCTACAAAGCCTACGAATTCACTGATTCCGTGCAGTTCTGCGGACAGTTATGCCACACGGTGATGAGTCCGGAATTCACCGCCTATCAGCTTTCTTCCCACGCCCGCGTTGCCTGCGTGGAATGTCACGTGGGAGCGGGGGCAACCTGGTACGTGAAATCGAAATTGTCCGGGGCGCGGCAGGTTTACGCCACGATCTTCAACGTTTATCCCCGCCCCATTCCAACTCCGGTGCAGAACCTGCGCCCCGCGCAGCAGACTTGCGAGCAGTGCCACTGGCCGAAGAAATTCTACGGTGCGCAATTGAAAGTCTTCACGCATTACGCCAGCGACGAGCAGAACACCGTCCGCCAGATTCGGCTGCTGATCAAGACCGGGGGTGGCGACCCGGCTACGGGCGCGCCTGCAGGCATTCACTGGCACATGAACATCGCGAACAAGATCGATTACGTGGCTGCGGATGAACAGCGCCAGGTGATTCCCTATATTCATGTCGAAGATGTGCAGGGCCGGGTAACCGAGTATTACGCCAAAGATTCGAAGATGACCAGGGATCAAATCGCCAAGGCGCAGCGGCGCCGCATGGATTGCGTGGACTGCCACAACCGCCCGACTCACGTCTATGTCTCACCCGACCAGGCAGTCGATCAGTCCCTTTTGGCGCGCCGTCTCGATGTTTCCCTTCCCTTCATCAAGCAGCAGGCCGTAACCGTGCT
>Ga0335073_10003132_pt1 | contig 22900 bp, 17 predicted proteins | sample Lox_Sample_22_FD_207093 | JGI IMG/M metagenome (GOLD analysis project Ga0335073, IMG submission 207093) | Soil microbial communities from Loxahatchee National Wildlife Refuge, Florida, United States - Lox_Sample_2.2 | ecosystem: Environmental > Terrestrial > Soil > Wetlands | place: USA... | reverse complement strand
AGGCGCGCAGCGCCAGCGCCACCGCACCCACCACGGTGCTCGCCACCGGGGCGAGCAACCACCAGAGCCAGGCCATGCCGACACGGTAGGCGGTCGGCGACCGGTAGATCGGGATGCGCGCCGTGCCGAGGGCGGCGAGGCACCACCGACGGCGCGGCCGGCCTGCCCGCCGGCCCGCTTCTCAAGGGCAGCAGGCTCAGCTGTCCGGCGCCCGAGGGCACCGGGACCCCGCTGGCGGCATCGGTGGGGCCTCGGGAGTTCGCCGTGGGCGGAGCCGGGCACGCCTGCCCGCCGGGGCTCGTTGGCACTAACGTGAGTCCAATGAGCAACTTCGGTTTCGGCTTCTCCCCGTTCGGTTCGAACGAGCCGGGTGGCGGAGGCCCGGACGACCTGTCCGGCAAGATCCCGCTCTTCGCCGAACTTCAGCGGTTGCTGTCCGGCAGCGGTGGCCCGGTGAACTGGGATCTGGCCAGGCAACTGGCGATCTCCGCCCTCGCCGCCGAGCATCGCGTGCCGAGCCCGGCCGATACGGCGGCGGTCGGCGAAGCCGTCCGGTTGGCCGACATCTGGCTGGACAGCGCAACCGACCTCCCGTCCGGGGTCACGGTGGCGCAGGCCTGGAGCCAGGTCGACTGGGTCGAGAAGACGATCTCGACCTGGTCCGAACTGTGCGACCCGGTCGCCAGCCGGGTGGTCACCGCGATGTCCGGCGCGCTGCCGCCGGAGGTCGCCGAGCAGGCCGGGCCGATGGCTCCGATGATGTCCCAGCTCGGCGGCATGATGTTCGGCGCCCAGCTCGGGCAGGGTCTTGCCGCTCTCGCCGGCGAGGTGGTGTCGAGTTCGGAGGTGGGCCTGCCCCTCGGCCCGGTGGGCGCCGCCGGCCTGGTGGTGGCCAACCTGGACTCGCTCGCCGCGGAACTGGACCGTCCGGTGGCGGAGGTGCGGCTCTACGAGGCCCTGCGGGAGGCGGCCCATCAGCGGCTCTTCGCCCACGTGCCCTGGCTGCGCCAGCAGCTGCTCGACGCGGTCGACGCCTACGGCCGTGGCATCGCCATCGACCCGCAGGCCATCTCGAACCTGCTGACCGAGGTCGACCCCCAGCGTCCGGAGTCGATCCAGGAGGCCCTCAGCGGCGGCCTGTTCGAGCCGGAGGACACCGAGGCCCAGAAGCTCGCCCTGCGCCGCCTGGAGACCTTGCTCGCCCTGATCGAAGGGTGGGTCGACGCCGTCGTCTTCGCCGCCGCCCAGGAACGCATGCCGGCCGCGCCGGTGCTCGCCGAGGCAATGCGCCGCCGGCGTGCGGCGGGCGGCCCGGCCGAGCAGACCTTCGCGACGCTGGTCGGCCTGGAGCTGCGTCCGCGGCGGCTGCGGGACGCCGCGGCGCTCTGGGGCGCGATGGGCCAGTTGCACGGGACCTCGACCCGAGACAGCCTGTGGAACCACCCCGATCTGCTGCCCACCTCCGACGACCTGGACGATCCGGTGGGCTTCGCCTCGACCTACGGCGGGGCCCCGCAGCTGTCGATTCCGGACGACTTGTCCGGGCTGCTCGATCAGCCGGAGCACGGCGCGTCCGGGCCGGCCGCCTCGGGAACCGACAGCCCGCCGGCCAACGACCAGTCCCCCTCCGACGGCTCCGGGAGGGCGTCTCGGTCCGGCGAAGCCGGCCCGGCGTCCGAGCCGGACGACCCGCAGTCCGACCAGCCCGGCAGCTGAGCGGCCATCGCCACTCCTTCGAGGTAACCGCGGGCACGTTCGGTGCGCGGATAGCGCTCCACCCAGGCCCAGAAGCCGGGACCGTGACTCGGTTCGAGCAGGTGGGCGAGTTCGTGCACGAGCACGTAGTCGATGACCCACTCCGGCATGGGCTGCACCCGATGTGACAGCCGGATCGTCCGGTCGGCGAGCGTGCAGGACCCCCAGCGGGTCGACATGTTCGTCACCCAGCGGACGCTCACCGGTTGCGCCGCTCCCTGCAGGTAGCGGCTGGCGAGCTGACGGGCGCGCGCCATCAGCGCCTCGTCACCGCGGCGGGAGCCCGTCACCGCGAGTCGTGCCTCACGTCGGGTGACCTTCTCCACCAGCTCGGCGACGAGACGCTGCTCGTCCGCCCTGCTGAGCCTCGCAGGCACCAGGACGACGATCTTGTCCCCATCGCGGTAGGCCGAGACGGTCTTGCGCCGGCGGGGGCTGCGGCGCACCTCCACCCGGGCTGCGGGATGGGCGGCACCGGTGGGCGGCGGCACGACGCGGAGCGGGTTCGGGTGGTAGTGACCATCGGACATGCGGCCACCATAGGACGAACCGCTGACACCCACCCCAGTTGTCCACAGGTTGTCAACGGGTTGTTCGGCGCGTCGTCCATAGGTTATCCACAAGGGGGTCCACAAGTGTGGACATGCGGTTGAGGGTTCGCCGGGCGTTGTGGATAACTCCCCGGAGTCGGCAGCCCGCTGTGCCAGCCTGCTCTGCATGAGTCTCACGACGCAGCGCACCGAGATGCCAGCGTGCCGCCGGCCCTCAGGGTGGCGCCGGCTGAATTCCGCGGCAACCGTGCTGTGGCGGGCGCCGAAGGTCATCCAGGTCGAACTCGGCGACCGCCGGATCACGGTATCCGACGTCGAGCCAGAGCAGGTGGCGGCGCTGCTGGCCGATCCGGTCCGGGATGCCCCGGACCCGGACGGAGCGCAGCAGCGGGCCCCGCTGCGCGGCGGGGCACTCGAGCTGGCGGAGCTCCTGTACGGCGCGGGGTTCCTCACCCGCCGGGGCCCGGACGCGCTGCCGGTCGGGCAACTCCCCGCCTACCTGAACGCCGAGCTCAACGCGCTCGTCGGCCGGTACGGCGAGCGAGGGTTCGACGTGCTCGGGCGGCGCCGGCGAGCCATGGTGACGGTGCACGGCACCTCCCGCGTAACCGTGTCGATCGCCGCTGGGCTGGCCAATGCCGGCGTAGGCCATGTCCACCTGGCAGACGGTGGGGACGTGGCCGCGGCGGACGCCTGCCCGGGTGGCCTCTCCCCCGCCGACGAGGGCAGGCGCTTCGGCATCTCGGGGGCAGCGGCCGTCCGGCGGAGCGCCCCGGACGTGTCGACCGGGCCACCGGGACGTTCCCGGCGGCCGGACCTGGTCGTGCTGACCGACCCCGCGCCCCTCGACCCGTCGGTCCGGGACGCGCTGCATCTCGACGGCTTCACCCACCTGTCCGCCTTCACGGCCGGCTCCCGCGCCGTAGTCGGACCGCTGGTGGTGCCGGGGCGCACCAGTTGCCTGCGCTGCGCCGATCTGCACCGGGCCGACCGCGACCCGTGCTGGCCGGCCTTCGCGGTTCAGCTCGCCCGCCGGCACCGGCATCGCGCCGCTTCGGAGGTCGCCCTGTGCCTGGCCACCGCGGGCCTGACGGTCGGTCAGGCGCTGCATCACCTGGACGGCAACCGCGCGGAGACCCTCGACGGAACCCTGGAATGGCAGCTGCCCGACTGGCGGTTGCGCCGCCGGAGCTGGCCGCCGCACCCCGACTGCGACTGCAGCGCAACCGCCTCCGAGCCCGCAGACGGCAGAATGGGACCGTGACCGACATACCGCAGCGCGGCGTAGCCCGCACCGCCAGGCTTGCCCGCCTTCCCCTCGGAGTTGCCGGTCGAGCGACCGTCGGCTTCGGGCGTCGGCTCACCGGCCAGTCCGCCGACGACGTCCAGGCCGAACTCGCCGCTCGGACGGCCGAGCAGCTGTTCTCCGTGCTCGGGCAGCTCAAGGGCGGTGCCATGAAGTTCGGGCAGGCGCTGTCCGTCTTCGAGGCCGCTCTGCCGGAGGAGGCCGCCGCCCCGTATCGGGAGGCGCTGACCAAGCTGCAGGAGGCCGCGCCTCCGATGACCCCCGCGACCATGCACCGGGTGCTCGATGAGCAGTTCGGCACGTCGTGGCGGTCGAGATTCAGCTCCTTCGACGACCAGCCGGCCGCGGCGGCGTCGATCGGGCAGGTGCATCGAGCCATCTGGGCCGACGGCCGCGAGGTCGCGGTGAAGATCCAGTACCCCGGTGCCGGACCGGCCCTGATGGCCGACTTCACCCAGCTGGCGCGGTTCGCTCGGCTGTTCTCCATGATCTCGCCCGGGCTGGACGTGAAACCCCTCCTCGCCGAGTTGAAGGCCCGCGTCAGCGAGGAACTCGACTACACGCTCGAGGCCGACGCCCAGCGCCAGTTCACCGCGGCCTACGATGGCGACCCCGACATCGTCGCCCCGAGGGTGGTAGCCAGCGCACCCAAGATCGTGGTGAGCGAATGGCTTGACGGCACCCCGCTGTCCAGGATCATCGCGAGCGGGACGCAGGCCGATCGGGATCGCGCCGGAGAGCTGCTCGCACTGCTGCACTTCTCGGCGCCACAACGTAGCCAACTGCTGCATGCCGACCCGCATCCCGGCAACTTCCGATTGCTGGCAGACGGCAGGCTGGGGGTGCTCGATTTCGGCGCGATGGCCCGACTGCCCAACGGGACGCCGGAACCGCTCGGCCGGATCACCAGGTTGGTGCTGAACGGCGATACAGAGGCCGTGATAGAGGCCATGCGCAAGGAGAAGTTCATCCGCGGCACACTGCAGGTCGACGCTGCCAAGGTGATGGACTACCTGCGGCCGATCCTGGAGCCGCTGGCGGAACCGGAGTTCACCTTCACCCGGACGTGGATGCGTGAGCAGGCCGCCCGCATCGGCGATCCTCGCAACGAGGCGGCGAGGGTGGGGCGGATGCTGAACCTGCCGCCCGAGTACCTGCTGCTCCATCGGGTCACCCTCGGCTCGATCGGCGTGCTGTGCCAGCTGGGTGCCCGCGCTCCCTACCGGCAGATCGCCGAGAAGTGGCAGCCCGGCTTCAAGGAGTGACGGCTGCCGGAGCCGACCTCGCCGGGCCGGGTCTCACCACCACTCGGGGTCGAGTTTGGCCTCCAGCGACCGGATGTGCTCGGCCGCGCAGGTTGGGCAGGTCCATCGGGTCACGCCATCCCGCCGATCCATCACCCAGCTGATCCGATCCTCCGGAGACGGGCTTCGGCCGCACACCTGGCAGGCCAGCTCAGATTCTGTCACAGAGACATTCCATCGGTTCCGCAGCCGTGGCGCCACCACCTTCCACCGCCAGGCGAAGGTAGGGCCGCCGCCGACTGCCCGGCCCGCTCACCGGCCGACCCGCACCGCGCGGCCGCATGGTCACGAGCCGACGCACCTGCACATCGGAGGTGTGCCCGGCACCGGGCACACCTCCGAAGGTGGAACTGTTCTGGCGGGTCAGGACGCCCGGCTCAGCTGCCGGGTCCCGACCCGCCTGACCTCGTCTCAGCCGGCCAACTGGTAGTCGGTGGCGGAGGTCTCCGCCAACCGGCGGGACGAACGCGCCGCCCGTCGCGCGGAGTACGAGGCCAGCCGCTGCCAGAGCCGCGCCGAGGCCATGCCGTCGGCCAGCCGCTGGCGCGCGGACTGCTCGAGTTGCAGTCGCATTCGCTCACGGGCGAAGGCTTCGTTCATCGAATACATGGTGATGCTCCTTGGTACGTCGTGGAACGGTGGGAAGGCTGATGCCCGCATACCGGCCGGCCGCTGCCGGTCGGCGCGGTACCGCGCGCTGTCGATCACGCCGTGGAGATCCAGGGACCGGATCCCACAGCGGTCGACTGTCATGCCGCGACCTCGCTCTTGCGCGGGCGGCCACGCGGCCGCTTGCGGGCGATGACCACGCCCTGGTTGAAGATCTCGCCGCCCCAGACACCCCAGGGCTCCCGGCGGTCCAGCGCGCCGGCCAGGCAGCCGGTACGGACCGGGCACTCGGCACAGAACGTCTTGGCACGCTCGAGGTCGGCCGGCGCCTCGGCAAACCACAGATCGGCGTCCAGGACTTGGCAGGGCAGGTCGTCGAGGCCGGCTCCGAAAGCCGGGTCGACGGTCATGACGATCGGTTCACAGACTGAGATCGCGGCCTTCGATTCGGCCGCCACCCGAGGCTGTGCCTGCAGCTCGGTCAGAGTTGCGGTGGCGAACACGTCGGGTCACCTCCTTGGGTATCGGATTGAACGTGTTGTTCGGTTGATACGGGTTCTGAAGTAGTTGAGGTACTCGGGTCACCGCTGATGCGTCCTCACCGGCTTTCGTTCGTCCTTTCTCTCCCGCACCGGCGTGACCACCGGTGCTTCCTGCTACCTGCGACGACGCTGCTGCCGGAATGACAAAGGCCGCGGAATCCCGGTCAGGGATTCCGCGGCCTCGAGAGGTTGCGCGCTCTGGTTTGATCAGAGCGGTATCCCCCGAGGCGGGTGTCCCTTACCGAAAACGACATTGGCCAGACCGGTGCCAGCCGAACCGACGGCCGGAGCGGCACCGATAACCTCGACGCCGGCCCGGCGCACGCGGAAAGCAGCCGCGATATCGCTGGCTGCTCCGGTCAGGTCGAACATGGACATCGAGGTCACCTCCTCGCACTCGGACTCAGGCCGTCAACCCGCATGGCTGACGTTCTCGTGTACGCGAGGTTAGCCGAGGGCGCACAGCCGCACAAACTATTTACCGAGAAATTTCCCAACTATCTTTGCCGACCGCTTCGGGACCCCCTGCGGTCCGGCGCAGGGCGCTGACCGCACCTGCTCCGTGAGCCCCTAGCGTGGCCGATTCCCTTTGCCGAGCCTGCTGAAACTCGATTCGGGCCGCCGCCTCAGGTTGGCCGGGCAACCGGCGCGGCACCCCGTGTCAGCCAGCGCGCCCGGCTGAATCGACCCGGCCAGCGGGGTTGGCCGCCGACGCCATTCCCGGCTGCCTCGACCGGCTGCCTCGACTGTCTCGACTGGCGTCAGGCGACCACGGCCGGCGTAGTCGACCGCGGCCGGCGTCAGTCGACCGCGACCGGATCCGGGTCGTGCCCGGCGAGCACCGCCAACACCGGGTCGGCGTACCGCTCCAGCTTCGTCGGCCCCACACCCGGCACCCGTGCCAGCTCGGCCGCGTCAGCCGGTGCCCGATCCGCGATGGCGACCAGGGTCGCATCCGAGAACACGACGTAAGCGGGGACGCCCTGCGCCTCGGACTGCTTCTTGCGCCACGCCCGGAGCTTGCCGAACATCGCGGCGTCCTCCGACTGCGGGACGGCCCGGGCGCGCTTTCCGGTGGCAGCTCCCGATCGGGCAGCGCCCGGCCGGACCCCGTCCAGGAACCGGCTCGGGCGCCGTCGGCGGGCCTGCCCCGGGTTGCGGGCGAGCGCCCAGGACAGCATCAGCCGTTCCCGGGCCCGAGTGATGCCCACGTAGAGCAGCCGCCGTTCCTCGGCCAACTGCTCCGGGGTGTCGGCGTGCTGGATCGGGATGGTCTGATCGGTCAGCCCGACCAGGAACACCGCATCCCATTCCAACCCCTTCGCCGAGTGCAGGGACGCCAGCGTCACCCCCTGCACCGTCGGCGCGTGCTGGGACGCCGCTCGCTGCTCCAGGTCACGGTTGAACTCGTCGAGTCGCGCCGCCGGCTGCTCGGCCGAGAACTGCTCGGCCAGGCTGACCAGCGCGGCGAGCGACTCCCACCGCTCGCGCGCCGCGCCGCCGGGCGGCGGGTGCTCGGCGTTCCAGCCGACCGAACTCAGCACCTCGGCGACTGCTTCGGCGAGGCTCACGCTGCCGTCGTCGGCCCGCGCGGCACCGCGCAACAGCACCACCGCCTGCCTGATCTCGGCGCGCTCGAAGAACTTCTCGCCGCCGCGCAGCACGTACGGGATGCCCGCGTCGGCCAGTGCCTTCTCGTACACCTCTGACTGGGCATTGATCCGGAACAGCACCGCGACCTCGGCGGCCGGCGTACCCCCGGCGATCAGCCGCCTGGCCGTCGCCGCCACCGCCACCGCCTCGGCAGGCTCGTCGTCGTACTCGGCGAAGGTCGGCACCGGCCCGTCCGGGCGCTGGCCGATGAGCCGCAGCCGGGACGCCGAGTCGGCATGGTGCATGAGCCGGTTCGCCAACTCGACGATCTGTGGCGTGGAGCGATAGTCGCGCTCCAGCCGGATGACCTGGGCGTCGGGATAGCGTTCGGCGAACCCGAGCAAATAGGACGGCCGGGCGCCGGCGAAGGAATAGATGGTCTGGTTGGCGTCGCCCACGACGCAGAGGTCCTGCCGGTCGCCGAGCCAGCCGTCGAGCAGCCGCTGCTGCAGCGGGGACACGTCCTGGTACTCGTCGATGACGAAGTACCGGTACTGGGCGCGCACCGCCCGGGCGACCTGGGGCACCTCCTCCAGGGCACCGGCCAGGATGAGCAGCAGGTCGGCGAAGTCGATCTCGTTGTTGCGTCGCTTGGCATCCTCGTAGCCGGCGTAGACCTCGGCCACCCGGGCCGCCGGAACCGAGATGCCGCGGTTGGCCTGGGCCGCAGCGGCCGGGTAGTCCGCCGGCTGCACCAGCGCCGACTTGGCCCAGTCGATCTCGGCGGCGAGGTCGCGCAGGTCGGCGCGGTCGGTGCGCAGCCGGAGCCGGTTCGTGGCCTGCACCACCCAACGGATGGGATTGTCGGCCACCGCCGGCAGCGGGCCGCCCAGGATCTGTGGCGCGAAGTAGGTGAGCTGGCGCAGTGCCGCGGCGTGGAACGTCCGGGCCTGCACCCCGACCGCACCGAGGGCCCGCAACCTGGTCCGGAGCTCACCCGCGGCCCGGGCGGTGAAGGTCACCGCCAGCACGTTCTCCGGCGGCACCGTCCCGGTCGCCACGGCATAGGCGATCCGGTGCGTGATCGCCCGGGTCTTGCCGGTGCCGGCGCCGGCCAGGATGCACACCGGACCGCGCACGGCGAGTGCCGCGGCCCGCTGTTCCGGGTCGAGCCCGGCCAGCGCGCGTTCGGCAGCGGTGGGCAGGTCGGGCTCCGGTTCGTTCACACCTGCCATCCTGCCAAGTCCCACCGACAGTTCCGGTGGGAAGGGAACCGTCGGTGGCGGCGGTTACCGTTGCCAGCAGCATCGACGCCCGCGACAGTGAGGACCCGACATGACCGCATCCGTCACCATGTACACCACCACCTGGTGCGGGTACTGCCGCCGGCTCAAGCATGGCCTGTCCACGGCCGGGATCGAGTTCAGCGAGATCGACATCGAGGCCGACGAGCAGGCAGCGGTGCGGGTGATGGAGGTCAACGGCGGCAACCAGACCGTCCCCACCCTGGAGTTCTCGGACGGCTCCGCCCTGACCAACCCGAGCGTGGCGCAGGTGCGGGAGAAGCTCGCCACGCTCGCATGAGCCGACCCGTCGACGCGTGCCGGTGAGTCGGTTCGAGCCGGTCAGCCCCTCGGCGCTCGCCCACCGGCTGGCCGAGCTCTGCGGGGACCGGCACCCCGGCCGGCACCCGTTGCGCCTGGCGCTGGACGCCCCGTCGTGCGCCGACCTGACCGAGCCGGTGGCGTCGCTGGCTGCCGAGCTGCAGTCCGCCGGCCGGCCGGTGGGGGTGGTCCGCGCCGCGGACTTCTACCGGGACGCCTCGCTGCGGCTCGAGTACGGCCGCACCGACGTGGAGTCCTTCTACACCGGCTGGCTGGACACGGGGGCGCTGCAGCGCGAGGTGCTCGACCCGCTGGCCGAGCACGGCCGGTACCTGCCGTCGCTGCGCGATCCGGTGACCAACCGCTCGACCCGGGCGCACCCCGCTGAGCTGGCGGCGTCCGGGGTGCTGCTGCTGTGCGGTGAACTGCTGCTCGGCGTCGGACTGCATCTCGATCTCACCGTGCACGTCTCGGTGAGCCGGCAGGCCCGGCGGCGGCTCACCGGCGAGGAGCTGCGGTGGACGCTGCCGGCCTTCGACCGCTACGACCACGAGGTAGACCCGGCCGGCCTGGCCGACGCGGTGATCCGGTACGACGACCCGCGCCACCCGGCCCTGCTGGTGCGCTGAGCCGGATCAGTCCTCGGCCGCCAGCCAGGTGTTGATCAGTTGCCGGGCGATCGACATGGTCGACGGCAGCGCCTGCAGCCGGCCGCCGGCCGCCACCTCCGCGCTGCCCCAGTCCGCCGTGGCACGCACCTCGTCCCGGGTGAACCAGCCCGCCTCGGCGATCTCGTCCTGGTCGAGGCACAGGGTCGGGTCACCGTCCAGCCGGGCGCTGAAGCCCAGCATCAACGATGCCGGAAACGGGTGTGGTTGCGAGCCTGCGTAGGCGATGTCGCGGATCCGGATGCCCACCTCTTCGGACACCTCACGGGCCACGGCCGCCTCGGCGGACTCGCCGGCCTCGACGAACCCGGCCAGCACCGACATCCGACCCGGCTGCCACTGCGGCCCACGGGCCAGCACGCACCGGCCGGCCCCGTCGTGCACCAGCATGATCACGGCAGGGTCGGTCCGCGGGAAGTGCTCGGAGCCGTCCACCGGGCACACCCGAGTCCACCCGGCCTGAGCCACCTCGGTGGCCGCGCCGCAGCGCGGGCAGCGCGGGTGCCCCAGGTGCCATGCCCGCAACGCCACCGCGCTGGTCAGCAGGCCGACCTCCAGGTCGGTGAGCGCCGCGCCGACCTCGCGCAGCGTCCGCCAGTCCTGGTCGTCCACCGGCCCGCTGGCCAGCTGAGCGAAGTACGGCCGGCCGGCGGCCTCCCCGAGGAACACCCGGATGCCCTCGACGGCGGCGACCTGCTCCGGCCGTGCCCAGACCAGGTCCGGCCGCTCGGCCGAGCCGGTCACCGCGACCGTGCCGGACGGCGAGACCGTCAGGACCCGGGCGTCCTCGTCATGCCAGGCCCGTTCCAGGTAGGCGGGGTCGGCGCGCCGGTCGGCGAGCCGGTCGTGGGCGTAGCGGGCGAGCAGCGGCGTCTCGGGCACCGCCCAGGGGTCGCGCGGCGGGCGCGCGGCGGTCATCGGCTACTCGACCTCGACGATCGCCGACAACGGTTCGATGATGCTCCCCGCGTCGCCGACCGCCACGCCCACCAGCCGCCGCGGCGCCAGGTAGCCCGCGGCGGCCTCCGCCACCTCGTCGGCGGTGACCTTGAGCAGCCGCGCCGGATGCTCCATCAGCCAGTCCGCGCCCAGCCCGACGCTGAGCAGCACGCTGAGCTGGGAGGCCAGACCGCTCTGGGTGGCGGTGGCCAGGGCCAGGCTGCCGACCGCGTACTGCTGCACCGAGTCCAGCTCGGTGGCGGTGATCGGCAGCGACGCGATGCGGCCCAGTTCGTAGAACGTCTCCAGCACCGCGGGCGCGGTCACCTCGGTTGCGACGTCGGCGACGATCTCGACCGTCGAGCCCAGCCAGGCGTGGTCGATGTAACTGCGCGGCGAGTACGAATACCCCTTGTTCTCACGGATGTTCTCCACCCACCGGGAGGAGAAGTAGCCGCCGAAGGCCAGGTTCGCCAGCTGCAACGCGGGGTAGTCGTGATGGTCGCGGGGCAGTGCCGTGCCGCCGAACCGGAACGAGGTCTGCACCGAGCCCGGCCGGTCGACGATCAGCAGCGGATGGCCCTGCACCGGTGGCGGAACGGTCCGGGAGCTGGTCGGCGTGCCGGTCCAGTCGGCGAACGCCCGCTCGACCGCGGCCAGCGCGCGGGCCGGGCTGAGGTCGCCCACCAGCACCAGGGTCGCGCCGTCGGGCCGGACCAGGCTGCGGTGCAGGCCCCGCAGCTGCGCCGCGGTGGTCGCCGCGACCTCGTCCGGGGACGGCAGCGTGTGCCCGTACGGGTGCCCCGGCGCCATCCGCTGTGCCAGCGCCTCACCGGCCAGCGTCCCGGCCTGCGACCGGGACACCCGCAGCCGCTCGACCAGCCGGGCCTGCTCACCGGCCACCTCGTCGGTCGGATAGCGCGCGCCGGTCACCACCTCGGCGATCAGGCCGAGCAGTCCGCCCAGGCCCGTGGCCAGCGCGGAGCTGGACAGCAGCAGCCGGTCCGGGTCGACGCTGACGCTCAGCTCGGCGCCGAGGCTGCCCAGCGCGTTCGCCAGCTCGTGCCGGCTGCGGGCGGCGGTGCCGGTGACCATCGAGCTGGCCAGCAGGCTGGCCCGGGCCTGGTGGCTCGGCTTGGTGGAGAAGAAGGGGATGACCAGGCGCGCCTCGACCATCGGCACGGTCGGCCGGCGCACCGCCAGCACCCGCAGCCCGGACGGCAGGGTCAGCTCGCTGGCGCGGACCCGCTTCGGCCTCTTCGGAGCGGTCAGCCCGGGGACGGGCAGCAGGTCGGTCACTGGTCGGCTCCCGGGACGAGTTCGACGACAGCTCGGCTGTCCGGACGGAGGGCAGCGGCCGCGGCGCGGACATCCTGGTCGGTCACCTCGGCCAGCAGGCTGGGCAGCCGGAGGATCATCGAGGCGTCGTCGAACACCGTCTGGAACTTGGCGAATTCGAGGCTGCGGTTGACGACCTGGTCGAGCTCGCGAGAGACGATCGAGGCCAACCGCACCTTGACCCGGTCGAGCTCACCGGGCTCGAGGCCGTCGGCGACCAGCCTGCCGAGTTCCTCGTCGACCGCGCCGATCACGGTGTCGATTCCGACGTCGGCGGAGAACCGCGCGGTGATGTTGAGCCGGGTCGGGTCGCGCTCCTCCAGCGGGTCCCCGAACGTGCCGAGGTAGGACGAGACGTCGTGCACCAGCCGGCGGGACTGCACCAGCGAGCGCTGCAGCCGGGACGCGTCCCCCTCGGAGAGGACCTCGGCGAGCAGCACCGAGGCGAGGTAGACCCGCAGATCCGCGCCCGGGTCGGGCACCCGGTAGCCGAGCGCGACCGCCGGCACCGGCGCCAGCCGGTCGTGGTGCACCATCCGCCGCTCGCCGTCCGGCGCCGGTTCGGCGAAGTCCGGGCGGGCCGGGCGCGGGCGCTCGCGCAGGCCACCGAAGTGGTGCTCGATCATGTCGATCGTCCGGTCCGGGTCCAGGTCACCGGCCACGCACAGCACCGCGTTCGCGGGCGCGTAGTAGGTGTCGAAGAATCCCTCGGCGTCCTCGACGGTAGCGTTGGTCAGGTCTTCGAAGCCGCCGTACCCGTTGTGCGCGTTGGGGAAGGTGTTGTAGAGGACCTCGGGCAGCAGCAGCCACGGGAAGCCGCCGTACGGCCGGTTCAGCACGTTGACCCGGATCTCCTCCTTCACCACGTCGATCTGGTTCTGCAGGTTCTCGATGGTGATCCGGGGTGAGCGCATCCGGTCGGCCTCGAGGAACAGGCCGCGTTCGAGCGCGTGCGAGGGCAGCGCCTCGTAGTAGTTGGTGTAATCCAGGTGGGTGCTGCCGTTGAAGACCCCGCCGGAGGCCTGCACGTACCGGAAGTGCTCCAGCTTCTGCAGGTTCGCCGACCCCTGGAACATCAGGTGCTCGAACAGGTGCGCGAAGCCGGTGCGGCCCTGCGGCTCGGACCGGAACCCGACGTCGTAGACCACCCCGATTCCGACGACCGGAGCGCTGGAATCCGGCGCCAGGACGACGCGCAGACCGTTGCGCAGGGTGTGATGGCGCAGGTCGAAGGACAGCGACGGCAAGGCCGCGGTCACAGCATGAGTCGAGGGCACTCGGCCACCCTAACGAATCGCCGGCATCGGGGTGGGACTGCCAGGCGGATCGAGCGAGTTTTCCGTTGTACCGCCGTGTTGATCGCTGCCGGTTGACGACTGCCGGTTGACGGCTGCGGGGTTGGCCGCCGCCGGGTTGGCCGTCGTGGGTTACTCGGGTCGTGGTGGCAGGCGGCGTCGGCCCGGGAGCGCTTCGGCCCTGGCCGGCCCGGGCCGTGGCGACCCAGGTATGTCGGCGACCGGGGTATGTCGGCCCGGGCGTGATGGCCCGGGCCCTGCTGTCGTCCGGCGGATGTGGTCAGTCGCGCAGGCCGGCGGCACCCACCGCGGCCAGCTCGTGCCACAGGTGTGCGGCCGCTTCGGCGCCGCGGTAGAGCATCGGCAGGCTGACCTTCTCGTTCGGCGCGTGGATCTGGTCGTCGGGCAGGCCGACTCCCAGGAAGACCATCGGGGTGCCGAGCAGCCGCTGGATGGTTGCCTCCGGGCCCGACCCGCCCTCCCGGGTGGGCAGCACCATCTCGGTGTCGAAGGCCTTGCGGATCGCCCGGTCCAGGGCCTGGTAGGCGGCGCTCTCGATGCTGACCAGGCAGGGCGAGACGCCGTCGCTCTCCCAGGTCAGCCTGCCCTCGATACCGGCCGGGGTGTGCTCGGCGACGAACCGCTCGACCCCGGCCCTGATCTTGGCCGGATCCTGGTTGGCCACCAGCCGGAAAGAGAGCTTGGCCAGGGCGTCGCTCGGCACGATGGTCTTGCTGCCCGCGCCCTGGTAGCCACCGCCGATGCCGTTGACCTCGGCGGTGGGTCGGGCGCCCAGCCGTTCGAGGGTGGAGTAGCCGACCTCACCGGACAGCGCCCGGGACTTGCTGGTGGTCAGGAACGACTGCTCCGCGAACGGCACCCGGGCCAGCAGTTCCTGCTCCCGCTCGGTCAGTTCGAGCACGTCGTCGTAGAAGCCCGGCACCTGGACCCGGCCGTGCTCGTCGTGCAGGGCTGCTGCCAGCCGGGCGATGGCGGTGGCCGGGTTGGGCACCGCGCCACCGAAGGATCCCGAGTGCAGGTCGAGGTCCGGGCCGTGGAAGTCGACGGTGCACTGCACCATGCCACGCATGCCGGTGACGGTGCTCGGCACGTCTTCGGCGATCATGCCGGTGTCGGTCACGACGACCACATCGCAGCCGAGCCGATCGCGATGCTCGCGCATCAGCTGCTCGAAGTGCGGCGAGCCCGACTCCTCCTCGCCCTCGACCAGGAACTTCAGCGTGACCGCCGGCGCGCTGCGGCCGGTGGCGGCGAGGTGGGCGCGGACCCCGAGCAGGTGGAAGAGCAGCTGCCCCTTGTCGTCGGAGGCACCGCGGGCCCGCAGCAGGTCACCGTCGACCGTCGGGTCGAACGGGTCGGTCAGCCAGAGCTCGATCGGGTCGACCGGCTGCACGTCGTGGTGCCCGTAGACCAGGACGGTCGGCGCGTCCGGCTCACCGGCCGGCCACTCGGCGTACACCGCGGGCAGGCCGTCCTCGACCGGCCACACCTCGACCGTCGGGAAACCGGTGCGGGTGAACGCCTCGGCCAGCCACTCGGCGCTGGCCACCACGTCGTCGCGGTGGGCCGGCTGCGCGCTGATACCGCGAATCCGCAGCCAGGCGTCGAGATCGCCCAGCAGCTGGTCACGGTGCTCGGTCACGTAGGCGCGAACCAGCTCGCCGTCGGTGCGGACATCGTCGGTGTGCACGTCGTTGGTCACCGGCTCAGGTTAAACGGTGCCCATGACAGAACCGGCGGCGGCCGGATCGGCGTCCAGCAGTCGACGTACCTGCTCGGCGGTCAGCAGATCGGCAGGTGCCACGGTGCGTCCGGCCGCCACGTACACGAACGCCGCCCGGACCCGGTCGAGCTCGCCCTCCGGGATGCCGTGCAGGGCCGCCCAGGCGAGGCGGTACATCGCCAGCTGCACCGCCTGCGCGCCCTCCCGCGGGCCGGAAGGCGGGTAGCCGGTCTTCCAGTCGACGACCGTGTAGGTCCCGTCCCGCTCCTCGAACACCGCGTCCATCCGGCCGCGCACCACCCGGCTGTCGATCGGCATCTCGAAGGCCACCTCGACCGCGACCGGGGTCCGGTCGGCCCACTCGCTTCGCTCGAACGCCTCCTTGAGTTCGGCCAACTCGGCGGCGTCGGCGAGCTCGTCCATCGCGCCGGGCAGGTCCTCGATGTCGAGGAGGCTCTCGGCGGACCAGCGTTGCTCCAGCCACTCGTGGAAGGCGGTGCCGCGGCGGGCCTTGCGGGCGGGCTGCTGTGGCAACGGGCGGCGCAGCCGGCGTGCCAGGAGCTGCGGATCGGCCGACAGCGTCACCATGTCCGACACCGACAACCGCTCCGGCAGCACCACCTCGATGCGGTCCGGGTCGGCGGCGCTCGCACGCTCTGCCAGCAGGAGTTCGACATCGCGCGCCCACTGCGCGGCGAGGTCGTCCTGGTCCGGGGACGGTGCGGCGCCCTCGCCCGGGGACGGTGCGGCGTCCTGGTCCGGGAACGGTGCGGCGCCCTCGTCCGGGAGCGGTGCGAAACCGTCGTCCGGCGGCGGTGCGAAACCGTCGTCCGGCGGTGGCTCGAAGCCGTCCTCCGGCGGCGGCTCGGGGCCGTCGTACCGCGGCGACCAGGTCCGACCAGGCCGCCCGGCGGCCGGCGTGGCGACCGGCTCGGCGGAGGCCAGCACGGCCCGGACCAGGGCCGCCGCGCATTCGACCGGCTGCCGTCGCTCGCCCAGCGGATCGAAGGGCCAGGCCCGCACCGCGCTCTCGGCCTCGGCTGGGTTCCCGTCCGACGGCTGCACCTCGTGCCACCCGTCCACGATCACCCTCGGGTCCTGCCGGGCCTCGTCGAGGAAGACCGACGGGGTCCGCGCGGTGGCACCGGTCCCCCAGGCCGCCCCGCTGAGCAGCAGCGCCTTGCGGGCCCGGGTGACGGCGACGTAGGCCAGCCGGCGTTCCTCGGTCAGGTGCCGCTGCTTGAGCCGGGCGCGATGCTCGTTGAGCCGATCCTCCACATCGCCCCGGTGCTCGCAGCCGGAGAGGTCGAGGCTCGGCAGCTGATCGGCGTCACCGCGCAACGGCGAGGGCAGCAGTGCCGGGGAGGTCGTCCAGTCGTGGTTCTTCGCCTGATCGGGGAAGCCGTCCGTGACCAGGCCGGCCACCGCGACCACGTCCCACTCCAGGCCCTTGGAACCGTGCACGGTCAGGATCTGCACGCGCTCGGGCATCACGTCGACGGTCGCCGGCTTGAGGCCGTACTCCTCGTTCTCGGCGGCCTTGAGGTAGCCGAGGAACGAGGAGACTGACGCCCCGGCACGGTCCGCGACGAACCGGGCGGCCTCGTCGGCGAACCGGTCGAGATTTGCCCGGCCGGCAACTGCCGCATAGCCCCCGCCCGGACGCGCGGCCACCTCGGTGGACAGTCCGAGGACCAGCTCGATCTCGGCGATGAGGTCGGGCAGCGCGAGATCGAGCCTCCGCCGCAACCCACGCAGCAGCTGGCCGCACTCCCGCAGCCGGGGATAGCCGGCGGCCGAGAACCTGGTGCCCGGCGGCGGCTGGTCCTGGTCGCAGAGGTCGTCCAGCGCCTCGACCAGCGAAGGCTCGATCCGCTCCTCGTCCCCGCTGTCCTCTGCCGGTTCCCGCCCGGCCGGCTCCGGGCCGGCCGTCTCCGAGCCGGCCTGAGCCGCCACGTGCTGGCCGATCTCGCCTCCGGCCCGCCGCGCCTGGGCCCGGGCGTGCTCGTGCAGCGCAACCAGGTCGGCCGGCCCGATCCGCCACCGGGCGCCGGTGAGCAGCCGGCCCAGCGATCCGCCCGCGTTGTGGTCGGTCAGCACGGTCAGCACCGCGCGCACGTCCGCGACCTCGGAGAGTGTGAGCAGGCCGCCCAGGTCCACCACCTCGACCGGCAGGCCGGCCTCGCGCAGCGTCTGTGCGATCAGCCCGATGCCGGACCGCTTGCGCACCAACACCGCGACGGTGCGCTGGTCGTCCGTCCAGTCCTCGCGTCCGTCCCACTCGGCGCGCAGCCGGCCAGCCAGCCACTGCGCCTCGGCCCGGATGCTCTCGGCGAAGGTCAGGCTCACCCGGCCCGCCTCGGCGCCAGGCCGTTCGGCCAGCGGCTGCTCCCCGGTTCCGCGAAGCGGCTCGGCGACCTGGTTGGCCATCCCGAGGATGTGCCGGTCGTTGCGCCAGCTGGTCATCAGCGGGAACACCGTCGCCGGCCGGCCGTCGGTGGAGCGGAACCTGGCCGCGAACCGCCCGATGTTGCCGGCCGACGCACCCCGCCAGCTGTAGATGGACTGCAGCGGGTCGCCCACCGCGGTCACCGCACGGCCGTCGCCGAACAGCGCCGCCAGCATCTCTATCTGGGCGTAGCCGGTGTCCTGATACTCATCGAGCAGCACGACGTCGTAGCGGTCCCGTTCGATCGCGGTCACCGCGGGCTGCCGGGCGAGCCTGCTGGCGAGCACCATGTGGTCGGCGAAGTCCAGCAGGCCGTCGGCCCGCTTGCGTTCGGCGAAGGCCTCCACCAGCGGCAGCAGGTCCTCGCGCTTGGTGAGCGACTCGCGGAGCTTCTCGACGTTGGCCGGCCACTCCCGGCTGCGCGAGCGCGGCTTGAGCGGCAACGGCTCCAGCTCGGCGCGCAGTCGCTGGCCGAGCCGGCGCACCCCGTCCGGGTCGGCGAGATGGTCGGCGAGCTGGCCGGCCAGGTCGAGCACCCGCTCGGTGACCGTCGCGATCACCCCGGGGACCAGCTCGAAGGTCCCCGCGTAGTTGCGGACCGTCACGTCCGCGACCTGCCACCTGGCCGCCTCGGTGAGCAGCCGCGCTCCCGGCTCCCGGCCGAGCACGATGCCGTGCTCGTCCACCAGCCGGCCCGCGTAGGCGGCGTAGGTGAGCACGGTGGGCTCACCTGCCGCGTCGGGCGGCAGCTCGTCCCGGCCGCGGTCCAGCGCCGAGTACAGGGCGCGCAGCCGGCGCCGGATCCGGTGCTGCAGCTCCCCGGCCGCCTTGCGGGTGAAGGTGAGGCCGAGGATCCGTTCGGGCGGCACCAGGCCGTTGGCCACCAGCCAGACCACGCGCGCGGCCATCGTCTCGGTCTTGCCCGAGCCGGCCCCGGCGATCACCACGGCCGGTGCCAGCGGCGCCTCGATCACCGCGGCCTGTTCCGGGGTGGGTCGGTGCTGGTTGACCAGCTCGGCAATGTCGGCAGCGCGGTACCGCGGCCGGTGACCGGGATCGGTCGCACGCGGCCGCGGCGCGCCCGTCACTGGGTCACCTGCCGACCGTCGTCCTGCACCGGGCAGCAGCCGCGGACCGCGCACCGGTCGCAGGCCTTGCCCGGACTCGCGGTCACGGTGTTGCTGCGCAGCGCGGTCGCGATCTCGGCCAGCTTGTCGTGCACCCAACGCGGATCGGCGGACTCACCGAGCGGCTGCTGCGCCTGCTCGCTGCCGCGGGTGTTGGTCGCGCTGAGCTGGACCAGGCTGGCGCCGCCCGGCTCGGCCGGCTCGCCGTCGGTGAACTCGGCGAAGCCGCCCTCGGCCACCGCGAGCTGGTACGCGGCCAGCTGCGGGTGCGCCGGCAGGTCCTTCTCCGGGTACCTGCTCTTGCCGGTCTTGTAGTCGATGACCACCAGGCGCCCCTGCTCGTCACGTTCCAGCCGGTCCACCTTGCCGGACAGCATCGCCTCCCCCACCGCCACCGAGAACCCTGCCTCCTTGGCGACCAGCCGGAGGCGGGACCGGCTGCCCGACAGCCAGTGCGCCAGCGCGGCCAGCATCCGCTCAGCACGCGCCCGCTCGTGCACCGCGTGCCACGGCGCGCCGAAGTCGAGCCGGGACCAGCCGGCCTCGAGCAGTTCCAGCAGCTGCTGCTCGCCGGCGTCGTCGGGCGCCTGCTCGGCCACCGCGTGCACCAGCGTGCCGAGCGCGGCGGCAGCCTCGTCGGCCGCGTCCGTCGCGCCGAGGTCGGTGAGCAACGCGCGCAGCTGGCAGTCGGTGTAGGCCTCGAACTTGGACGGCCGGATCGGCACCGGCCCCGTGGACCGGTCCCGGATCGGCGCGGTCGAGGACAGCGCCGGCAACCCCCACCAGGAGTCCGGATGCGCGCCGGACACGCCGGCCGCGGCCAGCCGGGCCAGCTGGCGGGCGGCCTCGTCGGCCAGCGCCGCCGGAGCCTGCTCGTCCAGCAGCGCCGCGCGCAGCTCGGCAACCAGGCCGGGCAGCGCGAACTGCCGGGTGCCGGTCTCGGCCGGCCGAGCGGTGATCTCGTCCGGCAGCGGGTCGAACTCGTCGAGGAACCGCGACGGCTGGGCATCCTCGTTGGCCACCGCGGTCACCAGTGCCAGCCGGCTCGCGCGGGTCACCGCGACGTAGAACAGCCGACGCTCCTCGACCAGCCGCTCGAACAGCAGGCCGCTGCTCACGGCCGGCCGATCGGCGAGCAGATCGACCAGCAGATCGGCGCCGAGCAGCGAACCGCGCCGGCGCAGGTCCGGCCAGCTGCCCTCCTGCACGCCGGCCACGCAGACCACCTGCCACTCCAAGCCCTTGCTGGCGTGGGCGGTGAGGATGGTGACCTCGTCCGCCCGGTGGCGCTGGCCGGTCTCGGTGTCGGTGATCTGCAGCTGGCTGACCCACTCGTGCAGCTGCTGAGCACCGCCACCCGGACTGCGATCGGTGACCTTGGCCGCCTCGGCGAACAGGGCCAGCACCGCGTCGAGGGCACGGTCTGCCCGGGCCGCGTCCGCCCGGGACCGTTCGCCGGCCGTGCCCGGCACGCCGGTCGAGAGGCTGCGCCGGTTCAGCCTGGCTGCCAGGCCGGTGGCCTGCCACACCGCCCAGAGCACGTCCTCCGGGCCGCCGGCGGCGGTCGCCGCAGCCTGGCCGGCCTCGATGGCCGAGCGCAGCCGCTGCACCGGTGCGCGGACCGATTCGGGCAGCCAGGCCAGCGCGGCCGGCTCCACCAGCAGGTCGGCGAGGGTGAGCGGTTCCGGCGCTCGGCGCAGGTGCCGGCGCATCCGCAGCACCTGCAGCGGATCGGCCCGTCCCACCGCGCTGACCAGCAGCGCCTCGGCATCCGCCACGGTGATCGACTTCGGCTCGGTGACACACCGGATCAGGTCGAGCAGCAGGGCCACCACCGGTTCGTCCACCAGCGCGCCGCGGACGTCCTGCGCGACCGGGACGCCGGCCGCGGCCAGCCCACGGCGCAGGGTGTCCGCCGCCGGGCCGGCCGAGCGCACCAGCACCGCCATCTGTGACCAGGGGATGCCGGCCTCGGCATGGGCCCGGCGCAGCGTCGAGGCGAGGTAGGCGGCCTCGTGGCTGGCCGAGCCGAAGACCGCTGCCCGCGCCGCGCCGGGCGGCTGGTCGGGCGCCGGGCGCAGCCGGCGGTGCTGCGCCGGCCCGGTGAGCCGGGTCGCCACCCGCCGGGAGGCCGCCAGCAGCTGCTCACCGGCCCGGCGGCAGACCGACAGCGACACGGTCTGCACCGGCGCGCTCAGCTCCAGCTGGCCGCCCGGCGGTTCGGCCCGCACCAGCCCGGCGAAGGAGCCGAAATGGGTGTCGATCTCGGCCATTGCGTTCTGCTCCGCGCCGCGGAAACCGTAGATCGCCTGATCCGGGTCGCCGATCAGCACCAGTTCCTCGGCACCGTTGGCGAGCAGCTTGAGCAACTCGATCTGCGCCGGATCGGTGTCCTGGTACTCGTCGACGAAGATTCGCCGGCGAGCGGTCCGCTCGGATAGCAGCAGCTCCGGATTGTCCCGCAACTCGGCGACCGCGCGCTGGATCAGCTCCGGGGCATCGAAGGCGCCGGGCGCCTTGAGCGCGGTCACGTCCAAGTACTCGGAGTACACGTCGGCCGCGACCACCCAGTCGGGCCGTTTGTGCCGCCGCCCGAGCTCGGCGAGCTCGTCCGGGCCGAGGTCGCGCTCGATGGCGCGCATCAGCAGCTCGCGCAGCTCGTCGGCGAAGGCCTGGGTCTGCGCGGCCGCCGCGAGTTCCGGCGGCCACCGGTCCAGCCCGTCCGCGCGCCGGCCGGCCAGCAGCTCGCGGAGCGTCACGTCCTGTTCCGAGCCGGACAGCAGTCGCGGCGGCGGATCGCCGGCGAGCACCGCGGCCCGCCGGATCAGCCCGAAGGCGTAGGAGTGGAAGGTCCGGGCCACCGGCTCGGCGACGGTGCGCCCCAGCCGCCTGGTCAACCGGTCGCGCAGCTGGCCGGCCGCCCGCCGCGAGAAGGTCAGCAGCAGCAACTGCTCGACCGGCACGCCGCGCTCGACCCGGGCGACGGCCGCCTCGATCAGCGTGGTGGTCTTGCCGGTCCCAGGCCCCGCCAGCACCCGCAGCACGCCACGGTCGTGCTCGGCCACCCGGCGCTGCTCGGCGTCCAGCTCCGGCGGCCGGCCGGCGGCGGGCAGGGCGCGCACCAGGTGGAACGGCGGCTGACCTGGGCTACGGGGTTGCACCGGTCCATACCACCACAGGGCACCGACAAGAACCGGTCAGCGGCCGTCCCACCGGGCTCGGGCCATGTCGATCCGGCCGTTGCGGATCGGCACTCCCTCGGCGGCCAGCAGCGCGAGCTGGGTGCTGCGCAGGTGCTCGGCGCAGGTCCCGTCCGAACGCAGCACCCGATGCCACGGCACCCCCGAACCGGGACTGTCCCGGGACAGGACCCGGGCGACCCGCCGTGGCGATCTCGGGTGCCCCAGCACGAACTCGGAGATGTCCTTGTACGCCATCACCCGGCCCGGCGGGATCAACTCCACGCAAGCCAGCACCCGCTCCGGCAGCGGCAGCCGCTCGTCCAGCGCCTGCCGCCGGAGCGGATCGTCGACCCTCGGCACGCTCAGTACGACGGGAGCGACGGGTCGATCTGGTTCACCCAGGCGGTGACGCCGCCCTGGACGTGCACCGCGTCGGCGAAGCCGGCGTTCTTCACCGCGGCGAGCGTCTCCGCCGAGCGCACCCCGGTCTTGCAGTACATCACGATCTGCCGGTCCTGGGGCAGCCCGGCAAGCGCGTCGCCACGCAGGATCTCGTCCTTGGGGATCAGCGTGGCGCCGGGGATCCGGACGATCTCCCACTCCGCCGGCTCGCGGACGTCGATCAGCGCGACGGGCTTGTTCGAGTCGAGCAGATCCTTCAGCTCCGCCGCGGTGATGGTGGCACCTGCCGCGGCGGCCTGCGCCTCCTCCGACACCACACCGCAGAAGGACTCGTAGTCGATCAGCTCGGTGATCTTCGGCGCGTTCGGGTCCTTGCGGATCGCGACCTGGTGGTAGGTCATCTCCAGGGCGTCGTAGATCATCAGCCGGCCGAGCAGCGTCTCGCCGACACCGGTGATGAGCTTGATCGCCTCGGTTGCCATGATCGAGCCG